>Ga0213822_1000433_pt1 | contig 33116 bp, 30 predicted proteins | sample MC6MC0908MG_FD_179872 | JGI IMG/M metagenome (GOLD analysis project Ga0213822, IMG submission 179872) | Enriched soil aggregate microbial communities from Iowa State University, Ames, United States - MC6-MC0908-MG | ecosystem: Environmental > Terrestrial > Soil > Unclassified | place: USA: Iowa... | reverse complement strand
CGAAGCGCCCTGCACTGCCAGCTCACGAATACGCTGCAGGTTATCGTTGATACGGCTCAGGCCGCCTTCCATGGTCTGTACCATGGAAACGCCGTCGTTGGCGTTACGCTCGGCTTGCGCCATGCCTTTGACTTGGGCGGTCATGCGGTTGGCGATAGCCTGGCCAGCGGCGTCGTCCTTCGACGAGTTGATGCGCATGCCAGAGCTCAGACGCTCCATGGCAGTGTTCAGGCTGTTGGCGGAGCTGTTCAGGTTCTTCTGAGCAACCAGCGAGCTCATGTTGGTGTTGATAACGGCCATTCTATTTACTTCCCTTGGGGTTTGGCTTGATGCCTTCTAACCCATAAATCGGAGAGCAGTTTCAGAACCTTTAGTGTGTTTTTGAAATATTTTTCAAAAAACCTTTAATTGACAGAAATTCAAAACAGCAAAAATCGCTAATTCTCTTTAATCTAAAGGCTTATGTCGATTTTCGCACTCAGGTAAGATCGCCCAAAATATTTTCTGAATTTTGAGCGAATCAATACCAAGTTGATGGCATATTGGGTAGTGCACCCTCAGGTTTGCCTGTGTCATCATGAGAATCATCACGGGAGATTCCGAATGCCACCGGTTAAAAGCAGCAGTACGAACATGACCACAGACGAGATGCTCAAGCGAATCACCCCGTTTGAGATCATCTGCTTCGAGCGCAATAGCACCCGCCAACAGTCTCTGGAGAGTGCCGTGGCTTTCTATGGTGCCCGTCGTATGCTTGGGCTGCTCGTGATCCAGCTTCGCCAGGCCAGGAGCACAGCCTTGATCGAGGCCCTGGAGCCCACACTCGATAGCTATTTTGGCGGATCTAGCTGGCGCCCCTCCTCTTTCTCCGAGCTGGAGCAGGCTTTCGATACATTCAAAGGCAAGAATAGTTTCGAGGCGTACTTTGCGATCAAAGGCCTGATGAGGATTTGCGGTGAGCTCGACGAAAAAGCGCGTCCGGATCTCCCAGGTTTCAACAATGAGGCGTTTTCAGTACTGCACAAGCAAATCGAAGCCTGGTTGTCGGAAAAGCCGGCGCCAACCATCGCATCAGAACTTGAGTCGGGATCAATCAGCCAGGCTTCCATCGAAGCATCGGTCGCACGGAGCCAGGAAAAGCTCGCTAGGGCGCAAGCAGCCTTGGTGAGTAATGATTACTCGGTCTAGATGATGTCATTTTGGTTGCTTGACCACCCGTATTTGGCTAACCTCTGGCGCTAAATCATCATCTTGGATAGAGGCTAATCATGGCAGGCCGAAGAACAGTCACTCTCGCAACACGCAGCGATGAGCAATACGCGGTGTTCTCCACGATCCTGAGGCCTCTGTTCCATGAGCGTGAGTCGTTTGATAATGATAACGCCACGATCCATGTCAACGCAGTTATCGAATTCGAATGTCGTGACGACGTGAAGGAAGTAACCCTGGTTTTTGATGAGGAAGTGCTTGATCACATCTTGAGATCGCCTACTCACCATCGGCACATATTGTTCACGATGCTCGTGGCGATGGATGAACTGGGCCCTGATACCTGAAACGAAAACCGGAGCTAGGGCTCCGGTCTTTTTGCGTGGCTATCACGCAGCGGCTAGAACTGCCCTGAGCCTTGCAACGGCCCTGGTGTGAAGTTGACATGCCCGTGACTCACCGACACCTAGCGCCAGGCCAATTTCTTTGAGGTTCATCTCCTCCATGTAATACATGCCTAGCGCTAGCCGCTCCCGCTCATCCAGGTCAGCAATAGCCTTGACGACCAACTCCCTTCTATTGCTATCAATCAACTCATCCAACGGCGATTTGGCGCGGTCAGAGGTGTTTTCATCGATACCGTCAGCCCCTACCTCATCGTATGGGATGAGCACCCCATTGTGGGACTCGGCAAGCCATGCCTGATAATCTTTCAGACTCATTCCTAGGTAGTCTGCAACTTCGCGCTCTTCCGGCTTCCTTCCCAGGGCCTTGCCTAGGCACGACACCGCTTCCCCAATTTCGCGGGCCATTCTCCGGTATCTTCGCGGCACCCAGTCAAGCTTGCGAATCTCGTCAATGATTGCGCCGCGTATCCTCAACTTCGCGTAGGCTTCAAATGGAATGCCCTTTTTCGGATCGAACCGTTTGATTGCGTCCATCAACCCGAAGTAACCGCCCTGAATCATGTCTTCCAGGTCGACGCTCGCCGGCAGCTGAACACGCATATGCAGCGCAACCCGTCGAACAAGCGGCCTGTGCTGTTCAAACAGATCGTTCTCTTCAATCTTGCCTTTCGCATTGTACATGCAGCGGGTGTCCCCTCATTTTTTACAACAGTCTGCCTCGCTGTCGTGAGGCAGATACGTCGAATAATGCCTGCAATATTAAGCATTTGTTTGGATTGAAGCAAAGCCAGATGGATGGCTCAGCCCACGATCTCAATGCCATCAGAAGGCAGAAGTTCTCCGGCTCCGTCATTATTCTGCTCTACCGTCCGCTTGTAGAAGACGCTATCGACCTGGTAGTCATTTCTGAACCACAGGAGGCCTGCTTTGGGCGGAGCCTGGGTAGGATTCGCCAGCTGGAGCCCGAATTTAGGCTCATTCCCGCTTTCAAGCAGCCCTGATGCTTCCGCCTGGCGAGTCACCATGCCAACGCTCTTGAACTCCCGCTTGATCGTGCTCATCAGTTGAGACATTTCATGCACATTGTTCATGAGCTGATCACGGAACTGGTCGTACTGCTGCCCCTGCTGCAGGCTCGGCCCGGAGATCGTCGTGGCCCAACCCAGTGCTGCTGACTCAAAAGCCTGCTTGGAGAGCGTCATGCTGCTGCCACGCTCGAAATCGTCGAAGATGTCGCTGCTGTACGACTGGTAGCATACGGTCAGGCCATGTTGCTCGATAGCGCTCAAGAGCCCGCCAATGCGCACGGTGTCGTCTAGCTTGGAAACGAGGCAATTGTCGATGTTAACGCCAGCGTCACGCCCCAGCTTAACGTAAGTCCTGGTGGTCAGATCAAGCAGGTCGGATTCGCTGTTTGCGTTCATCACCAACAGCGGCTTGATCGGCTGATCAGGCAAATTCAAACGCGCAAGCTGAACCGGCAGCTTCTTGCTCCGGTAGCCGTAGCCCTGAGTGTCGATCAGCACAACCTTTTTGGTCGCAAAGCGCTTCAGCTCCTCGCCCAGATCTTGGAATTCCTGGAGTACCTTGAAAGAAACGCCAAGCACATCGGCATGCGCCCTGAGCGAGTCTGCGTTGTCCGGGTCAAGACTGATGATTTGAATTTCAGATACATGGTGACGCAGCGAGAACCGGGCCGCCAGCTTGGCCAGTGCCACCGACTTTCCGCACCCGCTTGAGCCTAGCAGCGGAATGACCACCCGGCCTTCTGACCAAATGTCTTCTGATTTCATGACTTGCAGGTGCGAACTCAGTGCCTGCTCCACCCATCTGCTCATCCCCAGCGGATCCAGTCTCCGTTCGGCGATCTCCCCTGGCACATGCTTGAGCACGGCATCGCAACTCGCTGGTTTAAAACCCGCTTGGATAAGTAGGTTGTGCATGTCGGCGTATGCACTGCCCTGCTCAACGCTCGGAAGCAATCGCCGGCGAATGACTTCCTGAAGCTTCTGTACGTCACCAAGAAGGTGCGAGCTCCAGCCGGCGACCGCCTCTAACTGCTTGAGGTCTTCCTGGAATCGTTGGTTTGCGTCCAGCTGCGCCACCTGAGGAATTTCATCCTCGACCGGCTCGGCTTCGAAAACCTCCATGACCTGTTCTGGAGTGGGCATTCTGCCCCCGTCAGTCGTCACCTTCGGCGCAGCCGGCTCGCTTTTGTTGGCTGGCTCGATTCGCTCACTGGCCTGAGTGGCGTAAGCGGCATTGCCTCTAGTTTTGCGGTAAGCGGTTGCGGGGCCCTGTTGCTTGGCAATGGGTACCGTTGGAATTTCAAATTCGAGCACACTCTGCTCAGATCTTGCCAACGCTCTACGGAAGCCAGTCTGCACCTGCTCCTCGACTGGTGGGGCGACTGGAGCACTGCTGAGTTCCGGGCCTGCGGTGAGCTCAACGCCGCCGATTACGTTCTTTTTGTTGTAGACCATGAAATTCTCACCAAAGGCCTCTTTGGCCTTGGCGATGACCTCACGCAATGTCGGAGCGGTGAAAACGCGTGGTTGCGTCATTATCGGTGAGCTCCAATTTCACTGGTCATACGAATGTGTCGGTCGAGAGGAATCTCTTCACCGGACATCACAACAAGGTGCGGTAGCTCACGACGCAGCATGCGACTAAGCATTGGTCTCAACACGTGCTCGACCATCAATACAGGTGGGTATTCGTTCTGCTCCTGCAGGTGCAACGCCTCACTGGTTTGCTGGATCAACGTTTGTGCCATGTTCGGCTCGACAGAGCCACCGCTGTTGACGGTCTGAATCATCATGTTCTCGATGTCGCTGTTCAGGCAGATCACGTTCATGACCTTTTCCGATCCGAACCAATGCTGCGTGATGACTCCTCTCAACGCAATTCGAATGATAGTGACGAGCGAATGCCATTCCGTTTGCTGTGGGACTGCATGCTCAACAATCGTCTCCAGGATGGTGCGCATGTCACGGATTGAGACCTGCTCGTCCAGGAGCGCCTGCAAGATTCGCTGCAAGGTGGATAGCGAAATGAGCTTCGGTACCACCTCCTCTACCAGGTTCTTGTCGGACTTACTCACTTTGTCGAGCAGAGCCTGGACTTCCTGGCGCCCCAGCAAGGCACTGGCATGGATGTGAAGCAGGTGGTTCAGGTAGGTGGCTGCCACAGCACTGGCCTCGACCACGGTATAGCCGTAGACCTGGGCGTAGTCGCACTGATCTTCCTCAATCCAGATTGCTGGAATGTTGTAGGCCGGATCACGGAATTCAATGCCGTCGAGCTTGCCGCTCGGCTCACCAGACTCGATGGCCAGGAATTTGTCGACGTGAAGGATGCTGGAACCGATCTCCACGCCTTTCAGACTGATGCGGTAGGTGTTCTGATCCAGATCCATGCGGTCACGGATGTGCACCACAGAAGGCAGGAATCCTATGTCTTGAGCGAACTTCTTACGAACGCTACTGATGCGTCCAATCAAGGTGCCGTTTTGGCGCTCGTCAACCAATGGGATCAGGCGGTGTCCAACCTCAATGGACAGGGTCTCGACTTGCTGTACATCGTCCCAGCTCGCTTCAGGCGCTTCCTGAATGGCTGCCGACGGTGCCACGTCCAGCAGAGCACTTTCTTCACGCTTACGTCTGGATCTGAGCATCAGGTAGGCGATACCGCCAAGGGCAACCGCGAACGATAGGAAGACCAGGTTAGGCATGCCTGGGATGATGCCCAGCGCCGCAATGAGGCCGCCCACCATCCACATCACACGCGGATTGTTGAACAGCTGTCCAATAATTTGTTCGCCGACATCCTGCTCGGTGTTCACCCTGGAAACGATCACGCCAGCTGCGATGGAGATCACGAGTGCGGGAACCTGAGCAACCAGACCGTCACCAATGATCAGCAGCAAATAGGTTTCAATGGCCTGGCCGAAAGGCAAGCCGTGCATCAACATGCCGATCAGCAAACCACCGATCATGGTTGCCAGCAAGATGACGATACCCGCCATGGCATCGCCGCGTACAAATTTGCTCGCACCGTCCATCGAAGCGTAAAACTCAGATTCCTGAGCAACGGCCTTACGGCGGGCCTTGGCCTCGGCCTCGTCGATCAACCCAGCGTTTAGGTCAGCGTCAATGGCCATCTGCTTGCCGGGCATCGAGTCTAGGGTGAATCGAGCACCCACTTCAGCGATGCGGCCTGCGCCTTTGGTGATCACCATGAAGTTGATGACGATGAAGATGACGAACAGCACGATGCCGACAGCCAGGTTCCCGCCAACGAGGAAGTGACCGAACGCCTCGATGACCTTGCCGGCTGCGTCAGTACCCTCATGCCCGTGCATCAAGACGACACGCGCAGAGGCGACGTTCAGGGACAGGCGCAGAAGCGTGGTGAAAAGTAACACTGACGGGAACGCAGCGAAATCCAGTGGTTTTTTCGTGAGCATACTCACCAGCAAAACCATCAGACCCAAGGCGATGTTGAACGTGAAGAAGATGTCCAGCATGAACGGCGGGAGCGGCAAAATCATCATCGAAAGGATGAGGATGATCAGAGCCGGCCCGGCAAACATCTTGGGGTCACTTATTTTCAACGGGGAGGATGGCCCCGCCAGCTTGTCAAAAATGCTCATGCGACGTTATTTCCTTTTCACTTTGGAACCTGTTGGCCGGGCGTCCATCCCTTCCGGTACAGGTAGGTACACTGGGAATTCAGGTGCAGGCCCACCCTCTTTCTTCACTTGCTTGATGCGGTACACCCAGGCCAGAACCTCAGCCACAGCGGTGTACAGTCCATCTGGAATTTCACGGTCAAGATCCACATGCCAGTACAGCGCTCGGGCCAGCGGTGGCGCCTCGAGCTGAGGAATGTTGTGTTCTTGCCCAAGCTCGCGGATACGCGCCGCGATATGGTCTGTGCCTTTGGCTACGACCTTTGGAGCGCCATCGGAACCGTCCGTATAAGACAGTGCCACGGCGAAATGCGTTGGGTTGGTCACGATGACGTCGGCGGTTGGCACCTTGGCCATCATCCTGGAGCGAGCAATCGCCTGCTGTTGAGCGCGAATGCGGCCCTTTACGTGCGGATCGCCCTCGTTCTCCTTATGCTCCTGCTTGATCTCTTCCTTGGACATTTTAAGTTTGTTCGCCATGGAGATCAGCTGATACGGGACGTCCATGGCGACCACAATGATGAGCGAAAAGGCCATGAGCCCGCACCCGAGTAGGATCAAGTGCAGCATCGACGCCAGGCCGTGCTCAAGCGTCATGCTCGACAGCGCCATGATTTCCATGATGTGTGCTTTAAGGAAGAACACGGCCACCGCGCCGACCAGGATGCTCTTGGCAATAGCTTTGCCAAGCTCGTTGAGCGTCTGCAGCGAAAACATCTTCTTGATTCCGGCGACAGGGTTCATCTTGCCGAAATTCGGCTGCAGGGATTTGGTAGCAAAATTCCAACCACCCAGCAGCGCCGGCGCAATGAATGCCAGCACTACCATGATGCCCATGATCGGTGCCACGCCCTTGATCGCGATCTGACCTTGCAGGTACAGGTGCTTGAGGGCCCTGGCGGTGTCGAAGGCACGTTCACGGTCGAACAGCATCGACTGCTCCATCAGCAGCGACAGCTGATCCTTCGCATAACCCCCTGCGCCCCACAGGGCGCCAATGCCCCCAAGCAGCATGACAAAGGTCGTCAGCTCCCGAGAGCGGGCAATCTGCCCCTCCTCTCTGGCCTTCTCAAGCCTCTGGGGTGTTGCTGATTCTGTTTTGTCTTCTTGGCTAACGTCGGACACGGGCAGGCCATTTTCAGGGAGTGGTCGGGCTACAGGTGGTGGATCTTAAAGCAAAGGGTGTGCGGTTGCTACATTTTGTCAATTTATAGCATTCGTCTTTAGGCGAGCGTCCATCGACGCAGGCTGGGATGTCCTAGTGACTGAGGCGCCCCCTCCAGGCGATGGGTAACGATCATGGAATCTGCCGTACCCTCTTCCAACGTTGCTCAGGCATACTGATAGCCATGGAGATTTCCGGAGTCGGGAAAGGCTAGAGGCCTAAAGGCATAGAATGCAGAGATTTGTTGACAAAGAAGGCGAAAACCTTGTCGCGCAAGCTGTTGCTTGGCAATGCGAACAAGGCAATGAAATGCTGCCCGACATTGGGCATTGGTCAGCATATTTTTCGGACAGTTACGTCACCCTTCGTTCTGCTACAGAAAACATCTGGCATGGAACCATACCAAAAAGATTAATTCCGTTCTTAACTGCTGTAGCCACCGGCAAAGACGTGGAGTATTTATCTAAGGTAATACTTCACCACAAAATACAGGTCAAGGACTTAACAAGACTTTATATTTCAACTTCAGATAAATGGCCGTACACATTTGGTGATGGTTTTGTTCAGCTGAAAGGTGAGATGATCTTTACTTTATTTGCAAAGGCTATTCATGCAACAAAAGAACTGGAAAATATACTTGAAGATGCAATCGCTGATGATAGATCTTGCAGAATGCATTGTGCATTGACTCACATAGAAAGTAATCATGCTTGGCACGCGAAGAAATTTGAATTATTCGGAAGAGATAAAGCACTCGCACTAATTCGTTTGCAGCAAATGCCTCACCAAATCGACTTTTCAGATGAGGCGAATTGGCCTCGTGGCAAGGCCAGTCTCCTATTTGAAAGGATCGGGGCATATTCCGACTATGTGTTGAACCAAAATCATAGAGGGTCGTCTACGTGGTGGCAAATAATGTCAAATCGACCACGTGGGTATAGCAAAGAAGCAAGAATTGACTATTATTCGAAGATTTTTACAGCATATGAAGAAGGTGATAATAGGCTGCTGAGAGGTATAAGGTCTATTCAGGCGCGCTCAAATGTAGATGGCGGTCAGATTCTCTACCAACTTACTTGCATGATAAAGGCATCCGAAAACATTCCAGCCATCCAGGACGTCTTGCTTAATGAGCTTATGCTGATAAGGGCTTTCAGCGACCCTAAAAACGTTAATTTTGACTCAATGTGTATCGGTGATTCGGTTGCCCTTGATAAATCAAGCATCGACCCCAGGCTTATTGCAATGTTGACTGAAGATAAGGGCCGATTTGTGGCTAAAGTTTGCTTACAGCTTATGAATATACCTCCTGAAGAATTTAATCGTTCTGATTTGTGGGCCGGACTTGTAGCAGCCAAGTCATTTAATGAATACAAGCAAGGTCTTAGCTCTGTAGACCTTGATTCATTCTTGAAACATATAATGTTAGCGTTTTCTATTCAAAAGCAAAAATGCCCAGAGCAAGACATTGAGCCGTTACTCACCATCCAGGTTGAAACAGTAAAGAACCTGGCAAAAATGCACGAGATTTCCAAGGATTGGATAGATGCCCTGACTGGCGATGACCTGGAGGTTATAGTTATGGCTGGATTTGGCGACAAAAAGAAACTTTCAGAGCAGGCACTTGGACGTGTGTTTAGCGCAGATCTTGGGGTCTGAGCGGTGGGTATTTCCGGTGACTCTCCGTTTTGACTCACGCTTGCGTGCTCCGGCTTCACCTAGACATACTAAAGAGGGCGTGTGGTTCGCCATTGATCAAGGTGTATAAAATGCAGGTTTCTGACAAATACTCCGTCTGTGAGCAGGCTATGAATTGGCTTAAGCATCATGATGCAGAAATGATGCCTCAGACGCCTGATTATTCGATCTTCTTCTCAGATCGCGAGAGCAACCTGGTTAATGAGCCCAAGCCCGGCGAAAATGGTGAAGCCATTTTTGGCGTAAAGAACAAAACTATACCGTTTCTGGCGGCTTTATCTTTGGGCAAGTCGATAGATGTCCTCAAGTGCATCGTTGAACACCATGATATAGAAGACTCTGATTTTTCAGGACTGGCCTTCAACGTTAATGGTGTAGCGTCAATAGCTGGTGGAACCATAGGCTTTGACCTTAATGACATCCATAATAGCTATTTTAAGGCCATTAGTCTTGATACCGACCTGTGGCCAAAGGCATGGAGATCGGTTCAAGACAGAAACAGGTCGATAGAGGCAGATGCCGGGCTGATGTTTTTTAACTCGCCAGATGCCTGGATAAATAATCGCGCCATGGACGCATCCCCTGCTGAGCTAAAAGAACTATCAAACAAAATAAGCTCAATCCCTGAATGGGCTGATGCTTCGAATATAAAAAACTGGCCAAACCAAAACTTCAATACATACCTGGAACGCAGCGGCGGATACCTTGAGCATATTTTGCTGAACCACACCAAGGACTTAAAAAGAGAGGAGCCATCGTACTGGTATAACCTCCTTTGCGAAAAGCCTAGACACTATAAGGCTCCTGAGCAATCAAGGTACTACAGAACAATTTTCGAATCAGTTGATGTTGATGACGGAAAATTTTTAAGAGGCGTAAGGTCTATTTACGCGAGCAGAGGTGGAAGCCAACACTTAATGTACATATTGTCAGCAATGCTTAGTGCTTCAGACAATGTGCCAGCGATTGGATCGGTTATTGGGAGCGAGTTAATGCTAATGAGAGCTAGCTGGGATCCAGAAAATTTTGATATTTTCAATCTGGATCTGTCGAAAGTTCACCCAAAGCTTGTTGATATTCTTGCTAATGATCAGAAGGATTTCGTGAGTAGAATTTGCAAGCAGCTGCTGGACATCCCAGTGCACGAATTCAATAAGTTTGATCTCATGGCAGTCCACAATGCAAATCTGATGATGCCTGGACAATCCCTATCAGGCGTCGACGGCAAACGGCTGATAGACCATCTTTTGAGAGCATTTAGCGCTAATGAGCACGGCTACACGAATGTCAATGAGTTACTTGAAGCTCAATTGACTACAATTCGCTGGGTCGCTCAGCAGACTGACTTATCTGCCGAATTCCTGGACAAGCAGTCTGACCGCAGCCTGGAGCTTATGGCTCTGGCTGGGCTAGACACGCGCCAGCGGCTGACGGAACAAGCTCTTGGGCGGGTGTTTGGCCAGGAGCTAGGATTGTAGTAGCATAAACCTTTAATATCACCAACCTTAAAAAGATCTTAAAATAGCCATGAATAAATGCATTTCAATACACGACAAATATGACCTAATCCCAATGATTGTAAACTGGCAGCTGGAGCAAGGATCTTCAATGATTAAGAACATCGGGAAATGGCGGCAATTTTTCCCAGATGATCGCAAAAACATAGAATCCATTGAGTTATGGGACTCAGCTGGCGGTTATCAATCAGTCGTTAGGAATGTTCCAAAAAATATTCTTCCATTTATTGTCGCCGTAGCCATGGGGAAAGATTCAGAATACCTGGCCTCAGTAATAAATTCTCACGAAATCACTCACGAGCGACTTTCGGCATTCACAAAAGGCAAAAAATTTGAGATCAATGGTCTACCAAACAAAATTATAGGAGATTATCTTCATACAGCTTATTGCAAAATAATAAGTGAATATCCAATCCTGCAACACCAATTTAATATGGCCAAAAATGAAAATTTTGGTTATGTTCTTAAGCCAGCTATGGCATCTTCCAAAGATCCTACTGCCTGGCCTATAAGTGATATCGATGGTCGAAGTCTAGATGCAGATGAGTACATGCTTTATCTTAGGCTTTCAGGGAGCTTCGATTACTCTGATAAAAACAATTGGCCTGATGGTAGTCTTGGAAACCTCTTACTTAGGACTGGCGCTTATACAGATAGATTCGTCCTGAACTGCAATTCAGATAAATTGCGAGGAGATGTTTCGACATCGTACTGGTATTACCTGCTATGCGTGGTTCCAAGATTTTACTCAAATGATGAGAGGAAGTCTTATTGCGGTAGAATACTGAATAGCGATGCGGCCAGTGACTCAAGGTTTATTAGAGGCTTGAGGGCAATCGCTTGTAAAGATCATGAAGATTTTGAGCTGGAAATGATTTCTGAGATGGTTGAAGTCACTGAAAACAACCCTGCCATAAACAGTGAGTTGTTAAAATACTCCATGTTAACAAGGGCTATGGCATCTAAGGGATGCACATTAAAGGAGGCTCAAGAAAAGAGACTGCACCCTTCTGTCGTGGCAATGCTAAATAATGAACCGCAAAGTTGGCTTGCCGCTGTTTGTGAAGATTTGATGAAGATTCCACCGGAAGAGTTTAGTCAATCAGATCTTACAGCTATCACTACTGTGCTAAGGCTTGACCTTCCAGAACAGGATCTTAGTTCAGTGGATATTCCGACCTTTGCCAAGCACATGCTTGCGGGGTACGAAGCTCAACAAATAAATTACGTGCAGTCCCCGCCCTTCTCTACCGAGCTTATCGGCACTATAAAATACCTGAACAGTCATCATGCATTTACGCCAGAGTTTATAGCTGATTTGCCAGACATTGGTCTTGAAGCTTTCGCCATGGCCGGCTTCAAAACCCATGACAAGCTTTCATTGGAGTCTCGCGGACGCGTGTTCAGCCATGACCTTGGGGTCTAGCTGAAAATAGCCATTTTGAGGTCGGGCAGAGCCAATGCCTGCCTGACCGACGAGTGTGCGGGTGGACACCTTAGAGCCGCTCAGACCTAGCCAGGTGCCAGGTGCCAGGACACTGGGGCGCATTATGCCTACATCTCAAACCATCACCGCCTTTGCCATCGAGCATGACCCTCGCGAGTTTGCGTGAGAGCCTGGCCGCCTACGTCAACAATGATGTGTCCAAGGCTAAGCCCCTGAAGTAAGCGACGATAGTCCTCCAACCTTGAGAATCACCGCCACACCACGAAAGGGCCATCATGACCGTCTTGTACATATGTTGTTCTAGGTGGCTCGCCTGAGTCGCAAATTTTTTGCGTCGCCCCACTATACCCAGTCATACTACTTAGGTGGTCACATGCGACTGTGACAGACATAGTTAAGAGCGAGTAGAAATGGAAATTTCTGACGAATACGGAATCCTGTCCTGCATTGTCGAGTGGCAAATTTCTCATCCGGAAGAAATGCTACCTCCTCACATCATTGGAAATGATCTGGCCAGTGATCAGCGTGTAGAGCTTTACAATAATTCTGCCGAAAACATGGTCAGCATTAGCAATGTGCCGAAAAGACTGCTTCCATTCATTGCATCTGTCGGTCTCGGCAAGAGCTCAGAATATATAGGAAGGCTTTTCAATTATCACCAAATCTACTTTCAGGATATTGAAAGCTGCAGTTGGAATACTGACTTCAGCGTAATTCCGTCCGGAACAATAAGAAGTATCAGCAGCGTCGATTTGTCAATTGAATTCTTCCGCGCAATAAACAAACTGCCAGACCTGACTGAAATGGCGGAGTGGGAGCTTGGCAACAATTATGCTTCAATTGGCCTGTTGTTTATGGATGACGAAAAATTTCATCTTAATCATAAGTTTGTAATCGCCGATGAAGATCAGAAGGCTCAGCTGCTTAGGGTTTCTAGCTGGGTTCCGGATAAAATTGATTTTTTCAATGAACGTCATTTGGCAGGTGGAAATATTAGCACGTTGATTGAGCGTGCAGGGGGGTATCTACCTGATGTCTTATTCGGGGACAATTTATACAGGAGGCAGAAGACCCTTGCGAATGACTTTTGGTACGCATTCTTCAAAGATTCGAAACTGAGCCTTGACAAGAACGATAGAGTTATCTATTTCAACAACATATTTGAAGAAATAGACAAGCATGGTGATAAGCTTTTCTACAAGGGCCTTAGGACATTAGAAGCCTGCAGTGTTGCTGATGACGATATTCTTGATGAGCTTTATGACATTGAGTGCGCACTCGGAGAGGACGGTAAGAATATAATTACTGACCTACAGTTATTAAAGGGGCTGGCTGATCCTGGAAACGTCGAAAACGGAGTTACCTTCCAGGGGTACTACCTTAGATTTACAAGCGAACTATTTCTCCATAATGTGTTTTCTGAGTTGTTAGGAGTAGATCAGCGTGAAGTAAATCTTGCTGACCTGAACGCATTTAGTAAAATTCATCTAATGAATAACATTGATTTTGACTTGACCAATATTGAAGTTTCAAAGCTATTGATCCATATCCTTGGCGCCTACGAGAAAAAATGCGCTTGGTTTAAAGAAAGTTCGATGACAGCTGAAGGTATAGAAAAAACTATAGCTTATCTAAAGCCACATTTACCCAGCGACCTTGAATGGACAGTTGGCCTTAGTGACGAGGTGCTTCGGTTGCTCGCCAAGGGGGGCTTGCGAACGCACGAAAAACTCTCGAACCAGAGCCTTGCCGAAGTGTTTTCCCATGACCTCAACCTCTAAAGACTATCAGAGATATTCGTGATGTTGCTCAATGATGATCAAAACTATGTCACTGCCGCTGTAGATTGGGCTTCGCAGAACCCTGGCGTCTTGATGCCTGACATCCCCCTGTGGGCTCGATACTTTGGTAAAGATTCATCCGCCAAACCTGTCGATCTGTGCAATGGCATGGACACGGTGAAGCATGGGCATGTCGCACCACAAATCATCCCCTTCCTGGTCGCGGTGAATCTCGGTCGTCCACTGGATGAGATCGCCTCAGTCATCAAGCATCACGGGATTACGACGCACCACCTCAAAGAGATTTCGTTCAAGTCAAGTGACGACTTCACGCTTGTCTACGGTAAGCCATGGATGCCAATCATTGACGTCCATCTAGCGTTCTTTAAAGCCTGTGACCTTGACCAGGATCTTGCTGATCGCATTGAAGCAGCCCGCATTCATTATTGCTATTCGGAAGACGTCAGCATTGCCTTGCTCCACACTCGTAACCAAAAATCCTGGCTTTCAACGCGCCTTGAGAGTGGTACAGATAACGCTAAGGAAAAAGCAGAAGAGTTAGTGCATTCCATGCCTAAGACGCACAAACTGGCAGACCCTAAATTCTGGCCCAATGGCGACTTCGGGCAGCTTCTAGAGCGATGTGGTGCTTTCCACGAAAGGATTCTTAATGGAAATCCACAGCGAGATGCGGATGAGCTCGATGGGTTTTGGGCTCAACTGATCTACGAATCAACGTTCCGTATGGAAGCGCAGGAAATCACTAGCTTTTTCAAGCTGGTGACCCGCCTGCTCGAGAGCGAATATTCAAAATCAGTAGCCAGAGCCTTAAGAACACTCGATGGTGGCGGCTACAACAAAACTCAATTTGAGCTCATTGACTCGCTTACAAGAACTGCTGAAGAACAAGGTGTTTTGGATGCTCTCCCTATAGAGCTGATCCTTGCAGCAACCCCTGGTGAGCGAAGAGCTAGTTCATTCGGTGAAGGTTATCGGTCGTGGGCCAGCAGCGGAGTCTTCAAAACCATTGCCGACGCACCGGATCAGTTCTTCAAGAAAGCCATCGACCAGTTCATCGACATTCCAGTAAGCGAATTGGGCTGGTTCGAGCAAAGGGCTATATGGAAACTGCCGAGGCTTGGGATGCCTGCTCAGGATCTCAGCGGTGTTGACCTTGAGATCCTCATGACCCATTCATTCTCGGTCATCAAAGCCCTACCACGGGTTGATGAGTACCGTGCTCAGGTAATCGATGCTCAGATAGATCTTGTAAAATACCTCGAAAATTCCTGCGCAATCTCTCAACCGTACTTGGACAGTCTGAACCAGGAAGATCTGGAGGTTTTTGTCCGGGCTGGGGTGGCGCCGCAGATGCGCAAAAATCTGTCCATAACCGCTCTTTCCAGAACCTTCAGTGATGATCTTGGAATCTGAGCAAAAAATCAAAATTTAGGGAGAAAATCGTTGGTAGTCAACGACAAAGAGCAGCTGATCGCGAGGGCCATTCGCTGGTATCAGGAAAATGGCGATGCCATGATCCCTAACGATCCAGATTACGCCGATTTTTTTCATAGCACTGAAGATGAATTCTCCCACGCTCATCTTTATGCAATGGAGGCACCAGACCAATCCTATGGTGTTTTTGACGTCCGTCGGCGCCTGGTTCCCTTCCTCGTCGCCATAGGTCTGAAGAAAACACCAGAGCAACTAAGCAAGATCATTATCCACCACAAAATTGAGCCTAATGACTTGGCCGAAATTATGTGGTCACTCCCTGATACGGCAACCCTCAAAGGCACGTACATGCCTTTCTTCAACAGCGACATGCACATCAACTTCTACAAGGCGCTGAACACTGATCAAAGCCTTATGTCATTGGCCTGGAAGGTCATTGATGATGGGTACCTCCCCCACGAGGCGGCTGCTGGTATGCTTTTTCTCAATGATCCAAAGGCCTGGCTGCACAACCGTGTCTTGGCGGCACAGCCAGCAAGCGTATCAGAGATCATCGAGAACTCGGCAGCAATTCCTGTAACGGTCGATTTATCACTGGCGGAAAACTGGCCTAACAGGGACTTGAACACGCTGCTTGAGCGCAGTGGGGCCTACTTGGAGCGCTCACTACTGAACCACACCATAGATCTCAGACGTGAGGAACCATCTTTCTGGTACAATTTCCTATGCTACGCACCTTCACGAAAGAATGATGTCTCTGACCAAGTAGAGTATTACCGGCGAATCTTCCAAGCGGTCGATCCCAATGAGCAAAGGTTTCTCAGGGGGATGAGATCGATCTTCGCCAGCTACGATGGTAGCAATCACCTGATCCATACCCTATCGCGCATGCTAGAGGCATCTGGCCCGTTCCCGCACATCAAGGCCGCACTCGATAATGAATTGATGCTCATGCGGGCGACCTGGGATCCTCAGAACTTCAATTTGTTCGATATGGACTTAGCCAGGGTTCAACCTCGCCTGATCCAGCTTTTCAGCGATGATCAGCAAGGCTTTATTCCGAGGCTCTGTCAACAGCTGATCAATCTTCCGATTGTCGAATTTAACAAGTCTGATCTAAGTGCGCTGCAAACCGCCAATCTGTTATTCCCGGATCAACCTGTGCCATCAATTGACGTGGAAAAGCTCCTCGCACACCTGATGGCCGCATTTTCCCACCACAAGCCTGGCTATGCCGATTGGCTGCCGCTCCAGAGGGCCCAGCGGGACATCATTCAATGGATTGCGCTTACCCATGAATTCACACCTCATTTTCTGGACTCACTTGAGGACACGGATCTAGAGGTTATGGCATTGGCCGGCGTCCAGACTCACCGCCGATTGTCCACACAGGCACTGGGTCGGGTATTCGACCAGGATCTGGGTTTATAGGCGACAGACTTAGAAGGCAAAAAGGGCCTGACGAGCCCATGCCGGTACGCAGCTCGCAATCTTGGCACATCGCTCAGTTGTATGGCACAATGATACCTGTGCGGCTCTCATGGCCATGGACGATTTTTGGTGTCAATTAATGCATTCGAACCAGTTACTCTATCTGCTGTACGGTGATAAATCGGTTTACCGTCATGAGGCAAAATTCAGCATCCTCTCCGCCCTCCGGTACCGAACAGATCCATCTAGATTTGTTATCACGGTAATGACCGACCAACCGGAAGAATTCAAGGGCTGGCCCGTCAAGGTGATCGCATTGGATCAGGCAACCCTTTCGTCCTGGGTTGGGGATACTAACTATCACCATCGTCGGAAGGCTTGCGCTATCCAGGCTGGAGTCAAACTTGCGAAGAAGACAGTCTTCATCGATACGGACACCGTGTTTTTGAAGGATCCATCTGAACTCTTCAAGCGCGTAAACGACGATCAGTTCCTGATGGATGAATTTGAGTGGTCGTGGGAGGAAGGCGCTCAACGTCGCGAGTACAAAACATTAGTAGGAGAACTTGCTGAGAGAAACGCTAGCCCTGCTCCATCGTTAAAACTCTACAACAGTGGCATCTGCGGCATGACCCTCGGCAACGCCTCGATGATGGACGGCGTAGTAAATTTGATCGACCAATGGGCTCATCATGGGAAGCGGCTGATGACCATCGAGCAGATCGCAGTGTCGTTCATGCTCGATGGCAAAAAGGTGGTTGAGGCTAACGACTGCGTCAACCATTACTTCTCCCTCAAGCGCTTCCACCACGCGATGATCAAAGTGTTTTTTGAAAATCATGGCGAAGGCTACCGGGCAGAACTGATTCGTCTGGCAGCGTCTGTCCCGAGCGTTCTGCCTAAGCCTTCTACTGCTCGCCGGCTCCAGATGCTGTGGAGGCTAAAGGGCCAAAACAAGGTTGGCCGGAAGGTAGCAAAGTTTTACTTACTCGGGAGGCAGTCACATAGCTGCGTTTACCTGGCCGCATGCAATCCGATCTGGTGGGAAAAAGCCGTTGAAGAAATGCGAGCTGGCGCCGTCGAACAACCAGAGATTGCCGGGGTGAACACCCTCTGGCTCGCAGACCCTGATTTTACGAAATTCGCTAAAGCCATGACGTAGCCGGTCAAAGAAAAGGCGGAAGGTCTTCAAGAGATCATCCGCCTGGTACCGATACAGCTTGAGCCTGGTGTTACTGCGTTTTACCCAGTGGGTTTGGCGCCTGCAGCTGTTCCGGCGTCAGCAGCTTGTCGTGCTGGTTGAGGATCGACCGTCGCTCGTAGCTATCCACCACGATGATCGCAATACGGCGGTTGATCGCATCCAGTTCACCCGCACCATCAAAGCGAAGCTCGTCCGCCATGCCGGACACCCTCAGCAGCTTACCTGAGTCAAGACCACCTGCTACCAGCTCACGGCGAGACGCGTTGGCTCGCTCTGCTGACAGTTCCCAGTTGCTGTAGCCCTTCTCCCCTCCGGCGTATGGCCGGCTATCAGTGTGACCACTGATCTGAATGCTGTTCGGCAACTGGTTGAGGATCGGTGCGATAACGCGCAGCAGGTCGCGCATGTAAGGCGCTACCTTGGAGCTACCAACCTCGAACATCGGGCGCTTGTCAGAGTCGACCAGCTGGATTCTCAAGCCTTCCGGAATTAGGTCGATCAGGATCTGATCCTTAAATTCCTTGAGCAGCGCATTGAGATCGATTGCCTCCTCGAGTCTCCGCTTAAGCTCTTCCAGGTGTTGGCGCTCGATACGGCGACTTTCCTGACGGATATCAATGCTTCGCACTTCACCTTCAGTGTAAGTCGGGTCTTGGCCACCGCCTGGGATAGCGCTGGTGCTGGCGCTATCACGGTCACCATTGGTCAGGGCCACTACGATAGGGCTGCGGAAGTACTCCGCCACTGCCTTGCGTTGATCCGGATTCGAGGTGGACAGAATCCACAACACCAGAAACAACGCCATCATCGCGGTCATGAAGTCAGCAAAGGCGATTTTCCAGGCGCCACCGTGATGCGGGTGGCGACCCTTCTTCCGCTTGATGATAATCGGACGTTTTTCGTCGGCTTTCATTACGGGTTACCGGCCTTTTTGCTTTCGCGGAGGATGTCTTCAAGCTCAAGGGCCGTTGGGCGTTCCACCTTGTGCAGGGCCTTGCGACCGAACTCCAGTGCAACGCCTGGCTGTTCGCCATGCAGGCTAGCCAACAGGGTGATCCGGATCAGCTGGAGGATCTTCACCGACTCAGCCACCTGACGCTCGATCTTGGTAGCCAGTGGGTTGAAGAAGCCGTAGGCAAGCAGAATGCCCAGGAAGGTACCAACGAGCGCGTGTGCGATCATTTCACCCATTTCCTGTGGCGATGCATCTGCGAGCGTGAGCGCCTTCACCACACCCATTACAGCGGCCACAATACCGAATGCCGGCATGGCATCAGCCACTTTGTTCAGCGCATCGGCGCCCAGGCTCAGCTCATGCTCCAATTCTTCGATTTCATGGAGCATCAGCTCATCGAGCTCATGTGGGTTGATGTTGCCGATCACCATCATGCGCATATGGTCGCAGATGAACTCCATAAGCATGGGGTCAGCCATGATCTTTGGATGCTTCTGGAAGACGGGGCTTTCGAGTGGCTTCTCGATATCCTGTTCGACCTTCTTCATCCCTTCCCGCTTGGATTTGGTCAGCAGCGTGTACAGAAGCACCATCAGCTCGAGATAGAGCTCTTTGTTGTATTTCGTGCTGAGCTTCAGGCGTGAGGCGGCTTTAAACGTCCCTCGCATTGCCTTGCTGCTGTTAGCTGCGATGAAGGCGCCTACCCCGGCCCCACCGATGATGAGAAGCTCGGTTGGCTGCCACAAAGGCCCCAGGCTACCGCCCGAGAGCACGTAACCACCAAACACTGAGCAAAGGACGACAACGAACCCGATAGCAATGAACACAGAATTGTCCTTAGGTTATTTTTATTAGTATTCGGACAGGTTGACGAATTTCTTGACCAAAACACTGAAAATAAGGAAATTTTTTACGTTTCCAACTTTCTCAAGTGACTCGTTTTCCCCATTTCGGGTCGGTCGAAAACCTCTACGCCGTCAATTCTACGGCTTTATTTCGATTTTTCAATCTCTTGCCGGCGCGTGACGGTGGCTGGCAGATGCCACAAACGAAATGTTTGACCGGGGAATGAGCGTGCACGACGAACTGCCCTGAACACCGTGTGCAGGGCGCCAGATCAAGCAGGTTGCTCTCAAAAAAGCGCAGCAGTGTCCATACCCGTGTGATGCTTAACACATGTTCTGCGGTGCTGCGGAAGGCCTGTTCCTGGTACAGCCTGTAAGAGGCAGTCAATAACTCAAATCGCTGGTGCGTCGGATTGTCGCGTTGCAGCTGTTGGTAGATACCGTAGAACAATGACGCCTGGATATTGGGCTGCCAAGTCAGAAACCAGTCGGTTGAAAAAGGCAGCAACCCTTTGGGCGGTGGATGCCCTTGCAGCTCCTTGTACAGACGGATCAGCCGGGGCCGGCTGATAGCCACCTCGCTTTCAACGACCTGCAGCCTGGCACCAAGAGAAATCAGCTCCATCGCTTTCTGCATGTCGCGTTGCTCATCAAGAATGCTGCGGACAGGAGGAGTCATTCGCCCTGCCCCTTCGATAAATCCGGATTTGCCGGCTGACTTAACAGGAGAATTGACGCATGAACGCTTGCCTGATCAGGGGCTCTGGGATTGCTGGTAAGCAGCTTCAGCTGACTAGCGTCGAGGGCCAGGTTCATCAACAGCTGGCTGGAGCTCGACAGCGCCAGCAGCTGGTCAGTGTCTAACGCCACTATCAGGTCTGCGACCTCATCATCCAAGTGCAGCCTGAATTTGGCGCTCAGCCGGTCAACTCGCAGCAATTTTTGTGCAAGCAGCAAATACGAGAGATTAAACGCCTGAATTTCATCGAAAATCGCACTTTTACCCATGATATTCGTCTGTTTTTATCGTTATGGCGAACAGGGTTTGGCGTCAATATGGCTTTGAAAGCCTACGCGCACGAATGCGATTAACTGTATGAGTTATGCCAACGGGGAGTCAACACCTGGAATCCCCGTTTTAAAATTACATTTTAATGACCTGGGCCATCAATTTCACGAGCTGGATCATTGGCAGGAGCAATTTTTCCAACTTTTGATTCCGATTGCTGTATCGCGATAGGGCAATTGCAACCCCTTCGAAAAGCTAATCAATAGTTATAGACGGGCCAGGCGTAATTCGATGTTCGTGTGAATAATCCGGACTCAGGCGGATTCTCTTTCAGCCAGGTCTTCATATGATCTCTCGTGTCGGCAACAGCGGCTTTAACCTCCTCCGCAAAAACCGCACCTTTCTCTGAGAATGCAGAGCCAATCGCGCCCATTGCACATCTTCCAGGGCCGTCTCTGAATCTTGTGCACTGCCACTGATACTCTGCAGCGTAAACGTGAGCAGGGCTCTTCTGGCTGTACGCCATCGCTTCAATGAAGCCAGCGTCAGCTTCCCTGGCGATTGGAACCTTCATCCATCCGCAGAAAATAAGGGCTGAGACCAGTCCGCAGCCAACCAAGATATCTCCACGTGTCATACAGCACATTCCTATCGATTTTGATTAAAAAAATACGCCGCTGATGCGGCGTTGGCTCGGCAAATCTTAAATTTAGTTTTCGAGGTACAGGGTCTGCGCCGCCGTCCAAGACACAAGGTCACCGAGCACAGCAAACATGGACTCCGGCATCGTCTTGTCCATATCCAGCTTCATTAGGAGCCCTAGCAGTTCAGGGCCCATGTTCACCGCCACTTTTCGCTGAATGGCATGCTCACGCACCCTGTCGGCCTGTCGCCCATACTCTTGCTCGAAAGCCGAATGGGAGGCCTTCACATAGGCGTTTGAGCTCGCCGGCGTTGGTAGCTTAAGGGGCTGGCGCTCACTCAGTCTCGTTACCACGATCCTGGTAAACTGAGCCTTTGTCAATTTATACATTTTAAATTGATCATGGAAGTGATTTTCGTCTCGACGAAAATACTCCAGCAGCACTGTGGACACCGCCATCATGCGGACATGGACGCTGTCCCCAGAAATCTGAACTTCGTAATCCACGTAGTTGAACGATGCGTGCTCAAGCCTCATGAGACCGTGCCAGATCTCAGCTTTGATGGCGCTCCCCGCCTCCTCTGGGTCACGATCTTGAGCCAGGCTCTCGTAGGAACGCTGAATCAAGATCGTTACGGGATAGCCTGGCGCCAGGTGCCCCTCCAGTCGCAGGCAGGCATGACTGATCAACTCAAGCTGATGACGGATCATGTAGTGCTGGCGATCCTCGGCAGAAGCCAGCCGCTGCCCTGGTGGCAGCGCATATGACGACTTGTCCTGGTCACCGCCCGCGAATCCCCTGAATTGAGGCTCAACTTTGAGCGCCTCCAGAGAGTAATCGCCATTCAACCAACGGTTCAGGTGCGATTCGTAGAACAGGCCGCTGCTCACCAATTGAGATTTCAGGTGCTGAGCAATCTGCTCCGGCCATACCAACTGTGCCAGGTTGAGCGGCTGCAGGCGCAAAAATGGAGGCGGCATGCCTTGCGGATACTTCATGAGCACGTTGGCAATCGTGCGAGCCGCCTCATTGAGCGTTGTTACGGTGGAAGGCGATGGATGTACCGCACGAGGCTCGTAGGCGGCTTTGACCTTGGCGTATTTGCCGCCCGAGTCATTGAGCCTGGAGTCACTATGCAACTCCCTCACCGCCTCGTTGCCCTGAGTCCTGTTTACATGGAACTGACTGCGCTCCGATGGAACCGTCCCGGCCACTTTTGCGGCTTGGGCGAGGAGCGAGTCCAGGATCAGGTTGATACCCATCATCTTCTGGAGTTCCTAAACACGTCTTGTGGGCCGTAAACACCATTGGTGACACGGCGTCCAAAACCATCCCCTGACCGTTCACGTTTATCTGCTGCTTCAACGAGCGAACGAAGATGCTCCCGGTTTTTGAAAACCAGGCTTTCGTACTCGGTCATGACCTTGAGGATGTCCGTAAGAAGTCCCATCAGCAGGTCGATGTCCTTCTGAGGGAACCCCTCTTCGTTTTTGACCGCAACCGGCCTGTCCTCATCGAGCGACTTCGTCTTGCTGAGCTCGGTGATTTCATCCCACTCGCCAGCCTTGGCCAAGGCCAGGTACTGACGAGCCAGGTTCAGGTAGCGCTGGTAAGAGATGATCCTGGTCGTGACTTCCGGCAGGCTATCTTGCACCTTGCCCCCCTACTTCACGCCAGGCTGAAGCGATGGGCTCGATCAGATCGAGGGCTTGCTGAAGCTTTTCATCGCTGTTTTCACGGTTAGCCTGCAAGAGCAGTCGGTTGACGTACTCATACAGGTTCATGAGATTTTCAGCCATCTCGCCGCCAGTCTTAACATCGAGCGCCGGCACCAGGCCGACACTGACGATATCCATGGCTTTGGAGATCGCTTTACCCCTCTCCTCGATGTTGCCGACCTTCAAATGAAGGCGGGCCGCACGGATCGACTTTTCAAAGCCATCAAACAGCATGGTAATGAGTTGGTGTGGGGAAGCCTTCATCGCCTGGCTCTCCATCCCCACACGCGCATACGCACTCGCTCCGTGCATCCGACTCATTCTGAGTTTCCTTCAGTTGATTAGCTAGACGAGGTTTGTTTCGACATCAGAGAGAACTGTTCCGACAGGTAGCTCATGGTCGACTTGCCCGAAGCGACCAAGGAGTCCATCGCCGCGAACTGGGTGCGGTAGCGCTCCACAGTGGCGGCAATGCTCTCAGACATGCGTGCGGACTGGTCATCCAACGAAGTATTGGCTTTGGTCAGCCCTTTGGTCGCAGTGTCCAGAGCTCCGTCGGTGGCCAGGATGTTCGAAAGGGCTTTATCCATGCGAGTGGCAAAGCCATCAGTGCCGGTGAAGAAGCTGGTGATCCCATCAGGGTTATTGGTCAGCGATTCAGTCAGCTTGTCGTCATCGATCTGCAGCGTGCCTTCAGGGGTCAGCTTGATGCCGAACTGAGACATGATGGTGAAATCACCGGTTTGCTGGGTATTCAGTGCCGTCGAGATTGTGGCTTTGATTCCGCGCAGCGTCGCGTCGCCCAGAAGCTTGCCGGACTTGGTCGGATCGTCATTGAACGCAGTCTGGGTCTTGGTGACGTTCACGTAGGCGTTGTAGGCGTCGACGAAGGTCTTGATCGAATTCTTGACCGCCGAATCATCCTTGGCCACGTCGACCGTCTGGGTGGTGCCCGGCGTCTTCAGGGTGAGGGTGACGCCCTGGATCGCCTCAGATACGGTGTTGGACTGACTGCTGATGGACATGCCATTCACTTCGAGCGTGGCGTTCGAAGCGGCCTGTACCTGCGTCATGCTGCCGCCGTGTGCACCGTCGCTCAGCAGGCTGGTCAGATCACCAGTGCCGGTAAAGGCCATGCTGACTTGCGAGTCGGTACCCGTCGTCTTGGAAACGATAGACAGCTTGTAGGGGTTTGCTGCGTCGCCGGTGTTGACGATGCTAGCGGTAACGCCGGCCCCGCTGGCGTTGTTGATCTGGTTGCGGATCGTCTCGAGGCTGCTGCCCTCGGCAATCGTGATATCGACCTCTTTGCCGGCGATCCCAACCTTCAAGGTGCCGGCGCCAGACAACCCAGCGGTCTTGTCAGCGATGCCTTGCGTGGCCACGTTATGCGCAGTTGCCAGCGTATTGACCTTCACCTGGTAGCTACCGGCCAGGGCATTTGCCGAGGACGCCACAACCACGCCGGTACCGCTACTGGTGGCAGTGATAGGTGTGAAGGTTTTCGACAGCTTGAGTGCAGAAATCGAGGTCTGCAGGCTAGACAGTGCACTGCTGACAGCACCATATGCGGTGATTTTCGCTGTGTTGTTGGTTTTCTGCGTGGTGATCGGCGTCAGCTTTTCCTTTTCAGCCGCCTCCAGCTGAGTCAGCAAGCTGTCGAGCGGCAGGCCGGAGCCGACGCCAAGGGTAGTAATGGAAGCCATGGGTGCCTCGTTTATCAGTGGAAGGGCGGCATTACGCCCGTCAATTCAATAGCATTAAATGCCTATCGACTCGTTCGGGGGAAATCTTTACTGCTGAGTTGAAAAATAGTGCCGCCCTACTTTCGCGCTCTATCAGACAGGCATCGCCATGATGTCCTTGTACGAGCTGACAAGCTTGTTCCTGACCTGCGTAGCCATGGTCATCGCCAGGCTCGACTTCTGCATATCGACCATCACGTCCTGCAGCGAAACCCCTGGGACGCCCATTTGGAAGTCCCGAACTTGAGCGTCCGAGTCGGTTTTCAGCTGGTTTACCTTGCGCAGCGACTGGTGCAGCTCACTGGCAAACCCAGTCGCGCCATCATTAACAGCCTTGGTCTGAACACCTGCTGCCTGATTAGCTACGGCCTGCAAGGCCTGCAGCGTAGAATTAATGCCATCAATTGCCATTGGAGAGCTGTCCTGTATAGTGCTTCGCGAGGAAATTGATTATGCTTCAACACTTTATGAGCTGTCGAGAACACAAAGCGGCCAACACAGCGCGCAACACAGCGTTTTTTGGACGTTTGTACCGGACTAGGGTACTGATAATTGCACTCTATTGACAAACCGCAGGGCTGGGCCTTGGTGCCGGGCTTTAGCCTTCAACGTGGACTGTATGACACCTATGTTTCCATCCAATCGAATAGCGCAATCGCGTTCGGAGGCTCACTGTGAGTGATCTCTCTCAAGCCAAGGCGGCACCTGGGCTTCCCTCCGGCTATCAGCAGATGCTTTCCTACGTCAAAAGCAAGCCGATGATTCCGCTGCTGGCCGCTGGCGCCGCCACGATCAGTATCCTGGCTGGCATGGTCATGTGGGCCAATGCGCCTGAATACCGAGTGATGTACTCCAACATCTCTGAGGCCGACGGCGGATTGATCATCAATGAACTGCAGAAGCGCAATGTGCCCTTTAAACTCAGTCAAGATGGACACACCCTGTTGGTTCCATCCGATCAGGTCAATGTCCTTCGTCTTCAACTCGCTGAGCAGGGCTTGCCCAAGGCAGGTAATGTCGGCTTTGAATTGATCGACAACCAGAGTTTTGGCATCAGCCAGTTCGCCGAGCACATCAATTTCCAGCGAGGCCTGGAAGGTGAGCTGGCGCGATCCATCGAATCCCTTGGCCCAGTGGCTAAAGCCCGCGTGCACCTGGTGATGGCTAAGAACTCGGTATTCGCCCGTGACCGCGAGTCGGCCAGTGCTTCCGTCGTGCTCAACTTAAGGCCCGGTCGTGAACTCGGCCAGGGTCAGGTTGAAGCGATCACCTATATGGTGGCTTCGAGTGTTCCGCACCTGCCGGCAGAATCGGTGTCAGTGGTCGATCAGCAAGGTCGCCTGCTCTCACGCCCAAGCAATGGCACCAACAAAGACCTGGACAGCTCCCAGCTAGCCTACACCGACGAAATCGAAACGACTTACCGCCGTCGCATCGAAACGATCCTCGCCCCTATCGTGGGCCAGAATAACGTCAAGGCCCAGGTTACTGCGCAGATCGACTTCGCCAAGCGTGAGCAGACTGCCGAACGCTACGCCCCTAACCAGGATCCAAATCAGGCCGCCATCCGTAGCCAGCAGCTGACGGAAAACTTCTCGGGTGATGCTGAGTTCGCCAAAGGTGTGCCAGGTGCACTGACCAACAGCCCTCCAAGTGCGCCGGCGATCACTACGCCGGTGGGTGGGCCCAGAGGTAAGCCCCTGAGCAAAGCTGAAGCTGCCAAGGCGGCTGAAGAAGCCAACAGGCTTGCCGGTAAGAATGGTACCGTCAATTCCGACAAGATGATCAACTACGAGCTTGATCGAAACATCGAGCACGTGCAGCAGAGTCGCGGCGGTATACAGCGTCTCTCCGCCGCCGTTGTGGTCAACTACAAAGAAGTAACCCAAGAAGACGGTACCACCAAGAACGTCGCCCTGAGCCAAGACGAAATGGACGGAATCAACCGTCTCGTCCGCCAGGCAATGGGCTTCTCCGCCCAGCGCGGTGACGAAGTGGCGGTGATCAACAGTCCGTTCAATGAGGTTAAGGAAACGGTCGTCGAGATCGAATGGTGGAAAACGCCTGAATTCTTCAACCTTGCCAGCACGATTTCTCGCAATTTGCTGGCCATGCTGGCCGGCCTGTTTCTCTACCTCGCCCTTGTCCGTCCGCAAATGCGCAGGCGCCGTGAAGCCGCTCAGGCTGCCCGAGCCGTTGAAGCTCAAGCTGCTGAACGCCTGGCTCAAGAGGCCGTGGCGAAGAACGAACCTGTGGCTGATGACCCAACTGCCAATGTACTGCCTGTTCGCCGTCGCAAGCTGGCCTACGAACACACCCTCAATGGTTTCAAAGCAATGGCTCAGGAAGATCCACAACTGGTGGCCAGTGTGCTCCGCGATTGGATGAGTGATAAAAAATGACCGAAGCCCTCGAAAAGCCAAACAGCAAAGCGATCAAGGGTGTGCGCAACAGCGCCATCCTGCTGATGACTGTGTCTACTGATATTGCCGCAGAAATCGTAAAATTGCTGCCGCCAAACCAGCAGCATCAGGTGAGTCTTGAAATGTCCCGCCTGGGTACAATCACCCATGATGAGCTGAATTCGGTGCTGCAGGAGTTTATGAGTGCGGCTGAACAGCAGGCCACTCTCAATATCAGTGCAGACGAGCACGTCCGTGAAGTCTTGAACAAAGCCCTGGGCGCCGAGCGAGCAGCTAAGGTTCTGGACGATATCGTCGAAGAGCAGCAAAGCTCGTTCGGCATCGATAAGCTGAACCTGATGGATCCATCGACCGTTGCGGACATGATTCGCGACGAGCACCCGCAGGTCATTACCACGATCCTGGTACACCTGGACAAAGTCCAGATCGCAAACATCCTCGACCTGTTCGACGAGAAGCTGCGAAACGAACAGATCCTGCGCATTTCTAATTTCAACGGCGTTCACCCGGACGTATTGCAAGACCTCACCGAAATGCTCAACAAGATGCTTGACGGCCAGAGCCTCAAGCGCAGCAAGATGGGTGGCATCCGCGCTACCGCAGAGATTCTCAACGCAATGCAAACAGGGCACGAGGAAGCGGCACTGGGCTTTGTTCGCGGAGTCAACCCAGATCTCGCGCAGAAGATCGAAGACGAAATGCTCGTGTTCGAAAACCTTATGCTGCTCGACGCCCCAAGCATCCAGCGCCTCATGGAAGAAATCGATCAAGACAAGCTGGGTATTGCGCTCAAGCTTTCTCCCCCGGAGCTCATCGAAAAGTTCACCGAGACCATGTCCAAGCGTGGTTCGGAGGCGTTCATGGAAAACATCAAAACCAGTCCCCCTGTTCGGGTCTCGCAAATCGAGGCAGAGCAAAAGAATATCCTTCTGGTTGTTCGCCGCCTGATTGCTAACGGCGAGGTCTTCATGAGTGTGGGTGACGACGCTTATGTCTAATCCCAATTGGAACTCTTGGGGGATGACCCCCTTGAGCCTGCCGCAGGATGCCAATCCTGTGCAGCCAAAACCAATGACCAAAGCAGAGCAACAGCTTGAGTTCGAGCGTAAGCGCGATCTTGAACTTAAGCTGCTCCGCGAACGTGCTCAGTCAGAAGGTCGGGAGGCCGGCTATGAAGCCGGCTTCGCCGCCGCCCGTGCTGAGGGTTACGCGGAAGGCATGGGGGCTGGAAAGCAGGAAGCGCTGCTCCAGTCTAAGGAGCAGATTCGTAACACCCTCGCCCCCTTGCAGCACCTGGCCGCCAATTTCACCCAGGCCCTGTCCAAAATGGATCAGGAAATCGGTGAAGAGGTCGCGGCGCTGGCGCTGAAGATTAGTCAGATGATCGTCGGCAAAGCTTTGAAAGATAGCCCTGGGCACATTCTCGACCTGGTGAAGCAGTTGTTGCATCACGAGCCTGAGCTTTCAGGAAAGCCGAAGTTGCACCTGAATCCAAGCGACTACACCCTGGTCAAAGAACATCTCGAAGTCGAAATCGAATCAGCCGGCTGGACACTGCGCTCAGATGATCTCATCACCCAGGGCGGTTGCAAGGTTGTCAGCAAAAGCGGCGACCTCGACGCTACCCTGGAAGCGAGATGGGCCCAGATTCAAGAACAATATGAGCAGGTGGGGATCAAACCATGAGTCGTCATGCTCAGGTCTGGCGAACTCGCCTGCACAGCGTGTCCGAGGGCATCGAGAAATCGGTGCCTTTTGAAGTCAGTGGCCGAATCACCCGCGCTGCCGGCATGATCCTGGAAGCCGTCGGGCTGCAAATTCCTGTCGGCGGCGTGTGCCGAATCGAGCTTAAAAACGGCGCCGAAGTGTCCTATGCGGAAGCCGAAGTGGTGGGCTTCTCCGATGATCGGCTGTTCCTGATGCCCCTGGAAGAGATCAGCGGCCTGCAGTCCGGGGCCAGGATCCTTCCCCTCAATGGTGCTCGTTGCGGGCAGAGCGCTCGCACATTTCCACTGGGCGATTCGCTCCTCGGACGCGTGGTCGATGGCGGAGGAAAGCCGCTGGATGGCAAGGGCCCAATCCTCGATGCCACCGAGGGCGTCCTGAACATCCCCCTCCCCAATCCATTGAACCGGGCTCCCATCAAAGAGCAGATCGACGTTGGCGTTCGCGCCATCAATGGTTTGCTCAGCGTAGGTCGTGGCCAGCGCATGGGTCTGTTCGCTGGCTCCGGCGTTGGTAAGTCTGTCTTGTTGGGCATGATGGCCCGCTACACCACCGCCGATGTCATTGTGGTAGGGCTGATCGGTGAACGTGGCCGGGAGGTACAAGACTTCATCGACAACATCCTGGGCGAGGACGGTATACGCCGGGCTGTTGTAGTAGCAGCGCCAGCGGACGAGTCGCCTCTTAAGCGCCTGCAGGGCGCGAGCTACGCCACTCGCCTTGCAGAGGGCTTCCGCGATCAGGGCCGCAGCGTTCTGCTGATCATGGACTCGTTGACCCGGTACGCCATGGCACAGCGTGAAATTGCCCTGGCGATTGGTGAGCCGCCTGCAACCAAGGGCTATCCGCCTTCGGTGTTTGCCAAGCTACCCAAGCTGGTCGAACGTACGGGTAACGGCCCTCGCGGCGGTGGTTCAATCACCGCTTTCTACACCGTGCTTACCGAGGGGGATGACCAGCAAGATCCGATTGCCGACTCTGCACGGGCCATTCTTGATGGGCACATTGTCTTGTCTCGCCGGCTGGCCGAAAGCGGTCACTACCCCGCCATCGACATCGAAGCGTCGATCAGCCGGGTGATGGTTGAGGTTGTCAGCAAAGATCAGCTGCAAAAGGCCCAGGCTTTCAAGCAGGCCCTTTCTACGTACCAGCGAAACAGAGACCTCATCAACGTTGGCGCCTACACGATTGGCCGCGACAGAGAGGTCGACCACGCAATCCATCTCTACCCAAGCCTCGCGGCGTACCTGCAGCAACCTATTCACGAAAAGGTGAATATGGGAGATGCATCGTCTCAGCTCTTTGGTATTATTCGCTGATAATTGACAAACAACCTCCCTGAGCTGACGGATGACCGACACCAGAGCCCTAGACTTATTGGTCGAACAGACCAAGGAAGCATTGGAACACGCCGCCGTCGACCTGGCGAACAGTCGCCGGACTGAGCAACAGGCCAGGGATCACCTCAAAGTGCTGGAGGGCTACCGCGCTGACTACGCAAGGGAGCGCCAGCGCTTGATGCGAGCAGGCATTAGCCCGATGACCTTCAGTCACTATCGCGGCTTCATCGACATGCTCGATGCCGGTATCGCTCAGGCCATGCAAACGCTGAGGCAGCAGGAATCTGCTGTCGAGAGCAATCAGACGAACTTGCGTGATCAACACGTCAAGCTCAACTCCTTTGAAACACTCATTGAGCGTCGCGCTCAGTCGGCCAAGGTTGCTGAAAACCGCAGCGAGCAGCGCAAGACTGATGAAATGAGTGCACAAATGCGCTTACGTCAGAGCTCTCGTCACGACACCTTTACTCCTGGGTTTTAAATCTCATGTCCAACGTAGCCATTCCGGGCCTTGCCGTTATTACCGCAAAGCCCTCTACCGCTGACTCGTCCAGCGCCAAAGCTGACTCGGCCAACCGAGCCCCTTCGTTCGGCTCAGCGCTTAACAAAGCGGTTGAGAGGAAACCCACTGAATCAACTCCGAACAAGCCGCAGCAAGGCCAGGCGCAATCCAGCAGTCCAAAGCCCGAAGATGCTGCCAATATTAAGATCGGTGGCGCCGCCCCTACTCAACAAAACGAGAAGTTGGCTGCTGATATCGAGCATGGCCTCATCACACCGGTGAAAGGCATACAGGATGATGAGAAAACTGTCAGCGAGGTCAAAGATCTACCCACTGATGATGGTGCACAGGTCAGCCAGGCAGCGGTAGTTCCAGCGCCTGTCGCCGTTGATCCAGCAACCATCCCAGGGCTGACCCGCTCTGCCGACAACGCGAAAGCATTCACGCCCGCAGATAACGCTGCCGGATCCGCAGTCATGCAGGCTATCCAGTTCTCGAAATCGCTGGAGCAACGCGTCGTGAATCCGGTAGCACTGCCAGTGGCGTCACCGAAGGACATTCAAGGCTTCGTCACCCCTAAGGTTGAAGATGAGGCTGCAGGTCTGGACGTCTTGCCCGCTGACGCGGCAAAGGCCCTGAAAACACAGCTCTCCGAGCAATTGGGTCGCCCATTACAAGCCGTTCCAGGCCAGACAGCAGAACGACGTCAGCTCGTTTTGCCTGAACCTACGCCGGCGCCAGCACTACAAGACGTCAGCACTCAGCCTGCACCGACCGTTGATACCAACACTTATACCCCGGCACAGGCTCCTGTACTGACAAACGCTTCTGCGGCGCCCGCAACATCAAGCACTACACTGCAGGCCCCCCTGGCTAGCGAAGGCTGGAATCAAGGACTTGGTCAGCAGTTGGTGAACATGCATCTGCGTGGCGATAAGAGCGTCGATCTGCACCTGCACCCTGCAGACTTGGGCCCGATCTCGATAAATCTTAAAGTGAATGAAGGCTCCCAGGCCCAGGTTCAATTCTTTTCGCACAACGCACAGGTTCGCAGTGCCATCGAGCAAGCATTGCCTCAATTACGTGACGTTATGGCCGATCAGGGTATTGCCCTGGGCCAGGCCACCGTGGGCGATCAGCGCCAGCAGCACACCTCTCGCGATGACAATTCCAGGTCATTCAGCACCCAGCAAGTGAGCGAACAGCTCAATCTGGCCGAGGTTGAAGAGGTAAAAGCGCCAAAAATTCAAACGCTTACCGGTCAAATCAGTACCTATGCTTAAGCGTCTCGGTTAAGATAGCCATCAATTGACGCTTTATTGTGGCCTTTGTCTGTGTCTGCGAAGGCCATAATTCAACTTTTAGCGCAGGTGCGACTCATGAGTAACAAAGAACCAAAAGCAAAAACTCCGTGGCTGGCAATGTGCGCCCTTGCCGTCGGTTGCAGCGCCGCCAGCGGTGGTGCTGTCTACATGATCGATAAGCGCGATCACAAGCCTGAGGTCGCTGCAGAAGCCAAGCCGCTGATCGCGGAGAAGCCGATTTTCGTCAAGGTCGCCCCGTTTACGGTCAATCTCAACAGTGAGCGCAGCTCTCGGCTGCTCTACACCGGCATCACGCTGGAAGTTGGTGATCAAGCGACTGCAGACTTCCTTGCCGAATATGCTACGCCACTGCGCAGCCGACTGCTGGTCATGATGGGAAATTTGAAATACGAAGACGTCATCAAGCCTGAAGGCAAAGACGCGGTGAAAGCCAGCATCCAGGCCCTGCTTGCACAGCCCTTCGCAACGCCTCAGCCTGAGCTGAAGGTGAAGGAAGTCCTGTTCTCCGAATTCATCATCCAGTAACCGGCATGCCTAACTTCGACCCCTCCAATAGCGGCTACAGCCTGCTGCCCGCCAATGCTGTGATCAAGCCGTACAACCCGGCGACTCAGCACCGGGTAGTCGATGGCAACCTTCCGGCCCTGGACATGATCAACGAGCGTTTCGCTCGTAACTTCAGGGCATCGTTATTTGGCCTGTTGCGACGCGGTGCTGACGTTACCGTGCTCTCTTCGGAGTACAAAAGTACTACTGAGCTTGAAGAGTCTATCGAACAAGGCAGCAACTTGAACCTGGTGTCGATGAAACCCCTGCGCGGCCTGGCGTTGATTGCCTTTGGAGCCGACACGGTCTTTACCGTCGTGGATCACCGCTTC
>Ga0213822_1000429_pt1 | contig 33271 bp, 26 predicted proteins | sample MC6MC0908MG_FD_179872 | JGI IMG/M metagenome (GOLD analysis project Ga0213822, IMG submission 179872) | Enriched soil aggregate microbial communities from Iowa State University, Ames, United States - MC6-MC0908-MG | ecosystem: Environmental > Terrestrial > Soil > Unclassified | place: USA: Iowa... | reverse complement strand
TTTTTGCAATGTTGGCTCCATTACACGTATGGAAACGATTAAGCAGAGGAAGCTTACATCTACAGAAATTTTTATGCTTGTTGATGCTCATTTTTCCGAAATACAAGGGATTGAGATTCTTCCCGCTCAAGAATACGTAACGATTTACTGCGATCAATTTTCGAATGAGCAGGATTATGCATTTAAATTAATCGATTATATAGAGGAGCACAAACTAGAAATTGCAGGAGATTATATTTGTGAGGTTATTATTGAACTGCCTGAGTGGACACATGCTGAACGCCATATGATTATGAAGCTGCAAATTCCCGTAAAAAAAATCTCTAACAACTCTTGACCCTATTGTTACAATAGGGTTTACGATATAACTATAGAATTCTATAAATGCATATTAACATGTGAAATACCGAGCAAACAATGGAGGGATTAATGATGCTAGAAAAAGTTCGTGTTATTCAATATGGTTGTGGAAAAATGGGTATGGTTAGCTTGCGTTATCTGTATGAAAAGGGTGCAGAAATTGTTGGAGCTATTGATGCAAATCCGGCTCTTATTGGTAAGGATATTGGTGAGGTAGCTGGATTAGGTGTTAAGCTAAATATCCCTGTTAGAAGTGATGCTGAGCAAGTATTCAATGAAACGGATGCAGATGTATGTATCATTATGACGCAAAGTTTAATGACAGATACGCTAGATGCTTTTGAATTAGCTGCTCGTCATGGAGTAAATGCCATTACTACTTGCGAAGAAGCCTTTTATCCATGGACAACTTCTCCTGAAATTACGAATCGTTTAGACCGATTAGCCAAAGAGCATAATTGTACGTTAACAGGATCTGGCTATCAGGATGTTTTCTGGGGCAACTTAATCACAACTTTAGCTGGTGCTACACATAATATTGTTCGCATCGAGGGTAAATCTAGCTATAATGTCGAACATTACGGAATTGCTCTCGCCGAGGTGCATGGAGCAGGCTTATCATTAGCAGAGTTTGATGAAAAAATTGCTAGCAATAATGATCTCCCATCTTTTATGAGAAATTCAAATGAATGGTTATGCTCACAATTTGGCTGGACCATTAAATCTCAGGATCAGAAATTGGTGCCAATGACACATGATACAGATTTATATTCAGAAACATTAGGGAAAACAATTCCTGCTGGTCATGCGACAGGAATGTCAGCTGTGGTAACGACTGTAACTCATCAAGGGCCAGTAATTGTAAGTGAATGTATCGGTAAGGTGTATGCTGAAGGTGAGAAGGATTGTAATGATTGGGTGATTCAAGGCGAGCCGGAAACATTAGTGAAAATTTCTAATCCGGCAACGGTAGAATTAACATGTGCAACAGTTGTTAACCGGATCCCTGATTTAATTCAAGCTGCTCCAGGCTTCCACACTACTGAAAAAATGCCGACAGCAAGCTATCGCACATATCCACTTCATTTTTATTTGAATAAATAAGAATATAGGGGCTGTCCCAAAAGTCGATGAAAATCGATTTTTGAAGACAGCCTTCATTTTTTAAGAAGCAAGGGGATGGTTCCTCTCTTGCTTCACTAGAAGAGGCATAAGAACCGCCACAAAAAACTAACCAAACGTTTAATTAAATCACTGGAGGCGTTGGTATATCTGGCATTCTAAAACTAACCAAACGATTGATTAAATTATTGGAACCAAATAAAGAAGTACCTAATCAGGCACAAAGTTTTTTGAGTTAAAAAAGCACTGCAAACAGTTCGCAACATATTACTGTTTACAGTGCTTCTTTTTATACGATAAATTAATACCTCATTGAGACTTTCACTATTCCATCTCCAAATTTCACTTCAAAAAACTGTTCGACATCGTTGGGCGTGTCAAAGCTAAGCTGATGAATAAGCACATTTTCCTTGATCAGTTCCTCAAAGCGTTGAATGATTTTTTTACCCTCTTCGGTCGTAGAAATATCAAGCGATATATACATCTCTACAGGTAAATCTAATTTTTTTCGAGTATCTTGAATCGCCCTGATTAATTCTCTAACTTGACCTTCCTCCACTAATTGTGGTGTGAGTCTTACATCTAATAACACTTTTAACTGCTGATCGCCAACCATATTAAATCCAGATAAAACGATATATTCGACATTTACATGCTCTTTCAATAATGATACCGTCTGTCCATTTACAGCGATTTCAAGGTGACCATCTTCTAATAATGACTTTTTCTCACTATCTGGCATTTGATTGATATAGTCTTTCACAGCATTTACCAGCTTGCCAAACGCCGCGCCTGCTGTTTTAAAATTTAATTTAAAAATTGTTGATTCATATTCTGATAAATCTTTTTCAAAAACAACCTTTTTAACATTCAGCTCCTCTTTCATGATATTAGTATATGCGTTTAAAGACCGTATTTCTTCTTTACGCCATACAATCATTTGATTTAATGGCTGCTTCACCTTCATGTTTGCAGCATTGCGGATACTGCGGCCGAGCTCTACTATTTTTAGGACTGTTTGCATGTCTTCCTCTAAATCAAGATGAATCATAGAGTCGTTAGCTTTAGGATAGTCTTGTAAATGAACACTATCTTGATGCAGCTTCAAATGGATATCTTCTGCCACATATGGAACAAATGGAGCCAGCAAGCGGCTGATTGTCGAAAGTGTTTCAAATAATGTTGAATAAGCACCTCGTTTATCGTCCGAAAGTCCTGTTGCCCAAAATCGGTTTCTTGAGCGTCTGACATACCAATTACTCAATTCTTCGACTAACGCTGCAATCTCACGTGTTGCTTGCGTAAATTGATAACGATCCATAAAGTCTACAACCAGCTTGACTGTGCTGTTTAGTCGTGAGAGGATCCATTCATCCAAGATTGTTTTCGTGCCAGTCTGCTTTGGATCATAGACAAAACCATCTATTTTCGCGTACATGGCATAAAACTTAAACGTATTATCCAGCGTATCCACTAATTTTGATTTTGCATCCTGGACAATCTTTTTCGAAAATCGTTTTGGATTCCATGGCGAGCTATCGATTATGAAGGCCCAGCGCAATGCATCCGCACCGTATTCACGTATGAGTTCATCAGGATCTAACGCATTGCCTTTGCTTTTAGACATTTTCTGACCATGCTCATCAAGTACGTGTCCAAGTGATAAGACGTTTTTGTACGGTGATTTACCAGTGAATAGGGTAGAAACAGCGAGCAGACTGTAGAAAAAACCTCTCGTCTGGTCAATCCCTTCAATAACGACATCAGCAGGGAATTGTGATGCGAATGTTTCTTTATCTCCAAATGGATAGTGGTACTGTGCAAATGGCATCGAGCCACTATCGAACCACACATCAATGACTTCGGGCGTTCGTTGCATGACACCATTACATTTCGGACAGCTGCACTGTACGTCATCAATATAGGGCTTATGCAGCTCGAGCTGATTTGAAACCGGCGTTGCCGCTAGGGTTTGTAGTTCTTTGATACTGCCGGGAGACACTTCATGATGACAATCAGTACATATCCAAACATTTAAGGGTGTTCCCCAGTAGCGATTTCTGCTTATATTCCAATCAACGAGATTTTCAAGAAAATTCCCAAACCGTCCCTCTTTAATATGGTCTGGATACCAAGTAACGGAGGCATTGTTTGCCAGCATCTGTTCCTTTAAGGCCGACATCCTGATAAACCAGCTATCCGTTGCGTAATAAAGTAATGGCGAGTCACATCTCCAGCAATGCGGGTAGCTGTGCTCATATTTTTCTTTATGAAAAAGCGTTCCTCTTTCAGAAAGCATTTTTATAATCTCGACGTCACAGTCCTTGACAAATCTCCCTGCTAGATCGGAAACGTCTGCTGTGTAACGTCCTTGTTGATCAACAACATTGATAAACGATAAATCATGTTGCTTTACGGTTTTATAATCATCTTCCCCATAAGCTGGGGCAATGTGGACAATCCCTGTTCCACTCGCCTCCGTGACGTAATCTGCCAAAACGACATGATGTCCTTTTTCGACAGCCACATAATCGAATGGTGCTGCATATTGTATTCCTGCAAATTCGTTACCTCTATGTTCACTTAACACCACGACCTGTTCACCAAGGACTTTTTCTACTAAAGATTTGGCAACAATATACACCACTTTCTCTTTTTGGGCACGGACATATGTCATTGTTGGATTCATCGCGAGTGCAACGTTTGCCGGCAATGTCCAAGGTGTTGTTGTCCACCCTAAGAAATATTCTTCGTCCGCATCAAGTCGTTTAAATTTTACGGTAGCCGATAAATCCTTCACATCCTTATAGCCTTGTGCGACCTCGTGCGAACTTAAAGAAGTTTGGCAGCTCGGGCAGTATGGCGATACACGATGGCCTTTATACAACAGACCATCTTGATGAACTTTGCTTAATATGTTCCATACGCTTTCGATATACTCATTGCTTAATGTCATATAAGGACTGTCCATATCTACCCAATAACCTAACTCTTCTGTAAAGGAGCGCCATTTCTTCTCATAAGTAAACACACTCTCTTTGCATTTATTGATAAAAGGCTCGACCATACCGTTCTATTTCTTGCTTTCCAGATATCCCTAACTGTTTTTCAACACCAAGCTCGACCGGCAGACCATGTGTATCCCAGCCAGCCTTTCTTTCCACATGAAATCCCTGCATTGTTTTGTAACGTGCGACCACATCTTTGATCGTTCTTCCAAAAGCATGACCTACATGGGGAAGACCATTGGCAGTTGGCGGTCCTTCGTAAAAAACAAAAGGTGTCTTGCCTTTTCTTAATTGAACAGACTGCTTAAATGTATTTTCGTTTATCCAAAAATGACGGATATTCTCCTCACGCTGTAAAACAGTTTCCTTCCTTTCATTCACATTCATCGATATCGCTCCTATTCTAAAATGGTTAAAGAAGCATACAAAAAACCCCGTCCCTTGAAAAGGGACGGGGTTAACCGCGATACCACCCTAATTCTATTGATCCAGTCAATAGCACTTAGCAACGTACAATCATACGTGTTCCTTTTAACGGTAGACGCCCGGTTAGACTTACTACAAGTTTCAGCCTAACTTCTCAGAGAGGATTTTCACATAACACTTGAACACTGACTTGCACCAAAATGTCAGCTCTCTGTGGATCAAGATGAAACGCTACTTTTTCTCATCAACGAATTTGTATGCTTTTTGTTGGAATTTATTGTAACAGACATAAAAATGGTTGTCAAAGTGTTTTTGAAAAATAAATTATGTAATTTTCAGGGGCAGTCTTTGTTAGCTATAATGTAGGGAATTACACTTTTTCTTATGCTTTGTATTTGTTCATGTTAACAGGCTGTTTGTAAATGAACTAGGAAGTTTATCTGAAAAAATGTAAGAAATAACATCAGTTTGCAAATGAGAGTTTTTTTAAATATATTGTACAAGTATCTATTATTTTGTACGCTATTTTTAGAATTCTGTGAGTCATCCTAATCCATTTGCTTTTCAAGCAGAAATGTCTTTAAGCTAGAAGGAGAAAATATATCTGGGTTTCTAAAAAGGTGGGGTGTTGAGAATGATGGAAAATACAACAAAAACTGCTAAAGCTCGAAACGAGGAACAATATATAAATTTAGTGGATGAATGGGTATCACATTATCGCTCATTTACTACGAAGGGAAGAAATGCGGCGTACATCCCTGCGTTGGAAAAAGCGAACGCATCACATTTAGGTATATGTATCATAGGACCAGATGGGACAATGATCAAATCTGGTAATTGGGATGTTACGTTTACCTTGCAAAGTATTTCCAAAGTGATTAGCTTTATCGCAGTGTGCTTGAACTATGGAATTCCCTATGTATTAGAAAGAGTAGACTTGGAACCAACTGGTGATCCCTTTAATTCCATTGTTCGTTTAGAAATAAACAAACCCGGAAAGCCTTTTAATCCCATGATTAATACTGGGGCCATTACAGTTTCTTCCCTTCTTCCGGGAGATACTGCGCATGATAAATTAGAACCGATCTGTTTATTAATGGAGAAAATGATCGGAAAACGCCCAACATTTAATGAGGAAGTATTCCAGTCAGAATGGCAAACGGCCTATCGAAATAAAGCGATTGCATATTATTTGAAAGAGACGGGTTTTTTAGAAGGGGATGCTGAACTAGCATTAGAGGTTTATTTGAAGCATTGTTCAATCGAAGTAAATACCGAAGACATTGCATTAATCGGCTTAGTCCTTGCATATGATGGCTACCATCCAATCCGAAAAGAGCAAGTTCTTCCTAAAGAGTTAGCTAGGATAGCCAAAAGTTTAATGTTAACCTGTGGAATTTATAATGCTTCAGGAAAATTCGCTGCCTTTATCGGCCTGCCAGCAAAGAGCGGAGTGTCTGGTGGGATTATGGCAAGCGTTCCCAATCGTGTTAGAACCGAAGCATCTCCGTTTATGGAGGGATGCGGAATAGGTATTTATGGGCCGGCCGTTGACGAATATGGGAGCAGTGTAGCCGGTTTAATGTTACTAAAACAAATTGCCAATAGCTGGGATTTAAGCATTTTCTAGGGACAGGGAGACAGGCTCCTTGTCCCGCCTTAAGTTGTTACTAGTTGACTCCGGTTTTGTACTGGAGTCTTTCTATTTATCCAAATTACTCTTCTCCAAAAATGAATTAAACGTTTGTTTTAATTCTTCTGGCCATTGGCATGATTGGTATTCAGAAACTAACCAAACGTTTGATCAAATGGCTGAACCTGTTGATATGCCTGACGTACAAAAATTAATCAAATGTTTGATTAATCCTTCGGCACCATACCACAAGACCGTAAAATTACATATAGTGTGGACCTTTTGGAATCGTTCCAAAAGTGTAAAAATGTAAGAGAGGGGATAAAAGTAGTGTTTAACGATTTTAAGCTTATAGAAGGCCGTCCTGTCTATATTCAACTGAAAGAATATTTAAAAAGAATGATTACCAGCGGGCATTTGCTTGAGAATCAAAAGCTTCCATCCACTCGTGAACTCAGCTCGTTACTATCGATAAGCCGAAATACCGTTTTAACAGCTTATGCCGATTTGGAACAGGAAGGTCTTATCTACGCGGTAAAAGGAAAAGGAAACTTTGTCAGTCATGTGGAGACCTTGAAATCTGCATCGATCCAATTGAATTGGACCGAAAAAATTAATGAGCAGACGTATTTGGCAGATGAATTGGACCTAATGAAGCATGGAGTACGCTGGAATCATGATATGATCTCCTTTAATAGTATCGCCCCTGATGAAAAGCTTTTTGATGTAGAAAATTTTAAAAGAGCCTTCTTAAATCGGATGGCCATTGAAGGAAACATCGTTCTTAACTACGGTTATGCCAAAGGATATAAACCACTGATCGAATACTTGCTTCGTTATATGGAAGTTAAAGGTGTTGATATTAGAAATAAAGATATTTTGATTACCAATGGATTCACGGAAGGTTTAGATCTCCTTTTATCCTCTATAAATAAAAAGAACGGAAGGATTATTTGTGAAAATCCAACCCATCATACGGCGCTAAAGCTGTTTCGATTACATGGCTTTGAAATCGAGGGTATTGAGTTGGATGATGATGGTATCGATGTTTCTAAGCTTAAATCGTTTTTATCAAAAAAGGAATATGACTTTGCCTACTTAATCCCGTCTTATCATAATCCAACTGGAATCGTTACGTCCTCAGAGAAAAGGAAGGAGATTATGGAGCTTTTTTCAGCCTATAAACTACCTATCGTTGAAGATGGATTTAATGAAGAATTACGGTATTCAGGATCACATCTGGCGCCGTTGGCTGCCTTTGCAGGAGCCGGCAACAATGTAATTTATATAAGCAGCTTCTCTAAAATTCTTTTTCCCGGCTTACGAGTTGGCTGGATTTTAGCAGACAAGGATTTGATTTATTACTTGGAAAGTATGAAAAGAGCTCGTACTATTCATACGTCTACCTTAGATCAAGCAGTGTTATTCCAGTATTTAAATGACGGCTGCTTTGAGAAATATTTAAAAAAAGCTAAATCAGTTTATAAGAAAAAATATGAATTAGCTGTTCATACTTGCCAACAAGCCATTCCATATAAACGAATGACTGGTGATGGCGGACTTCATCTTTTTTTAGAACTAGAAAATAACATCGATTCACGAAGTCTTTTAGAAAAATGCTATCAAAAGGGTGTTGTATTTTTGCCGGGTGATGTCTTTTACACGGACGAAAGTGGAAAAGACACATTACGGTTAGGATTTTCCAGACTGAAGGAAAGAGAGATTACTCAGGGAATTAAAATCATAGGTGACACATTAAAAAATGATTTTGGGGGCTAGGAAAATGAAAGTTGGCGTGATTATGGGAGGCGTTTCCTCCGAAAGACAAGTTTCGCTCATGACAGGTGAAGAAATGATTGCGAATTTAAATAAAAATAAATATGAAATTGTACCAATTCAAATAGATAACAAAGAAGATTTGGCAAATAAGGTCAAAAATCTCGATGTTGCACTACTTGCACTTCATGGGAAGTACGGTGAAGATGGCACCATTCAAGGTACTCTTGAGACCCTTGGTATTCCTTATACAGGGAGCGGGGTATTGTCCAGCAGCTTATGCATGGATAAGAATATCTCAAAAAAAATCATCCGTTATGAAGGCGTGCAAACACCGGATTGGATTCACCTAACCAATATAGAAGAACTTAATTTGGATGAAATTGACAAGATGGGGTACCCAGTAGTGGTGAAACCTAATTCGGGCGGGTCAAGTGTAGGAGTAAAAATTGTTTATGATCAAGATACGATAAAGTCTTCAATTGCTGAAGTATTCAAATGGGATACTGAAGTGATCATTGAAAAGTATGTAAAAGGTGAGGAAATCACTTGTCCTATATTAGATGGAAAGCTCTTGCCCATTGTTTCCATTCGACATAAAGGAGAGTTTTTTGATTATACGTCCAAATATAATGATGTGGCTACGATTGAAGAGGTGATCCAGCTCCCGCCTGAAATACATGACAAAGTTGCTTTTGCTGCAATGACCTGCTACAAATCACTGAAATGCAGTGTTTATGCCCGAATCGACATGATGATTAAAAACGGTATTCCCTATGTCATGGAGGTTAATTCATTACCTGGAATGACGAAGAATAGTCTGCTGCCAAAAAGTGCTGAATCAGCCGGGATCCCTTATGGTGAATTGCTGGACTTGATTATTGAAAACTCGCTAAAAGTGAGAGCATTGTAAGGGATTAAATAGAGATTTTAAAAAATATTAGAACGAACAGGGCACCTTTTTAACGATGGTGCCCTTTATAGATTAGCGAGGAAGGGGGGACCGTTCGCAATTTCTTAAAAAATAGTCCAGGGTATTTTACTCCTTATAGATCATTTTCCGTGTCATTCCACCGTCTATGACAAGGTTTATGCCTGTAATAAAGTCATTTTCTGTTATGATCACTGTTTTATTAGAAAAATCCATGTATGTACACATCCTTTATAAAAACACATAATGGCTTAATATTTTTTAAGATAACACAAAAAGGATGCGTGAGGAAATAAGTCCCAATAACGTGCAAAGCAGTTAGCCCCCATTACGTTAAAGTGAAGAGGACTGACACGTGAAATTTAATTATTTTTAGGACAGTACCGGGTACTGTTCTTATTTAAATTCAGAATTTTATGATAATAATCTCCATATATTTTACATGATGGTTTATTATGTAGTAAAAAGCTCTTTTTCTAAAATCTAAATGTGAGGTGATGTCATTGATGTTTAAAAACGCAGTTAGAGATTTGTCTCTTCCAGCCCTGTTTTTGGATGTACGTGCTTTTGATGATAACTGTAAGAAAATTGCTGAAATGGCAAATGGAAAAAGGATTAGAATTGCAACCAAATCAATCCGGTCTGTGCCTGTTTTAAAACGAATTTTTCAATCAAATTCCATTTTCAAAGGCTTAATGTGCTTTAGTCCTCATGAGGCCGTCTTTCTTGCGGAAAAAGGCTTTGATGATATATTGCTCGGTTATCCTTGCTGGGATGAGGGAGCACTTATTCAAATAGCCCAACTTAATAGTAATGGAACACATATCACGTGTATGGTCGATTCACCAGAACACATTGATCATCTAATAGCGATAGCCGAAAAGGTGAATGGAATGTTCTATCTCTGCATTGATGTTGATATGAGTACAAAGTTTGGCAGCCTGCATTTTGGTGTAAGACGTTCTCCATTGAAAAATGAAGAGGCGGTCATCCAGCTTGCCTTAAAAATCAAACAGTCTTCAAGGATGAAGCTTCTGGGCATCATGGGCTATGAAGCGCAAATTGCTGGAGTAGGTGACAAGATGCCCGCACAGCATCTAAAAAATCGTGTCATCGCTTTTATGAAAAGGAAATCAATAACTGAAATCAAACTGCGAAGGAAGACAATTGTTCAAGCCCTTGAGAGGGAAGGGTTGCCAGTGGCATTTGTGAATGGAGGCGGGACCGGGAGCCTTGATACAACATCTAAAGAAGAAATTGTCACGGAGCTTACAGTCGGGTCAGGATTCTATTCCCCGCTTCTGTTTGATTACTATCGGAACTTTGTGCTTAAGCCTGCTTTATTTTTCGCTTTGCCGGTTGTCAGAAAGCCAGCTCCAAATATATATACTTGTCTTGGCGGTGGTTATGTTTCATCCGGACCATATGGAAAGGATAAAACCCCTCAGCCCGTATACCCTCCGGGAGGCAAGCTGTTGCCGTTTGAGGGAGCAGGAGAAGTGCAAACGCCGGTTTATTATGGAAAGGAAGCACTTGAAATTGGAGATGCAATTATGTTCCGGGCTGCCAAAGCCGGAGAAATTTGTGAGCGTTTTAATGAAATTGTTTGTTTGGATAACCAGCAAATCGTAGACTGTTATCATACTTACCGGGGGGAAGGTAAATGTTTTCTATGATTAAGACAGTAAAAGGAAGAACGTGGAGAAATTGGGCGCATACATGTGAGAGTACTCCAGAAAAAATCCTGCATCCCTCTTCTATAGAGGAGGTTTCTTCGATCGTAAAAGAAGCTTCTAAGCAAAAGAGGACGATCAGAGTGGTCGGAGCTGGGCATTCATTTACTAGTTTAGTAAAAACAGATGATTGGTTAGTTTCGCTTGATTCTTTGAGCGGAATTGAACAGATTGATGAAGAAAATAGTACAGTAACTGTTTTAGGAGGTACCCGGTTATTTCAACTAGGAGAAGCACTTGGTCGTACTGGATATGCCCAAGAAAACCTAGGGGATATAAATGTCCAAAGCATAGCTGGAGCCATTTCGACGGGAACACATGGCACGGGACTGGAGTTTGGTAATCTTTCAACCCAGGTAATGGAGTTGTCACTGGTAACTGCATCTGGGGAAATCCTCACAATCTCTGAGAAACAAAACCCTCACTATTTCAAAGCTTGTCTCGTTTCGCTAGGGGGTCTCGGAATTATCGTCAAAGTCAAACTAAAAATGATTAAAAGTCTTGTGTACGAATATAAAAGCGAGAAGGTTAATTATTCGCAGTTCGAACAGCAGCTCGATCACTATATCGCAGCGAACCGTCATTTCGAATTTTATTTATTTCCTTTTTCAGATATCGTCCAAATTAAAACAATGAACGTCACAGATCGAAAGCCTCAGAGTTTATCGTTCCACCATTTTAATAATCTTTTCATAGAAAACTATTTGTTTTTCATCCTCTCAGAGTTCTGTCGTTTGTTTCCAAAGAGCAGCCGCTCTATCAGCAGACTATCTGCTAAGGCTGTAGGAAGCACAGCTATTGTAGCAAATAGTTATGAGCTCTTTGCTACCCCAAGATTAGTTAAATTCAGGGAAATAGAATACTGCATTCCACTTTATCATTTCAAGTCTGCGCTTCAAGAGATTCGGCAATGTATTGAAGCAAAGCAGCACCAAGTACATTTTCCAATAGAATGCAGGACCGTCAAGGCAGATGACATTTGGCTCAGTCCTTCCTACCAAAGGGATTCCGCCTACATTGCCTTCCATATGTACAAAGGTATGCCCTATGAAGAGTATTTTCAGGATATGGAATCAATAATGAAGAAATACGAGGGAAGACCACATTGGGGGAAAATGCACAACCAAAGCAAGGAAGAATTACTATCCCTCTACCCAAAACTCCCAGCCTTCCTAACAATAAGAAACGAACTAGACCCCCAAGGCACCTTCCTAAACGAATACATGAAAAGACTATGGATGTGATGGTAATGGTGTCAGGCACCGTTCGTGGACATTTTTGCGTTTTTGTACGCCTCCAGTGGACAGTCGGAGAGGTCACTACCTTTGAGTGCATAAACTTTTCATAATTTTTTCTACAAGAGAAAATGGAAGATTGTGCTAAGATGGATAAAGAGTATGATTATCCTTTTGAGGAAGGACTAACGAAATAATATGAATGAGAGGAATACACAATTATGAATAATTGGTTATATAGTGCGTATGCGTTAATATTGGGTATTGTCGCAGTGTTTACTAGGGAGATTGTTACATTTGTTATGCTGGGCTTTATTCTATTAAGCTTACTTAATATCAATTCAACTCTAAAAAAGTTGCTTGAAGCCACTAATTCTAAGAAGTAATTACTTCATATCTACCTGTTAAATTATAAATAAAAAAAGGAGAGCAGTCGTTGAAAAAAATAAATACATTATTAAATGAATACATGGATGCACTATCTGCCCACAACTATTTTAACGGGGCGGTACTTGTAGGATACAAAGGAAAAGTCCTGTTAAAGAAAGGGTACGGATTATCGTCATTCCAGTATGATCTTCCAAATACTCCTTCTAGTAAATTTCGAATCGGTTCCTTAACAAAGGCATTCACCGCGATGGCAATTTTGAAACTTCATGCGAAGGGTGCCTTGGAACTTGATGATTCCATCGATACAATTCTTCCTGATTTTCCGAATGGCTCCTCCATAACAGTCCGCCATTTATTGAACCATGCATCGGGAGTAGCCAATTTTACCTCTACACCCGAGTATTGGGTAAAAACAATGAGACTGCCGGCAAATTTGCAGGAGGTTATCGATGCATTTAAGGTAATGGAGCCGGAATTTGATTCAGGCACAGGCATGAACTACAGCAATTCCGGTTATTTGTTATTAACCGCCATTATTGAGAAAGTCTCTGGGATGGACTTTGCCGATTTTCTTCAACAAGAAATTTTCGATGAGCTAGGTTTAGCAGATACCGGTGTCGATAACGGACGAACAATTGTTCATTCACTGGCACAAGGCCATACAGTTTGGGAAAAGGTTATACATACAGAATACATCGACATGTCATTTCCACTGGGTGCCTATGGGATGTATTCAACCATTGATAATTTATATCGATGGTGTCAGGCACTTATGAACAATTCTTTAATTGATAAGGACCTGCAGGATCAAATGTTTACTAGTATTAATGGGTATGGGTTTGGATGGTTCATCGAGGACGGTTACCTGAAGGGGGTCAGTCATTTCGGTGATATCAATGGCTTCGTCAATCATCTCGTAATGTATCCGGATGAAGAACTTGTCGTGATTGTATTAAGTAATATTAATATTACTCCGGTGACACAAATTAGCAGCGATCTTATACGCATTGTTTTTGACAAAGAAGGTAATCGATTTCAGCCGTTTAAACCGTTAGAGATCGTGGGTGAAAACCTTGTTGGGACATATTTGAACGGGGAAGAGATCGTATCTATTCATTATGATAAAGAACTATATGCTGTCATTCCAAAAATGTACGGCGTTCCGTATAAGTTCAGGCTGCTCCCAATTGAGGCGAACCCGGAAACAATTATCTGTAAAAGTGATTTTATTCATGATACCTATATCTTCCGTTTGAATGAACATGGACTGCCTCTATCTATTCAATTAATCGACTCTTATAGTGCCAGAACAGAGTATGTTAGAGATAAATAAAACGGAGGTTGCTCTTACCTCAGCTTCTTGCGAATAAAGTTAAAAAAATTATGTACATACTAATTTTTTCTATTTGAAACCCAGTATATTCTAAGAATTGATTTTCATGGTGGTTTCTTCAATCTTGCTATTTTTAACGAAGTTTAATGCTTATTAGGGTACATGATCGTGTAAAATAATACATTATCGGAGAAACAAGGAGTTCATCATATGAAAGACAAACAAAAGAAGATTCCTTCTTTATCATCAAATTCTTTTCGACTGGGTGCATTGTTAGCCATCGTTGGCGGATTTTTAGATGCGTATACTTTTATTAGCAGAGATGGTGTTTTTGCTAATGCACAAACAGGAAATATAGTATTATTAGCGGTGAAAGCAGCAAATGGGGAATGGGGAGGTTCCATCCTTTATATTCTTCCAGTCTTAGCTTTTATACTGGGTGTTTTGGTATCCGAAATTGTTAAGTTTCCTTTTATAAGGAAACTATTACATAGCTATAGACGTTCGATCCTTTTATTAGAATGCATCGTTCTAATCGTTGTAGGTATTTTGCCAAGTAGTGTGCCTAATACAGTGGTAACCGTATGTATTTCGTTTGTATCATCATTACAGATCTCTACTTTCAATAAACTGGACAAGTGGTCTTACAATTCAACGATGACTACAGGAAACCTGCGAACAGCAACCCAGGCAGCCTATTCGGCGTTTATCGAACATAATCAAGAAGCAAAAAAGCAGTTTAAAGAATTCTTTGGTATCATTCTTTCTTTTCTTTTTGGTGCATTGACAGGGACATTCACAACCACTTATATAGGGAATACATCTGTTTGGATAGCGTCAGGCTTTTTAGTGATTGCTCTTATTTTGTATCACAGGGATAGAGGATATTTGAGGAGGCCAATAACGGTAAAATAATTGACTTTTCCGAATTCTATGAAGTTTTGTCCTTCATCAGCTCCATAAAAGACAATATATCAATATTGAATTTCACTCTTGGATTCACACTGTAATTCCATTAAAAAACTAATCAAACATTTGATTAAATGGATGAGATACTTGGCATGACTGGCATACAAAACATTAATTAATCGTTTGATTAAATCACTGAATCCGTTGTTGTTAGATGCCTATCCACATTAGCAGGTACAGGATATTTGCTAATCCCCCCCACACTATTAAACAAAAACTGCTAGGATCATCCCTAGCGGTTTTTTTGGATATACCTTTCCTTGTGAGCAATTATTTCATCCCTTAACATTTGCAGTTGTAAAATTTGTTCATTAATATCTTGAATCTTACGGTCTGCATGCTGAACAATTCTTTTTTTCTCTTCCACTCCTTCAGGGTTCGCTTCGTATAGCTCAATCATTTCCTTTATTTCTTGCAAGCTAAAACCAAGCTTTTTACCACGAAGAATCATTTTTAACCTTCTCCGTTCTTGGTATGTATAGCTTCGCTGAATGGTTAAACGATCACGCGTTTCTGACGTAAGCATTCCGACTTCTTCATAGTAACGAATCGTTCTAGAGCTGACATCAAACATAGATGCTAGTTCACTTATCGAAAAAAGACGTTCCTTAGACATTTCTTATCCCCCTAGTTGACGTAAACGTAAACCTAACTATATAATAATTCTGAATAATCAAATTTGTCAATCGAAAAGGAGTGAACATTTGATGAGCCTAACCTCCCAAGAAACAGATGTAAGAGGGAAAAATTCCTACACCTTTGATGAATTCGTTGAAAAGCGTGAAAATCTTGATTGGTATCGTGATGAACCATTTTTGCAAAAAGTGGTGAAAAAATTTACTGGTTCAGATTATGAACAAGTCCATGAAAGAATCCTTTCCTTCTCCCCAATGGTTTCTTCTCAGTGGAACCACTTAGCGGCGCAAAGTGCACGGCCGGAAGTTCGCCCGCACATGCTTCACTATGATGCCTTTAACCATAGGATTGACAGAGTAGTAAGGCCAATGGAAACACAAGTTTTAGAAAAAGGAGTATTTGGTGAAGGTCTTTTCTCTAGTCAAATGGCAGCTTGGGAGAGTTTTGTCAAACGAATGTTAATTCATCAATTAGGTGAAGCAGGGGTTACATGTCCCTTAACATGTACCCATGGATTAATCGCCCTGATTGAAGAATTTCCGAATGAGGCTCATCCTGAACTCCAAGAAATTTTGATGCATACAAAAGAAGGAACTAACGGCGAATTTGCTATTGGCGCACAGTTTATGTCAGAAATCCAGGGCGGCTCGGATTTGCCTGCCAATCTTTTGGAAGCGGTTCCTGATGGAAAAAACTATCGGTTATATGGAAATAAGTTCTTTTGCTCAGTTGCCCATGCGGATTATTCCGTTGTTACAGCCAAAATATCAGGGTCAAACAAGGTATCCACCTTTATTGTTCCCTCATGGCTCCCAGGTGATAAAGAGAAGGAAAAGAGAAATGGTTATCAAATTAACCGGATTAAATGGAAAATGGGTACTGCTGAGGTTCCAACCGGCGAATTTCAATATAATGGTGCACTAGCCTACCCAATCGGTCCACAGGATAAAGGTATTGCCGTAGCAGTAGGAATCGTTCTAACACTATCTCGTCTTGAAATCGGCATTGCCTGTGCTGGATTTATGCTCCGTGCATCAAGAGAAGCGAATCTTTATAGTGAATTCCGCTCCGTTTTTGGAAAAAAGATAAAAGATTATCCGCTTGCAGCCAGCAAGTTAAAGCTGATCGAAAATGCAGCACAGCGGACAACTGCAGGCGCCTTTAAAATCTATGATCTTTTCATACGTCTTGAAAAACCACTTAACCCAGGGCTTAAATCAGATCATCCACTTGAAATGAGAAAACAATTATTTAATTTAAGAGAATTAATTTTATTGCAAAAAATAGGTGCTACGAAAGAGGGGACCGAAGTATTACGAGAGGCAATCTCGGTGTTTGCCGGTCATGGTGTAATGGAAGAGTTCTCCTCACTTCCACGGATATTCCGTGATGTCGTGGTAAACGAACAATGGGAAGGACCAAGAAATCTGTTATTAACTCAAATTTATCGGGATATATGTAGAGTAGCCGACTGGTATCCGCCATCTGATTTTGTTAGTAATGTTCTTGATGGAGCCTCTCAAGAAACCATTCAAACATGTTCAGAGCAGCTGGAAGACCTGCTGCAACGGCCGGTTCTCGGCGAAGTAAGTGAAGGGTCGATGGAAGCAGCGATGGAGTGGGATGCATTTTGTAGCTCTTTCTTCAAAGCCTATCAGGAAGTGGCTTTAGCAGAGATAAAGTAAAGTGGAAACAGGGGACGGTCCTTATGCTTCAGAAGCATAAGGACCGTCCCCTTGCTTTATTATGGAATCTAAAACGCCCAGTCTCCATTACGGAAGATCGGAACAATGGTGCCATCTTGTTTGATGCCATCAATATTCATTTTGTCAGAGCCAATCATGAAGTCAACGTGTACAGTGGAAGTATTCATGCCGTTTTTTAATAATTCTTCTTGGCTCATTTTTGTTCCACCTTGGATTGTAGTCGGGTATGCTGACCCGATTGCTAAGTGATTAGAGGCATTTTCATCAAAAAGAGTGTTAAAGAAAATAACCCCGGATTGAGAAATCGGAGATGGGTCTGGTACAAGGGCAACTTCACCCAGTCCAGTGCCGCCTTCGTTGTCAAAGACCAATTTCTTAATCGCTTCATTGCCTTTTTCAGCAGAAATATCCACGATTTTTCCTTCTTTAAAATGCACTTCAATGCCTTCAATTAATGTACCAGCATAGCTTAACGGCTTTGTGCTGCGGACGACACCATCCATGCGATGAGTGTCAGGAGCTGTGAAAACTTCTTCTGTCGGCATGTTAGCAATAAATTCTTCTCCTTTTGGATTATAGCTTTCAGCACTTGCCCAAATATGGTTCTTCGGTAAGCCTAAAGTTAAATCCGTACCAGGAGCTGTGTAGTGCAATGCATCGAATTGGATTTCATTTAATTTTGCTGCCTTTTCATTCAACGTCTTTTTATGTTCATCCCAGGCAGCAATTGGATCCTCTGCATAAACACGTGAGGTTTTAAAGATTTGATCCCATAAGGCATCAACTTGTTCTTCAGAAGTTGCAAGGTTAGGGAATACTTTTGCTGCCCAGCCTGCACCAGCAGCAGCGGCAACAGTCCATTTCAAATCATCATTTTGTGTGGCAATGCGCTGCGCGCTGAACGCCTTTCCAAACACCTTTTGATAGGCAGCAATTTTCGCAGGATCGACTTCATTAAGTAATCCTGGGTCGCTGGAGACAATTGAAAGACGACTGACGCGATGATTTAATACATGGTCTTCGGATTCTTGAATTTCGTATTCAGGAATGTCGGTCAATACTTCGACTGGTTGATGTAAGTAATGCAGTTTGCTGATCTCATCATCGGACCATTTGACGATTACTTTTTCTGCGCCTAAAGCATAAGCTTCTTCCGTGATTAATCGAGCGAAAGGAGCTTGATCAACAGTAATCGTCATTTTTACCCAATCACCAGGTTGAACATTAATTCCTTTCGCAACTAAAAGTTTTGCGTATTTTTGCAAATTCTCATTAAAATTCGGCAGTACCATATTTTTACCTCCAATAGTTTTTTCTAATTACCATATCATACTAGCACAATTAGACCAAAATTTCTGAAATTAAAATTCCACAAAAGCAGAACTATGTTTATTCATCTGAATTTTGGTGAAATATTTCCCTGAATCATAGTAAAATATGTAAATAGAGGTGATGGTTATGGATGAGAAACAATTAGCTTCAATAAAAGAAATAAACTTTTCACCAAAAAAGTTATGAAAGAAAAACTTGTCTACATAAGAGCTAAATCGGATCAAGTGCCGCCGTTCCAACAGAGATTAGTAAGAGTATTGTTTGTATTTATGCTAGGGGCGTTGCTGGGTTTCTTAGCAAAGTCCACAGATGGGTCAGTTGCAGGATTAATCGGGACGTACTTTGGATTTTGGATAGCCGTGACAACCATCATTACTGTTCGAAGTCGTTCACCTAAAGCCGCAGCATTACACTCATTTGTTTTTCTTTTCGCTATGCTTCTTGCTTATTATATTTATTCGATGGTCTTGTTTGGCTTTTTCCCGATGTATTATTTTATCGCTTGGGGAAGTATTGCCTTACTTTCACCGATAGGCGGTTATGTGGTGTGGTATGCCAAAGGAAATGGCTGGAGGGCTGCATTTTGTGCTGCCCTGCCCATTAGTTTGCTCTTGGTCGAGGGTTATAGTTTTTTCTATACTCTTTCAATCCCAAGAGGATTTGATATCATCTTAGCTGGTTTGCTATTTATCATTTTGCCTGCAAATCATTTTCAACGCTTACGCATGTTACCTATTGTCACGGTGCTATCTTTCTTAATTGAACGGTTAGGACTACTTTATTACTTGCTGGGATAATGAGCTTTTACAGGCAGTGGACCTCCTAAAATATATTTTTTCATTATTGTGCAACGTTTCCACTTTCTCATTCGACTTAATGATGAAAAGGAGGGGAAAGGCGAATATGGATATAGCAAAATTAGTAGACATGGCGAAGAAGGGTAATGATGAAGCGTTTGAACAATTGATTAGTTCTGTTCGCGCTAAATTGTATCGGACTGCCTATTCATATGTTAGAAATGAACAAGATGCTCTTGATATTTATCAAGAAACTATATACAAAGCCTATATTTCTCTAAAAAAATTAAAAAAGCCTGAGAGTTTTCAAAGCTGGATTACAAGGATTCTTGTTTCAAAGTGTATTGATTTTATTCGAAAAGAATCGAGGCATTTTTCAACAGATAATGAGGAGATATTTGCTGAATTAATTTCTAAAGAAAGCGTTGATTACATAGCCCATTCTATGGATTTATCCGAAGCCTTTAAATTTTTGGATCCCAAATACAAGACAATTATTTTATTGAGGTATTATCACGATTTTTCCATTAAGGAAATTGCGGCCATTATGAATTACCCGGAAGGAACAGTAAAATCACACTTACATCGGGTGCAAAAAGAGTTGAGGCCAATTTTAAAGGAGGGCTATATTTATGAATAAGGAAAATTTTAATCAATCGATCGATAGCATAGATGTACCACTAGAGAAATTAATAGCGAGAGAGAAGGCAGCTATCTCCCATGCCAGGAATAGACGAAAGGTTGGCAGAACGACGAAGCACTCGATGTTAATTGCCTGCGGTATTTGCATTATCTTATTCGGCTCTGGATTTGTTTCATCGGGTATGGCGTCAGCGCTATCAAATATACCACTCATCGGGCCGATTTATGCTGAGTTTAGTGAAATTGCATCTGATAAAATAGAGCGGGACAAACTTGCAACAGTGATTGAAAAACAGGATAGTCATAATGGCTTAACAATGACAGTGAAAGAAGCTGTTTATGATGGCGGACGGTTAATCGTAACGGTGGTGTATTCAGGAGAAAAAGAACTTTCACTCAAGGAAGGAAATGTCGGCTCTAATTATGTAACTATTAATGGAAAACCATTTAAATCAGCGATCGGCTCTACTGGACAGGATTCCATTAACTCAAAAACGATTATTGAGCATCACCAATTCACGCTTGCTAATTACGATGAATACGGCGACAAAATTGAGATAGCTGTCCATGGGGAAGATTTGTTTGGCCATAAAGGTAAATGGAAGGTGGACTTCCCACTTGAAAAAGTAAAGGGTGATATGCACGAGTTCTATCCCGGTGTGAAAACTGAAAAGGGTAACGGAGTTTATACGTTAACAGCTGACAAAGTAACATTTACACCTCTTTCAACAAGAATAGACGTAACGATCGATTACCCCACTGAATTGGACGAAAATGATAGATGGAAATGGTTTGAATTCTCTGTAGTTGATAATCATGGCCGCGTATATGATCGACTAAAACTGCAAACAGGCATGGCTGGAAACTACGGCCACCATATGGTTGTGACATTGCCTCCAATGGATACGATACCAGAATCACTCACACTCAAGCCAGCAGATATAAACAATGAAGGGTTTAATGAAGAAATAAAAGAATTAGAACTTGTCGTTCCTTTGGATAAAAAGAAATAAAGTTTGTTAGAACTAGTATACCGTATAGGGATAAATATAAAATTTTGAGGGCTTTGAATTTTGGAGTCAGTCCCCGCTAAAATTAAGTGGCGTGGGACTTGCTCCTTTTCTTCTATTAAGATTGCCCTAAAATGAGAAAAATTAGCGGTAAGATCGCGAATACTATGTTAACAAAGAAATGACACACGATAAGCGGAAACAATCTTTTTTGTTTGTGAAAAATAAACCCACTTCCGATTCCCCATACAAAAAAAGCTGCTGTATAGATAATAGCCCCTTGTAAACTAACTGCCAATATAACGTGCTGTAATGCAAAGCCGACAGCTGGAATGATTATACCAACCCACACTTTTTTATAATGATTAATAAATAATGGCTGCGCATAGCCTCGATACATTAGTTCTTCTATCGGTGCATTTAAAAAAGGAAAAATGAAAGAAATGCTGGCGGTTACCCACAATAGCCATTGTGGCCGCGGAAATATAAAAATTTCTTCATTTCCAGCAAAAACAGTTGCAAAGTGTTCGAATAAATCCGGTCCATACAAAACAAACATGATACCCATAACGGTTAACACGAACGGAACATACAAGACCAATAGCCATAACAAACCGAACGAAATATCTTTTACCACTCGTTCCCTGCGAAAATCAATTAAATCTTTAAAGGAACGGCCTTCTTTTTTTAACAGGTGATATAACAGACAAAAACAAAGCACATTGACGAGAGTAAAGTAAACATTTGAAAATTCCGGCAGATATGGAAACTGAAACGGTAAACCAAAGATTTTTAGCAATAACAAGAAAAGTAACAGCGCCATGATTAACATGGGGAATCGGATAAATGAAACAAGCCAGGCCTTTTTCAAAAAAATTGGCACCTCCCATTTTTTCAAAATACTCAGGTACCTTTATGTTTATGCGTGAAGCCTTTAATTTAATTTTACGAATCCCAATTTCGGGTCAATCTTCGCGCATGAGAGATGCGGGGGACGGACGACATTTTTAAAGACATTCGTTTTTCTTTAAAAAACTATTTTTCAAACCGTCCGTGAGTACATGCTATATCGTTAATGGATGGCAGAACGATTGAGCGAATGGAAGAATGAAAAAAATGGTATGAGAAATATATTCGGGCTGTTAAGGAAGTAACAAAAGGTTAAAGTAAATAAACGGGTCTCTGCTGGCTATTTTAGTAAGAATAAAACTAATCAAACATTTGATTGAATACGACTAATTTCGGGGTCAGTTCCTTGCTGCGTTAAAGTTAAAGCGGTGGGGGGATGATCTTTTTTTCTAATCTATATAGGGTTTAAAAAAGATTAATATACTGAAAGAGGGAATATTAGGTAATTAATAGAATAATAAATAAAGGAAAGATCTAATTTTGAGAGGAGGAAACAATTTTGTCCAAAAAAGTACTCATAATAGCTGGAGATGCCGTTGAGGCCTTGGAGATTTATTATCCGTATTTTCGTTGTCTTGAAGAGGGCTACGAGGTGAAAATTGCCGCCCCATCACAGAAAAAGCTACAAACGGTCGTCCATGACTTTATTGGCTGGGATACTTATACCGAAAGCAAAGGATACTTAATTGAGGCACAAATGGCCTTTGAGGATGTAAATCCAGAAGAGTATGACGGGTTAATTATCCCGGGCGGAAGAGCTCCCGAGTACATTCGTTTAAATGAAAATGTACCACGGATTGTCGCGCATTTCTTTGAAGCGAATAAACCGGTTGCTGCTATTTGCCATGCAAGTCTCGTTTTAACAACCGTTCGCCAGTACATGGAAGGCAGAGAGTTGACTGCTTATATCGCCTGCAAACCAGATGTAGAAGCAGCCGGTGCCACTTATATTGAGAACCCTCTGCATGTGCAAGGTAATCTGGTTTCCGGTCATGCTTGGCCAGATCTACCGGGCTTCATGAAGGAATTTATTAAGCAGTTAAATCAGTAGTAACAGAGTGGGTTCCAGAAACCTTTCTCAATGGCTTTACTAAATGACTGATTTCCGGTTATTATCTAATCTCAAGATTCATGCCATGATTATGGGATGGGTCTTTTTTGTTTTTATGAAAAAGGCTATGTTAGTAAACGTTGTTATTATTAGTGTCTGGAAGTGGAAGAGTAGCTTATTGAACGAAAAGCAAAAAAGTAGGCTATGTCGGTAAAAGAAAGCCTGTTTCATTGACCGGAATGCAAAAAAGTAGGCTCTGTCGGTAAAAGAAAGTCTGTTTCATTGACTGAAATGACAAAAAATAAGCTCCGACGGTAAATGGATCCCCAGTTTTTAACTAAAAAAGAAACATGGGCACCTGGGCCGCTAGTTCAAAAGCGGTTCAAAATTCAAAATCCTTAAAGGCAATAAATATTTGCTTAAAGGGACTATCAAACGATTAATAGAATTTTCGGCTTGTATAAATGCGAGGATATAAGACTAACCAAACGATTGATTAAATTTTTTGCCTTTAGAAATATCGCGGTCTAAAACTAATCAAACGATTAATTGACTTGCTGCATCCGTTGATACATCTGGCCTGAAGAGACTAACCAAACGATTGATTAATAACATCCGGCCCTTGAAAGTAAAAAAAGTCGGCTGCCAATAAATTCTTTGGCTGCCGAACCTTCCTCTAAAAATCTATTTACTATCACTCACCTTTTTGTCCTTTTCCAACAATACAATTAATCCCGGTAAAAGGACTCCTCTGATTAAGAATGTATCTAACAGAATTCCCACTGCGACTATGAATCCAAAGATAAATAGTAATTGGATTGGCTGTGTCATTAATACAGCAAATGTAGCGGCAAGAATAATTCCTGCTGAAGAGATGACCCCGCCTGTATTCGCAACAGCTATTTCTACTGCTTCTTTAACAGAGTGTTTTGCTCGTTCTTCTTGGAATCTTGAGATGAGCATGATATTGTAGTCAATTCCAAGGGCAACCAAGAAGACAAAGGCATACAGTGGAACCCGGTTGCTGATCGTATCAATATCAAAGATCAGGCTGCTTAAGAATGTTCCTAATCCTAATGCTGCAAGGAAAGAAATTAAAATCGTCCCCATCATATAAACAGGCATTTTAATCGATTTGGTTAAGACCATTAATAGGGCAAAGATTAAGATGGTTTCCAACAGAACGATCACGATGACATCTCTGTCATTAACGGAGCGGTCATCAACTTTTTCAGCTGTCTCTCCTGCAAAATAGAGTTTCCCGTCAAGCTGGCTGTCCTTCGTAATACTTTTGCGCTTATTTATTATTTTTTCCAGTGCGTCAATGGTCTTCACATCATAAGGATTTTCTTTAAACGTTAGGCTATAATAAAGGACTTGATTATCTTTAGCTGTATCACTTACCCGAACATTACTTACCAAATGCTGTTTAGCGAGTTCCTTGCGCAACGTTTCTTGCTGTTCAGCAGTAACGACCTCAAATGATTCAAATAATACGGAAGTGGGCGCCAGATCTCCTGCTTCAAACTTTTGCCCTAATATCTCATAACCCTCACGGGAAGGCATATCCTTAGGAAAAGATTTCATTGTATCGAACTCGTATTTTAGATTAAATAGATTACTAGCGGCAAGCAGCAAGAAAATACTAATGACCGTAACAGATAGTCCTGGTTTGCTCGTTACGAAACGGCCAATTTTCCCCCAGACAACATGCTGATTAGCTGTTTGAATGCCGACTTTTGGAATTTTAGGCCAAAATGACTTTCTGCCAAAAAGGGTAAATAAAGCAGGAATAAGTGTAATCGATGCCAGCATGATTATGACCATAGTGGTAGCGAAGGTCGGAGCGAAATTTTGATAGTCGCCAAATTGAGCAAAGAATAACACAAGCATGGCTGCTAAAACGGTCCCGCCGGAAAAGAAGACAGGCATTCCTGTTTCACGCATGGCTTCTTTCATTGCATCAAATTTACTTTCATAATTCGTTAGTTCTTCACGATAGCGGGAAAAGACAAATAATGAATAATCAATCATAGCGGCAAATAAGAGAATCGACATAATTGAAAGGGTCTGGTTGCTAAGGGCCAGGCCTGCTTTTCCCATGATCCCAAGGATTTGATTTACGACTTCATAGACAAAGACCGCCGCTAATAATGGAATCAACGCCAATAATGGTGAACGGTAAATCACAATCAAGAGCACAAGGATCAAACCAACTGTTGATAAGATAAGAACAACATCCGCACGGGAAAATAGATCAAGAGAATCTGTGGCAATTCCAGCTGGGCCCGTCACATATAAGGTTAAATCTGAGGAATCGGCAACAACCTTTTTTATTTGCTGTAATGATCCTCTTAGTTCCTTAGATTCTAAAGAGGCATCAAAGGTCAAGGGAATAATGGCTGTCGTTTTATCATCCGAGAAAAAGCCAGCCGTTGCTTGAGGCGGTAAGGCTGTGATTGGAATGATTTGATCAATCCCTCTAATCTTCTTCTCTTTAATTTTGTCTAATACCGCTCCAACCTCATCGATCCCCACTTCGCCATCCTTAGATTGGAAAACTAAAATTGCAGGTGTGCCTTCATTATTAGGAAAAAACTGATCCATCTTTTTTTGAGCAATAACAGATTTTGCATTGTTCGGAAGGGAATCAATTCTGGACACCTCATAATCCTTGGCATTTGGTGCAAACAGAGCTAATACGATCGTAATGATTAACCAGGAAGCAAGGGTAATCCACATTCCCTTTTTAGTTGAAACACTATCCGTAATACCTTTTAAGAATGATTTCATCTCTTTTTCTGTTACTCCCTTCATCATGTAATAACTGAAAGTGACACTTGTGTTACTTTGGGGAAAAATAAATTGACACTATTGTCACTAACATTATCTTTTAAAGTAACAAGGGTGTCAATTTACGTGCTTGTGAACATTCCATGACGGATAATTTCCTTTATGGAGCTGACCCATACTGAATTGGGGATTTCAAAATGATTCGGGATGGCAACCGATTGAAAAATATATCCTAAAAGTAAGGCATTTGGAATGTTGGATTTTAGCTTCCCTTCTTCTTTACCTAATTCTATGAAGCCTTGCAAGTATTGATACATATCGAAATGGAGTTTACCAAACTTTTCTTCATTGCCTGGAATTTGCTGGCCAATCTTGCTTAGCTTTTGAATATCGGAGTGGCTGAAAATAAGATGTAAAAGAAAATCAAATTGTGCTTCAAACCCTTGCTGATTGTCTATTTGTTTTAACTTAAGAAGAAATTGATCCATTTCATAAAAGACAAAGTTTGTGAGAAGTTCGTCTTTATTCTCAAAGTATTTATAAAGAGCCCCTCGTGATACGTTTAAGGAATCGGCTAGTAGACTAAAGGTAAATCCATCATATCCTTGTTTGAGAAGAAGCTGTTTCGTTGCATGAAATAGCTCATCAATAGAAAATTTACGTTCGCGTGCCATAGTTCACCTCAGAGATATTATAAACAAATGAATGTAACATTGGAAAGGAAAACAGTGAACAGTTCTTGTGGTTCCATTAGAAAAGTATAAGAACCGTTCACTTGCTTCACATTTGCTTTAAAGGAATAAGGATACGGAACATTGTGCCTTTTTCGGGAGTGCTTTTTACGTTAATCGATCCTCCATGCAATTGAACTAATTGTTTGGTAATGGCCATTCCAAGTCCGGTTCCGCTGCCGGATTCGCTTGTATTTGTGCCCCGATAATAGCGGGTGAAAAGGTTATTAAGTGATTCTTTGTCCATGCCAATACCATCATCTTCAATGGAAATCATCATAAGATGCTGTTCAATAGTTGAAATTGAGATGGTAATCCTAGTACCCGAAGGATTAAATTTGCAAGCATTGGTAAGCAGGTTATCAATAATCCTCTGGAACCATTTAGGATCTATTGTTGCAAAAATTGCCCCATTATATGGATGGAAAATGAATTCAATTTCATTATTAGCCGGGTCATTGATGAAATGAATAATGGTTCGACGGGTAAATTCATTCATATCTACCTGTTCAGTTGCCAGTGGCAAAGCCTGATTTTTTAAGCGATACGTTAAGGTTAAATCTTCAAGCAGTTCCTTCATATAGGTTGACTTTTCCGTTATAATACCGGCGAATTCTATTGTCTCCTCTGGTGTCCATGAATAATGTTCGGATTCCAGCATTTGTGAATAACCGGAAATCGAGGATAGTGGTGTTTTTAAGTCATGGGAAATGCCGCTGATCCATTCCTCCCGTGTTTGAGTCATTTTCAGCCTTTGTGTTTCGTTTTGTTTTAGCGTCTCCGTTAATTGTGAAAGGGTTGCAATTAACTCCTTGTATAAACGGTACTTCTTTTTTAGTTTTCCCTTTTTATTTAACATGACTGGGTGCTGATGAAGATCATAAGGCTGTTCAAATACACCGCTGCCAAGATTTTGAATCCATTTCATCATCGTAATCAATGGAACCCCGAATTTACGTGCATACCAAAATGTACCCATCAATAACAGCAGAAGTAATACGATTGGAATGACAAAGAAACCTTTGCTTAACGTGTTAACCAAGCTGCCCTCAAGATTTAGCGGTGAAATTGAATCTTGTATACCTACAATGACGGTCTGATTTGACTCTGCATCATGGTGTGCGGCAATAGAGTCAGATTTTTTATTTGCTAAGTTCTGAAGTTCCTGAATGGAATATGGATCGGCATCCCTATCTATCCCATATTGGTCAATCACTTTTCCTTTGGAATCAATTAACTGTACCCAGGCATTTTCTTTTTTTACCTTTTGAAGGGTGTCTGCGGTAAGATGGAGCTGTTGATGATTCCAATCGACAGCAGCCTTGATTTCGGTTAATAATTCAGACCCCGCGTTCTTCCTTCCGAATAAAAGCAAATAAGGCTCGGGCTTTGTTTCTTGTAACAGCCAGTGTGAATATTCCTCAGAAGCAGGACCATCTTGGAGCAGTAAAGCGGCTAGTTTACTTTGAGAATAATGGACGGGAAACTGTTCGGGAGCGTGGTAGGAACCAATCACATCTCCTTTTTCTGTTAGGACAAGAAGCCAGCCTTGTTGGTTAGAGACGAGTTGTTTTAACTCACGATCAAATATAGCCTTTTTTCCTTGAATCGTAATTCGATTAGAAAAAAAGGAGTCATCGGCCTTGGCTAGATCCTGTGTGACTTCATCTTTCATAATCGCAAAGCCAATGATTCCCCAAATGAAGACTAATATACAGAAAAACAGGATAAAGAGAAGAATCAACTGGATAAAAAACTGTATAATAAATCGTTTATGGATGTTCATGGCTGCCACCATCAGGTACAAATTTATAGCCAAGCCCTCTTACGGTAATAATCTGTCGCGGTTTGCCTGGATTGTCTTCGATTTTTTCACGAAGCTTACGAATATGAACCATAACAGTATTATCCTCTCCTAGAAATTCTTCGCCCCATACTTTTTCATAAATTTGCGTTTTACTAAATAATTGATTAGGATGTTTGCAAAAGAAAAGCAGAAGCTGATAGACCTGCGCAGGTAATTCTACGGTCCTTCCACTTACGGTCACTACTCCAGAAAGTGTATTTACCTCGAGGGAACCGTATTGGTAAAGTGTTTTGGATGAAGGAGTATTCTTTCCGCCGGTATGACGCCGTAAATGAGCTTTTATTCGGGCAACAACTTCAAGTGGATTAAATGGTTTGGTTATATAATCATCTGCTCCTAATGCAAAGCCCGAAAGTTTATCTAAATCTGTTGACCGTGCTGTCAGGAAGAAGATCGGGGCATCGGTGGTTTCTCGAATGAGCGGACAAATCTCAAAACCGCTTCGGTTAGGAAGCATCACGTCCAAAAGGATGAGATCATATCGTTTTTTCTGGCATAGGGCTAGTGCTTCCTCGGCCGTACCTGCAGTATCAATCAATTGAAATGCCTCTTTTTTAAGGATGGTTGTTAACATATGTAAAATAGCTTTCTCATCATCGACAATTAATAAGTGTGGCTCGTGCATATTGAAACTCCTATTCTATTTAATCTACAAAATAATCATATCATTCAGTTGCCAATAATCTAGGAATTAAGGAAAAATTAAGGTAGATTTTTAACAGGATTAAGAAAGAATAACTATACTACTAGTAAATAGATAAATGATTAGCAGTAGAAAAGTAGAAAGGGGAAAAAAGTATGTATGTGATGGGGAAAAGGGAATTTTTGAACTTATTCAAAGGAGTAAAATCGTTAATAGTTATTACGATATTACTTTTAACCTCTTATTATTCCGCTAAGTTTGCCAATATACTGATGTCGGGGATTGAACTTTCAGCAAAGGAGGCTGAAAATATTCACACGGTTGGCCTTTTGGGACTGCTATTACTCTTGGGTCAATTATTCATAGCAAGTCTCTCACATGATACCATCAACAGGGAGACACACGAACGCACGATGCGATTTCTAGTGACAAGAACGTCAAGAACCTCTATTTTATTGGGAAAGTTTTTCGGTATTTGGCTGTTTTGGGTTAGTTGTATAACGATTTCATTTTTACTTATTAGTATTTTTGCCCAAAAGATTGATCTTTTTATTTTTTCACAGACAATCAGTCTGGTAACCTGTCAAATTGCCTTCACTATTCTGCTCTCTGTCCTTCTTCCTAAGCCTGGATTTACCATGTTTTTGGGAGTCGTGGCGGGATTGATCTTTCCGATTTTAGGATTTTGGATTGTGTTTACGTCAAATGTATGGGTGAAATGGACGAAGTTTATGACCCCATATTATTATTTGCAGCGAGAAGATTTTACTTTTTTAGTGATTTTTCTTTTAGCAGGGATTCTGCTCTTGATCGCTAATTTCATTTTTAACAGGAGGGAATGCTGATGAATGCTATACAAACAAAGCAGCTGGTGAAATCGTATGGTTCTGTTCCGATTGTAAAAGGCATTGATCTTATAGTGGAAAAAGGAGAAATCTTTGGATTTTTAGGAAGGAATGGCGCAGGCAAATCTACTTTTATCAACACGTTAACCGGCATCATTCATCCGAGTTCTGGAACTTTCTCACTGTTAGGAGTGGAGTGCCCAAATAATCAGGTGAAGAAACGGATAGGGGTTATGCCCGATTACTCTACCTTATATGGATCTTTAACCGCTATGGAGCACTTGAAATTTCTATCCGCTCTTTCAGGAAAACCGGCGGGTCAGGAATGGTGCAGGGAGGTTTTAACGTTGGTTGGTTTGGAAGCCCATGCACGAAAAAAAGTGGCTAAATTCTCATTTGGGATGAAAAAGAAACTGGGGATTGCTCTAGCCATCATCCATGATCCAGAGCTCATTTTCCTTGATGAGCCGACTTCCGGATTGGATGCGGAATCTGTCCTCCATATCCATAAGCTGATTCGAGCATTGCAAAATAGAGGGAAGACCGTTTTCATGACCTCACACAATCTAGCGGAAGTTGAAAAATTATGTACGCGGATTGCGATTATGAAAGACGGGCGAATTGTCAATTGCGGCACTATGGATGACCTAAGAGCCTTCTATCGGTCAACCATAAAGGTGAAGATCAAGCATTCCCCCATACCGGCATCTGAACAAATGAAATTACACGAGTGGCTGGAGTCAGCTGGAACCGACCTAGAGATAAAGGAACCCTATGTTATGATTACTGTAAAGGATGAAAAAAAGATTGCTGAAATCATTCGAGCCATTCAGAAGTGCAGGGCAGATGTCCTGCGGGTTGAAGTAGAGGAACCATCACTCGAAGATATTTTTCTAGAAGAGTAGCTTCTATCAGGGGACGGATTATATGCTTCCATACAATCCGCCCTTTTGCTTCACTTAATTTTTTGAAACTTACAGGTCTGTTAAAACGTAGTAAAAACGAGATAAATTTTTTCAGCGTAGAATAGAAGGAGTTTTGTATGTATTCCCAACTGAATGAACCTCAAGGACGTTTATCTAAGGATGCAGTGAAGGTATGGATGATAAGCGAAACGATTACGAATTTAATCGGATTCATCATCATAGGGATTTTACTGTATCTTGACTATCATTTTTCATGGAAGGAATGGATTGGCTGGATTCTCATAGGACTGATCCCAATCTTTGTGCTGGGGTCTATCTGGTCATGGGTTAATCCGTTGTTCCTTTATAAAAGCTGGCGCTATGATGTAAATGAAGAATTTTTACAATTGAAATCAGGGGTATTAAAAGAAACACATGAGCTAGTGCCGATGACAAAAATTCAATCAGTCGCCACAAAACAAGGCCCCTTATTAAGGAGATATGGCCTCTGTTCGATTTCCGTTGAAACGATGGGGTCCTCTCACACGATTCCGGCCTTGCCAAAAGGGGATGCTGCCCAGTTACGGAACCAGATTGCTCAATATGCAAAAATTAAGGAAGTTGAATCATGATAAAAGCAAAAAGATATCATCCACTGCTCATGCTTTTTGATGTATGGCAGCTGCTAAAGAATATTTTTTTCGTGTTTATTTTTTTGTTTGTGCTCAAGGCCCGCTCGCAGTCAGCCTTCATTACCTATGGCAGAATTCTTTTTTTTATCGTTCTTGGTGCAGCGCTTATTTATATTATATTGAGGTGGTTCACTCATAAATATAAATTGGATGACCGTTCCTTTTATCTATACAAAGGAATCTTTAACAAATCAGAGCAAACAATTCCCTTTTCTAAAATTCAAAACGTTAATCGTCATACATCCGTATTTCATCGACTGTTTCGTATGACGTCTATTAGCTTTGAAACGGGGATGAGCGGCGAGGAATCGGCGGTTGCCTTCGAGGTTATTTCTGAGTTAGAAGCAAGGGGAATGGAAGAGTATATGGCAAGTGCGGTCCGTGATGATCCCATGACTCTGCCATCTTCAGAAATTGCTGTGGAAAAAATAGGATCAAATCGCACCATTCATTTTCAGCCAGAGAAAAAAGATGTGTTAAAAGCTAGCTTTACATCCTTAAGCTTTCTAGTCTTTGTTCCTTTCCTTGCTTCGTTTTATTTCAAAGTCGATGAAATCTTTGATGTCGAGGAAAAAACAGAGGGGATTTTTTCCTCTATTATTGATTCTTGGTGGATTATCACAACGATTGTAATAGTCCTCATCTTAGTGTCTGTTGCTTTCGGAATTGTGCGGACCTTTTTAAAATATGGGAAATATAAGATTTCCTCTGACCAAGACCGCATTTATATCACTAAAGGTGTGATTGACGAAACAGCCTTTTCCATTGCTAAAGAAAGAGTACAGGCAATTGAAATAAATCAGTCCATCATGAAGAGAATACTTGGCCTTGCAGAGGTGAAGCTAACAAGTGCGGGCAGTCTTAGTTTGGGTGAGGATAAACTCGAAATTAACTCACTTTACCCATTCCTGCCAACAAAAAGAGCTTATGAAATGGTAACGGAACTATTACCGGCCTATAGAGTTACAAATGAGATGAAGCGGCTTCCGAGGACATCCTTTTGGCTGGGCTTGTTTAATCTAAGTTGGATTTGGATGATTGCAACGGTTGTTCTGTTTTATTTTAAGCCGGACATTCTAGGAGTAGAGCAAGCATGGTGGATCATATCAGCAGCACTGTTAGTTGCGATCGCCGTATTAAAATGGCTGGACTATTTCCATTCCGAATACATTTTGAATGACCACTTCATACAACTTAAAAGAGGTAGTCTGACTACGACTTTATTTCTTTCCAAACGTGACAAGGTAATTGAAGTGAAAGTAACCCGAAACATTTTTCAAAAATGGTTAGGCCTTGCCTCAATTGAGACTGCCAATCGAGCAAAACCGGTACAGCATAATAGGATTACAAATGTGCCAGTAGAATTTGCTGCTTCATTTTACAAGTGGTATATGGGCCGTAGGAATGAAATTGAAATTGAATAATAAGAAAAGCGCAAGCGCCCTGGTCAGCGGCGTATGGCCTGGAGCGCTCCAACTGAGATAAAGGAAACACGAAGAGCCGATGGCGATTCGATGTTGACTTATCGTAGGGCGGAGAGTGAAGGACACTAGCCGCTAGGGCGCTTGCGCTGGACAATTCTCAAAGTCCAATGAAATAAATTCTGATAGTATAAAAAAGGAGTTAGTTCCGAAACGGGAACTGACTCCTTTTTTATATAATCCCTCGGTATGCATTTGAGCTAGATTCGTTAAAAAAATATTGGATATTACCACTCTATTTAATAAAATGAACATCACTTTTAAAAAATGGTTCGCTCGTGTTCGGCAAATACCAAAGTGTTTTCAATGTGATTC
>Ga0213822_1000427_pt1 | contig 33402 bp, 55 predicted proteins | sample MC6MC0908MG_FD_179872 | JGI IMG/M metagenome (GOLD analysis project Ga0213822, IMG submission 179872) | Enriched soil aggregate microbial communities from Iowa State University, Ames, United States - MC6-MC0908-MG | ecosystem: Environmental > Terrestrial > Soil > Unclassified | place: USA: Iowa... | reverse complement strand
AACTCCATCAATGTCCAGATCGCTGTTAATGTGGTTTTCGTTTTTCATATCGACTTTGATTTCGGCTGTTGTATATCGATTGATTGCTTCACGTTCAGCAATGTCACGAAGGTATTTTAAATCCTCATTCATCATTTTAATACCATCAGCTGCCTTCTTCGTATTGTCAGCTGTTTTCTTGCCTGCCTCATTGCCTTTATCAAGTTTGTCCCCTAATCCTAGCGAATCGTTAATTGACTTCATAAGTGCATCGGTATTGCCACTTGTTCCTTCTTTTGAGTTAAGCAAATTAGCTCCCCAATCATAGCCTGTATCCCAAGCATCCCCTAAAGATTTCATTTCCAATTTAGGGGCTTCCCAGTAATCGTCAGGAGGTTCTCCAACCCAATCACCTAGTGCACCTTTAAGGTTTTTCAAGTCACTGGTAATAGACTTACTCTCGCCGAATTCTGTACCTACTTTTAAACCTATACTCGATGCAATATTATCTGGTAATAAATCTATAAACCGGTTCCAAGCTTGTATTGCTTTGTTTACTGCCTTAACAATGGCATTAACAAAGCTTGTGGCAAATCCATCCCAACCACTAGTCATTGAAATAATTACATCTAACACGTTTGTAGCCAAATTGTAAAATAGGCGTCTCACTGCATAAGTCCTGCCTTGTGTGATATTAACAAAAAATTCAATGTAGGATGCCCACATATTCCACAGGTATGCGATCACATTAAAAATTGCGGAACCGAGGACCATAAATGCTCCAGCAATAATGCCTGTTGCACTGATAGATGTTCCAGCGAAGTGATTTATAACATTAATCACTAAAAAAAATAATCCAATGAGTATAACAATTGCAGCAATAATTAATCCTATCGGATTAGCGTTTAAAGCAGCATTCCAAGCCCATTGGGCAGCTGTCATCAAAAATGTCCCTAGAGCTGCTAATCTAGCATACATTGCATATGCTATCAAAGCACTAGCTACACTTAATATAACAGGACCAATGAATGACCAATTGTCATAAATAAAGGCACCTACTGTTGCGATTGCAGTGAATACATATCTTATAACGTTTGCTATTAAATATAAAGCCTGTGTTGCGCTAGCGACAAATTCTTTAAATCTCTCACTATTTGCAACATCATTTATTTGTTTTAACATTGGGCCAAACGCACGCAAGGCTTCATTTTGAAAATAAGTCCACATTTGAGACCAAGTTACTGGCATGCTATCAAACTTTTTATTAATTTCATCCGCGGCTGCAAACATTGCATTTTTTACAATATCTGCTGTAATCATTCCATCAGCAGCTAAGTCCCGAATAGCCCCTAAAGGTTCACCCATATAGTCAGCGATAGTAGATATTAAGTTTGGTGCTTGTTCAAAGATCGAGTTAAGTTCGTCACCACGTAACACTCCACTGGCTAGTGCTTGGGATAATTGAATTGTTGCATTACTTGCTTCAACCGCGCTTGCTCCAGCAATACCAAATTGCTTTTGTACAAGTTCGGTAAATGCTACTACCTCACCTAAGTTACTGAATGAATCACGTGCATTAGTACCAATTCTAGAAACCATGTCAGCGGTATCTTTAAATGAAGAATATGAACGTTGCGCAGCATCGTGTATAAGTTGTTGTGCCAATTCTATGTCACTCATATCACCAAGTCCAAAGTCAACTTTAGCCAACTGATCAGGAATTACAGGCATTTCCTCTACTAGTAGTTGTACACGAGCCTTGGTATTGGTTAATTCATCAGAAATCTCTATTAATTTACCCAAACCTTGAAAAGATAGATAAGCTCCGATTAAGGCGAGGAGTTTACCCAGTAGTCCGTCCATTGCATCTGTACCATCGCGTATACGATTGTTAAGCCCACCTTGCGCATTATTCGCAGCATGAATTTCTTGTTCAATCTGATTCATCGAATTGGCTGCAGTAGCTAAATTTCTTCGCATCAACTCAATAGAGGAACTATCGAACATATTGCCAGAAGCTACATTCATTTGTTCCATTTGGTTGACCATCATTGAAATAGCATTATGCATAGCTCTAATAGGTTGACTCAAACGATCTTCAATTTGGATTGCAGTTCGAATTGTTGCCATGGCCTCACCTCTTTTTTTGCATAATAAAAAGCACTCAAAACTGAGTGCTTAAAACATTGATTGGATAAATACCTTATATAGCTTTTCATTAATTTCAATCAAAGATTTATTGCTGTCTGTAAACTCTATAGCAAGAACATGAGTGCCTTTATTTTTAGCAGACAACCCTGCTAACAAACCCACAGGGCCCAATAAAACTCCTCCAACTAAACCTCTTGTTACACCACTTACAGCACTTTTCCGATGTTCTTCTGTAATCAACTCATATGACTTTACAGTCTCTTTATTTAAAGGAAACGACTTTGTAAATGATGTGTATAATAAAACCACATTTCTACCCATCATTATATTTTTTCCCTGGTACTCTCCAGCAATTACTTTGTTTTGAGCCATTTTTCATCCCTCCTCCTACACAAATATACATAATATGGAGAGATTTCACTATACATTTTACATAAACATCACTCCTTCCATTGAAAAAACACCCTCATACGAGAGTGTTTAAAAGTTGTCTTTTTTCGATTTGCTTTATTAATAATTGGTTCATTCGCTTAAGATTTGGCTGATTGCTTTTAGATAAGAAACCATAGTTTTTAAGGTCTAATAACTGAAAGTCACTCATTTTTTCTACTGCCTCTTGCCACCAATATCCAACGTCACATGTTTTTGGTGGTGAAACTCCAATGCATTTTGAGAAGTCGTTTATTAACATTAGTAACCTTTTTTCTTTTTCATTCATGCACTTGCCCTCCTAATTTGAGGACATCCACTTTTAAAAGTTACTCTTTTAGAGTATAATTAAGCTAATATGTTCTCTGAGTGGACGTCACTCAATGTTATGTCATGTTTTAAGTTGCAGCTTAAAACATGATTTTTTTATTGTACATATTTTTCATACACTTTTTTGCTGACTGACAAATCAAGTTGGAATTTTTCTTTTGCTATCATTAGATCTACTGTATCAGCTAGGATTGGCTCTCGCTCAACCAACATCTCAGGTGTCATCTGGTTTTTCTTTAATGATTTTGGATGTCCATGACGACTTGAAATAGCCTTGTTTGCAATTGTGTTAGCTTTTATAAAATTCACCTTTGTTGGTTTCAGCAACGATTGATTAAGCTTTGCCATTGTTTCTTTTTGGTGTTCCTTGTCCAACATACGGAAAATTTGAAAGCCTTCTAATCCTGATGATTGGCGAAGTTGTTTCAACATCTCAAATACCCAACGTTTAAACTCTTTAGCCTCTTTCTTACGACTTTCAAAAACTGTTTCGTAAATGCCATATTCATCTACGATTAACACATCTTGAATACCTCCTGATGTCTGAAGGGGGTAATTTGAAATTACCTCCTTTGGAAGACGTTGCTTCACACCTTTTGCTGTTAATTCCATAGCTTCCGCAATATCTCTTAATACCGCCCACCACTCATTAGGTTCTTTCTCTACAAAACGAATTTCATAGCCGTTCCAATTTTCGATTTTAATGCACATCTTAAACCATCCCCTTAATTATTTTTAATTAAAACTTTTAAAGAATTTAGTCCAATCAAATTTTAGGTAGTTTGCTATTCTTTTAGCGACACTAACAGATGGTGTTTTATCCCCTCGCTCAATATTCGCGTAATACCCGCGCGAAATTTCAGCAGAATCAGCTATTTCTTCCTGTTTTATTCCCTGAGACATCCTGATTTCTTTGAGCCATCTTCTCATTACCTCACCTCCTAATAAGTTCCTTTGAGGAACATTGGTTAATTCAATGATAAGTTCCTTAAGGGAACATGTCAATACTGTTTTTAAAAAATAAGATACTTTCAGGAACATTCAATAGTTAAATATAGAAGTTCCCTTAGGTAACATATACAATCATAAGTAGCAAAATAATATATAAGGATGTGCATATAATGAATGTACTTGCACAACGTTTAAAAATGTGTCGCGAGAATATAAAGAAAACAAAGCCTGAATTCACTCAAGCATATGTTGCTAATAGAATCGGAGTTGCTCGAACTACCTACACTGCTTATGAAAATGGTACGAAAACACCACCTATCGATACGCTAAGTAACATCGCAGAGGTTTTTGGTGTGTCAATAGACTTTTTATTAGGCAAAACTGATACGTCGGACCCATCTACGAACAAATTAAATACAAAAAATACAGAAAATGATATTAGCGAATATTTAAAATGGCTTCGAAACATATTAAAAAATGAAGTTAAGGTAACCTACGATGGCAAGCCTATGTCTGATGAAGCAAAAGAATCACTAATGGAGTCAATGGAGCTTTTTCTAAAACAAACGCACAGGATAAATGAATTGCATCAATCAAAAGATGATGAATAACTTATTCCTTTATCCATTTAATAATAGCTGCCATTTTGTATTTTTTTAGTCACCTCTAACAATCTTTTGTTGTAATTAAACATTCTTTTGTTAACTGCTTCATTAATGGGGCAGTTTTACAACAAAAAAGCACCACATGGACACTGATTATAACTAAGATAATCAGCTAATCCATGGGTGCTTCCCATTGGCATCTATAATGTAATTAATAACATTATAGTTTTAAAATTGGAAAACTTCAAGTTTATTTTATTTCTTTTTTCTAGTTCCTCGTTTTGCTTCTCGCTCTTGCTTTTTATCCTCTTCAATCTTGATCTGTAGCGAAGCAATAATACAAGCCTTATCTGCTAGCGATAGAGACATATATTCAGACGGTAAGCGACGCATTTTATGGACCCACCAATGCATGATATTAGCGTCACCATCACCGTCTTCAATTAGTTTTTTACTTCTTCAACCAAATCCTCCAAATCAGCTTCATAACCATTAGCCTCTTGTGCCGCAGCTGATGCATCTGCAATTTCACCGATTGTCAACATCTTACCAAGTAGTTCATCTGCACCCATTGCTTTATAAGAATCTTGTAACTCTTTATCGTTTAGATTTGGAAATACAATAGATTCAACTGTTAATAAACGTTGGTATTTAAAATGGTCAAAGTCCGTGTTAAATTGTCCTTTACGTTTTCCTTGTGTAATCATAGAACGTTTTGTACACTCAGACTTTAATTCAGCATCACGCTCTGGCGAAACTGGCGCAAACTCCCATTCAATAGGTTTCCCTTGTTCATCCACAAAACTTTTAGAAACAGCTCTCTTAATATTTCCATTTTGTTTTTTATTGTGTGCGAAAAATGCAGTTAAATTTGACATATTTATTTACTCTCCTTCTTTGTTACATATTCGGTTGTTTTAGTAGTAATCGTGACAATATCGTTAATTGGAATATCAATTTTTATTTCCATTCCTGCATGTAAATCTACCGCACTTTCGGATAGTCTTTCTGCATTGTTTGTAAAATAATGTCCAATATCTTCAAATACGTTTTTGTAGACTTCTTTAGGATTACCTCTCAACACAACGGTATCTGTAATATCACTAACTTTTAACGACATCAAGAATCACTCCTTCTTTTTAAATAAAAAAAGCCCACAAAGTGAGCTCTTACAGCATTTCTTGTAATGTAGTAAATTCCTCTGGCATATCCCAATCCTCGAAAGTAAAGTCAACTGAATCCTCTAGATATTCTGCATCAGCATCCAATGCTGCAATGATTCCACCATCCATATTACAATCAATTAGAATAGTCGTTTGACGACCTACTGTAGAAGAACCATCTTCATTAGTAACTTGGATATCAAAATAAATATCCTCACCAGTTTCTTTGTAACGTTTTAATAACTTGCGGAAAATTGATGTATTAAAGTGGAATGTTGCTGATCCTGTGCCTTCCCATCCTGTCGATTTATTCCCCTTACCTGTTTTGCCCATGATAGGTACTTTTGTTTTAGTCTTATCCATACGAGCTTCCAAGTTTATTAATTGAGCGAATTTATACCGATTTCCTTCAATGGTTACATACGCAACACCTTGGGCCCCATGAATAGCATTACGAGCATGCATAGTAGCCTCTGCAAAGTATTGAAGATTCAAAGGTAAGATACTTTCAGGTTGCTTTTTTGTTTGTAAAAAGTCTTGTAATAAATCAGCAGCCATTGCCTGTCCTGAAATTTTGTTTACTTTCAATTGTATTCCCTCCTTTATGCTACCGTTGTTGTAATATAAAGTTGTGACATCGCAACAGTAGGAATCACAACCTCGTTTACTACAACGGCTTTCTTTGAATTGCCTTGCGCCACAGTTAATTCGTCTTTATTGTAATTTTGGATAGCCCGAATACGTTGCATTTCCATACGATGTGTTCCAATATCCTTCCATAACGAGATACGGCCATCTTGATCGTTCGGCACTTGACCCAAATAACGATTGTTGAACAATTGTGCTGTATCGATTGCTAGTTGATCTAGCACACGAATAACTTGATTCATATTGAAATCCTCATTTTTATCAACTGTAAATGAAGTAAATGTATTTACATCTTCAAGCACACGAATTTCATCCCCTACACGATGGAATACATATTTACCACTCTTTAATAAAGTTGAAAGTTGTGATTGTGTCTTTGTTTCAGACATATCAAGTGTAAATTCACCATCGTATCGTTTATTAGTATTTGAGCGATTCACAGCAACGCCAGCTTGTGCACCTATGGTCCAATATACTGCACCAAATACTTCTTCATCAGTTCCGTTAGCATCGTTTTGTACATCTATAACACCTTCATGATCAGTGGTGCCAAGCTTATGCCCTACAAGTTGGAACTTACCACCAACTTTGTCACGAATACGCTTTGTGTACTCAACATACAGCGATTTAATTGAGCTTTCCGAAGATAAACAGCCAAGAGTATTGAATCCATAGGCCTCTAGAGCATCTAACGCCTCTTGGTGTACGCCACCTGTAATTGCAGATCCGTTTGAACCTCCTGCTAATGGTGTGCCTGCTGTAACTGCTAATGTCGCGTTTGTTTTAAAATTGACGAAATCATTTGCAATTAAATCTGCAGCAGTAGCAACCGCCATTTGTTCATCTACCAATACATTAGCTAGTAATGTTTTAACATCGAATTTCGATGGCTCGTCAACATTAGACTGGATTACAATCGTAATATCATTTCCTCGCACCCCTTTGTACTTGGCTGTGGCAAAATCATTTGTAGCTGCTACTGCATCTACTGCGAGTTTGTAGAAGTAAACTGTGATAGCGTTTTTGAATACATCACGAATACCCTTCAATTTAGGGTCTGTATATTCATAGCCAAAGATTTTACGAGAATCCTTTTGTAAATCTTCTTGTGTTACAGCGAACACATCACCGTCAACTCCCCAATCTAATGGGATTGGTAAACCGACATAACCACGATCAGATAAGTTTATAAAAGCTCTCGCTGCACTAATGAAATTTTGATACGTACCAGGTAATACTTTATTTTGTGTTAAAAATGGTCCTCCACCTAATGCCACATTATTTACCTCCTTTATCAAATTTATTTAAGATTTCATCCACCTGAGCAAATGAATATTCTTTACCATCTACTAACAATGCATTGAGTGCATCACGGCGATGATAGTATTTTTGGCTTTTCACAAGTTGTTCTGTCGTGAAGGTTTGCGATGAAGTTTTTACGGACTCTTTTACATCTTCACTTTTCACAGGTTCCACTTTTTCCTGTATTTTAGTTGACGCCATTCGGAATCCCCCTTTGCTTATTGATGTGTTGCTCTAATGAGCCCATGAAAATCTTTTCTTCAATCTCTTGTAAGAAGAAGTTGAAATGAATGAAATTATGTCCTATACCGTCAACAACTTCGCTGTTCGCTCCTGTACCAAGCATAAGCGAGCCATTTAACAGCGTTATCTCCTTCAATGCTTGTTGTACCTTCAAAGTCATATTTGCACTCTCAGAAACGCCAACAGAAGGGAAATACTGCACATTAAAAAGAGTAGTCACCTTCCATCGCTTACCAATTTGCCTGATGTGTTCCAATTTCAAAAATTGAATGAAAAAAGCAGGAGTCATAAACCCCTGCGATACTTCGTCAATATATTTTTTGTAATCAGCTCCAAAAGCATCGTGGAGCTTAACAGATATAGCTTTTTGAATATCATTAATCTCCATCGAAAGTCTCCTTTAACATGTTGAATAATTTTCGCTCAAGTATAGCTGGTGCTTGTCCTTCAATTTTGTCAGCAGCTATTGTCATTGTGAATCGACCTTTTACCCATCCTTTATGATTTCGAGTGCGATGTCCGTATTCATAATAGCTACTGTATTCAGTTGGGTTGTAGACATCAATTTCAAATACCCCACCAACTTTTCGTATATTTGCATCAATTGTCCAATTGTTACGTAAATACCCTGTTATCACATTAGTATTATTCTTAACTTCACGTAACATACGTGCAGCTAATTCCTTAGCTGCTGCCTCACAGAACTTCTCAAAGTCACCTCTTGCAAGTTTGGCTAACTTTCGCTCAAATGCTTTTAATTGCTGATAATTAACACTCATTATGCATACCTCTCGAATGCTTCAAGTATTATTTCTTGATGGTCTGTGTAGACAGCAGGCTCACCACTTCTTGCGAATTCAACGGTTTTACCATGTTGTGTCACTATAATTTTAGAACCGGCCGGAATATCTAGTTCAGGTGCGATAAATAGTTTGGTAGTCTGAGCAATCAATGCAGGACCACCAGCTGGCGTTGTTGATGTTTGTTTTTCATATGACAGTTTGCACTTTTGATCAGTAAACAATGTTACTTCTTTGTGGCCTGTAGCATGAGTAACAGGATCTTCAACCTCTTGCCAAACTTTCACTGTACACAATCCTTTGTACAACAACTCTACAGCTTTTCTACGAGCACTTACCATGTGAGTACCCTGTACTTTAAAAAGTCTGTATTACTGTGCTGTAGATACGAAATAAATGCTTCAAATTGAGCCTCTGGTGTTCTATTTGCTTCTACAGCAAATACTACATTCGTGTCACCATCCTGTACTTGCTTTGCAACAACTTCAAAATTAAGTGTTTCGATATCCAGTAAGCCCATAGCTTTTTTAGTAAGCAAGAACTCTCCTACTACCATATCAATGGCTATTTCATTTAACCCTGATGGAATCGCCGTTAAATTAGTTTGGTTATTAATGTGATTAGTTACTTTATCGATAGCGAATTTCAATAACATATCGTCAGGACTGCTTGGAGCGCTAGATAACTTTACTCCTAGTGCAGATAATCTCATTACTGCATCTAGATACATACGAATCACTCACTTTCAGACGTTTTACTTGATTGAGCAGCCTTTTTTGACTCATCTAACCGTTCCATCATAGATTCGTTAAAATGCTTTTCGTCAATCGTTAATTCTTCACCAACTAAATAACGCTCTCCCTTATAACGTATAGGGAAAGCGCCGTTTTTCACTTTTACTTTAATGTTTGCCATCTCAAATAACCTCCTTATGCTATCGGTTGCGCTTGGAATACATTTTGCGCTTCTGGGAATGACGGAATTGCGGTAGCTGCTGCTTTTGCCCATGTTGAAACAGGATCTTTTCCTTCTTCATACACCATACCGATTACCTTGCCGATGGAAGTCATTTCAACATCAGAACCACTACGAATAAGGCGTGACTCTTCTGGTGTTGGACCGTATAACGATTCACCGAGTGGTCCATCACCAAACATAACGAATTTATTGTCTGGGAAGTAACTCTTCGTTGTATATGTTCCATCAGCGTTTTGCTCACGATATTTGGTATTTGAAGTTGATTCATATACAGCAATAGTAGGTAATCCCTGTTGTGCAAAGAAGGCGTTTAAATCTGTTAAATTCGCCACACGAGCAGAACCAGCGCCGTATAGGTAACCAATAATCTTCGGATTGCGTAAAATAAGAGCTGCAATTTTTTTGGACGTTAACGCACGTGTTGGCGTAATATCTAACGCATCAGACCATCGTTCTAAATCTCCAAGAATATCCTCTGTACCTGTTCCCCATTGGTCAGTTCCAGCAAGTGCCTCTTTATGATCTGCTGGTACTCCATATCCAACCGTAAGAGTCTTAGGTGTACCATTTGCTGTATTCAAAGCTAATTTCAATTCACCCGTACTAAGTGCTTGCATACGCATTAATTCAACGCTAGCACGAACATCATTTGCTGCTTTGTCGATTAAATTAAATACTCGTTGCATCAAGTATTGTTGCTCCTGTGCTGTTCGTGGGAATTGTAATGCAATTAGATCCTTTTCGGTAATCTGATATTTCTTCTTGATATAAGCTGCCTCTAACACCTGTTTAGCAGCATCTAACGAGCCAATTTCTGCCTCTGTATCAAATGAATGCACCTTTGCGATGACAGGCAATTCGTTAGCCCCAACAAGATACTCAAATTCAAGCGTGTTATGCTTCGTTTCTGGGAAAAGCGCTTCACCAATACCGTAAGATTGGTACTTTCGCTCTTTCATATAATCTAATACTGTTTTTTGATTAAATAACTCTAAAACATCTGGCATATTGATTTCCCTCCAATTATCGGAATTTAATTTCTTTTAGTGCTGTTTTCGCTGCTGCATCTGGTGCAGTAGGTAGACGATCTTCTAAAATGTAAGCTTCAACAATCAATGAACCAGGTTGCGGTCCATTTGATACATCGACATCGGTATATAAGATACCTTCTGCGGTAGCATCGTTTTTAGGTAAAACCGTGCCTGCCTTTACGATTTTCTTTCCGTTCGCATCAGCCGTTACACCTACATCACTCACTAAATAAGTAAATGCCTGTACCTTTGATGATGCTAAGAAATTTACACGTTGAAATCTTTCAATTGGTTTTACATATGGCATATATAGCCCTCCTTATTGTTTAGTCCCAAGGGTTGTTATTTGTATCACTTGTACCTTTTTCATTCGCCATTTTCGCGAAGTTAGAACCCATATCACTCGTTCCTTCTCCTTCGCCTAATCCTCCAGCAGGAACCCACCCTTTAAATGTCGGTTGTTGCTTTTCTGGCACAAATAAAAAGGACTTTGATTCTTGCAACGATTTAAGTTGCTCATCAAGCCCTTTTGTAACTTTTCCATCTTCGCTTAGTTCAATTGTTGTTTTATCAATGAGGCCAGCTACCAAATCAACATCATGTACTTTGCTGTGTAATGACAATTTCAGTGCCGCACTCATGCGTTCGTCTTTCAATTGTTGTTCGTATTCCGTTTTAGCCGTTTCATTAGCCTGCTGCAAATCAGTTATTGTCTTTTGTAACTCCTCATTGCCTTTTGCCTTGTCTTGCAAATCCTTTAACTGTGTTTCATGATTTTTCACTTGATCTTCAAGTGTTTTCTTCGCCTTGTTGACCTCGTCAAAGCGTTCTTCAGGAATCATTGTTCCGTATTTACCAACAACAGCATCAGCCTGTTCCTCACTTAATCCCATTGCAATTAAATCTTCTTTTTTCATCTAAGTAGCCTCCTAATTCGTTTTTTACAGGTAACGACCTGTTAGGTATTAAACACTTGTTCTTTAACGTCTACAAGCGCTAAAAAGACGAAAATAAGCATAATAAAAGCACTTAGCCTTTGTTGATTGGTTAAGTGCTTTTACTTAATAACTTCAATTGTACTTACTTCATTTTCATTAAAGTTAACTAGCTGATCTTTAAGCTTTCCCTCGGTGGGTTTTATAGTTAATTCTTGAACACCATCTTCGCTATCATTTGTGGAAGTCCAATGGTCTACTATTCCCACTAAAGTTTGGTCATCAGTAAAAGTAACTTTAATTTTTACTCCTGAATCATAAAAGATATCCATGCTTCCACTCCTTTTAATCAGGTCTAATCGGAACTAAATGCGTCCGTTTTTTCGAGTGATGAATCTTAACTTTGTTCGTTTCGTAAGTGCCGTTATTAGAAACAGCTATACCTATAATCTTATCTAAAACAATTACTTCTTTTACTGTTCTATTTCCATGACGATCTTTTTCCACAATCCCTGTGCCTGCATATTGATCCAAAATCTTTTGTACATCCACAGAATCAAAGAAATAACTCTTTCCTTCTGTTTGAGTTGAATCCATATGTGGAGCTTGTTTTTCCGGATTAACTTGGGTGCCAAAGGTACCGTTTTGAAGATTTGTTTTTACATATAAATTATCTTGGAGTTTATTCCATTCGTTACTATCACTATACTTAATATTTTGGAATTCTTCAAAAGATTTAGGTGCATTTTGACCAAGAATATTTTTGTGTTTTTTATATTGTTCTTTATCAGTTTTGTGATTGCGTTGCATCTTCTTATAGCGCTCAATCTTTTCTTCGCCATGTTTTTCTGCCTGTGTTTGGTACCATTCTTCATACTTCATATTGCTTGGTACGTAATATGTTTCGCCATCTAAATCACGAGCGATTCGCTCACTGTAATCATCTTCGAACCAAGGGGCTGTAGTTGAACGACATCGTGGATGGAATGGATTAGCGGTTATACCGGGTTCAAAGTCTGCCATCTTAAATACCTTGCCATCCATGGAACGACAAATACTACTTGTTTTATGATCTAATGTTGCGATTATTTCATATCGCTCTACATCAAGTTCGCCGAATGCATCCTTTTGAGCAGAAGCACTAAAAAACGCTGATTCGGTTAAAACAAGCCGAGCAGCGTTAGAACGTGAGGTATTCATTTTTCTAGTTATACTAGTAATCATTCTGCTAGGAGCTTCACCACGAGCTAACGATTGAATAAGTTCTGTATGCAATGTATCAAGCAACATATTACGATCTCGCCATATTTTAGCTGAGAACGTTTGACCATCAGCAGTCCAAGGCTTGCTAATAATTTTGGCTAGCTTCGTTTCGTCTAGCGCTTGAAGTGTGAAACCAATTTCGAAAGCCGACTGTATTTCAAATGCAGTGTGATAGTACTGCGTCTGATATGCATCTTTCATCAATCGCTCAAAGCTGTCAATTTGTCCACCATACAGTTTTTCTACATGTTGCTGTAATTGTAACTGCAAACTCTCTAAACGGCTTATATGAACACGAGAAGAGGCATTTTCAAGCTGTTTCATCCATTTTTGATTGATAGCATTCTTTTTGCCATATTCGATGTATTCCTCAACGGTCCACCTGAATTCCCGAAGTTCATCTCTTTTAAGGAGCTGTTTGGCTTCATCAAGACTGACCTCATTGTTTTTAGCAAAGCGCTGGTACCACCGAGCTATATCCTTTTCGATTTCGCTCATGGTTTGAATGTAGGCTTTTTCAAGATCTTTGTAGTATGCCTCACTTTTCTCATGTTGTGATTGCTCAAGCATTTCGAAACGTCGGCGCCAGTATTCTCTACTCTTGACCATTGTCATCACCCGACTTCGCATTCAATGATTTGAAATGATCATCATAGCCATCAAACTCATTCACACGTTCCTGACGCTCCTTCTTATTTCGCTGCATCTCTTGTTGAACATCTTTCACATATGGATGTTGCGCAATCTTTGTTTCTTCAGACAAGTAAGGTGATTTATTTAATACATCAACAACTTCCATCTCATTAATGAGAATGTCACGGTTAAAAATGATATTTACACTTTCACCTTCATAATCACCTTGGCCTGTATTGGCTAAATGAACATTGATAAACCATAGCAATTCCTCAAATGAAGCCTGGAACTCTGTTTCAATACCATCTGCGTCAAGATCAATCTCGCTGTACATGGCTCTAATATTTAATTGATTTGGGTTATTTGCCATACGTTCGTCTTTAGCGTCATAACCTCGCCCATTTTCAATAAGAGCCTTTTTAAATAGCGATAAGATAGATTTGTAGTTGTCTGCATTGACTTCAATTGTTAGTGTTTCAACGCCTCCCTTTGCCCCATCCGCTGATCGTACTTTAACGGTGCCGTATATAGATAAATTACGTCTAAACTCACCTAAGTCCTGCCCATCATAGTTATGGAGAACGAGAATTGTATTTCTGGCGTCCTCCTGCATGTTGTTTTCAAAGTCACTTAACATGACGTTAATTCCGTCTTGTAGTGATTTCACACGCTTGATAAGAGGGATTTCCTTGTTATTGAATTTAAACGGAATTAAAGGCGTTCGCTGCCAGTTCATACCTAATTCATTTTCACCATCACGTATAGTTATATAAGAGGTTTGGGATTTTGTTACATCCTTTACAAGATGCCCTGCGAACCACTGATAATGTTCCACTCCGTGCGCACTATAAACCTCTGCTTTCTCCACTACAACCTCTCTATCGCCCTCGTACTCTTTTACAGCATATAAGCGAATTGCGAAGTCTAGAATTGTTTGTTCTGAGTCTTTCCAATAAGGAATGATTTCATATGGAGGAAAACGTTTGATAGCAAACTCACCATCTTCATCATAATACGGATAAAGCCAGCCAAGACCACCATTCAATGCATCCTGTCCAACACTTTTTAATGTGCGGTGGAAACGTTTATTGAAAATGTCTTGTAATTTCTTTAAATACTCTTCGTTTTTAGTTTCAATTGTTATTGGTTTACCTAGTTGATAGTTAACCTTTTGATCTACAAGTTTTGCATACTGGTTATCTAGTATCTTGTTATTAGGAAGGTTTCTATTTACCTCTAGTCTTCCACCTTTACCAATGACCCATCGTTCCCGTTTTAAAATGTCTTGTTCACCTTCATAATAAGCCTCGCCTATCAGTATCCACTTACGTTTCTCCGACTTTTTAAACTTATTGATTTCGTTTTCAAGCCATTTGATATCTGTTATGACATTGTTGGCACCAGCTGTTATGTTTTCATTGATGACGTCTGTGTCTGTAACAGCACCCTGGTACGAAAAAAAACTCATGTTCTCACCTCTTTCTAATCAAAACTGTATGTGCTACCACGCATATCTTCTTCGAACGCATAGCGTGTGGCATCGATAGTGTGGTTATCCTTATCCTCTAAACGAGCAAGAGGATTACCGTCTTTATCAGTCTGGTAGTCAATATTTTCGAACTCTCGTGCTACGTCTGGTGTACGTAGAGGATCGATGCAAATGAAGTCCAAATCATCTAGCCATTCCTCACCATATTCAACACTGTCAGGACCCTTTTTAACACCATAAATACGTGGTACTCCTTGTTCATCACGTAATTCAGCAATGGACTTTGGTTCGGCTGAATCAGCTGCAATACGGTCAGATTGATAACCTTTGGCTTTTAATTTCTCAGCTAACTTTCGGTTACTGATTTTCACACCATAGATTTCATCAATAGCGTAGATACCATTCTTCTTTTTGTCGTAATGCCATCGAACAAATGCCAGTGGATCAGTCGCATAACCGAAGTCGACTCCATTGCGGATATTGTCAAAGGAAGCAACCATTTCGTCTGTAATCGATCCCTTTTTAATCTGTAAGTTATCAAACGGCACAACACCACTCCCTATTGCTTCACCGAGGTATTCCCAACGGTATTTTAACGGCTTATTTTTCTTAACGTTTTCTGCTTCTTCAATAAACTTTTTCGATAAATGCGGATTTCCTAAATAAGTTGAATGATCAACATAGGTATTGACATCAATCATCGAACTCTCATACTTCTTATTCACCCACGATTGCTTACGCTTCGGTGGATTGTAAGAATAATAAAAAGAGTAGTCAAAAGGGTATGCTTGCTGTCTGTCAGCTTGCGAGAATATCTTCCCTTCCAACTCCTCACGCAGAATTGAATTTTCAATTGTAGTTACTTCATCTTCTGACTTAAATTCTGCTAACTCCTCAAACCACACGATAGCTAAAGGGAAATCAGCATCCTTGATAGATTTAATTTTTTCAGGATCATCAGCACCAGCAAAGTAAATCTTGTTCCCTCTGCCTAAGTAAGTGATCTCCAATTTCGAATCAACAAAACGGAATTGATCACGTACTCCCATGATATTTGCGGCAGCCTTAAAGTTTGCGTACACGGATTTTAAAATGGTGTTCTGTACTTTCCTGATACCGAGTGCCGACACTGGATATTCCATTATGTCTAACAGGATACGCATCGGAATGTGAAATGACTTGCCAGAACCACGGCCACCCTTTAAAACATAGCGTAAATGTTCCTTTGCTCTAGAGGCGCGCCAAAATGGTTTGAATTGCTCTGTAATGATGCTAGCTAAGCTGATACGTTGCTCTGTCATTACACATCATCCACAATAACCACTTTAGTTTTACCGTCCGTTTCCACTTTATCAATCCACATACGGTATCTTTTACCAAGCAATTCAGCAGCTTTAATACGCTCTGTAGTAGTAGGTGGCATATCTTCATCGATGGTTTGTGCACCTTCACCAATGCCACGTAAAGTTGCTGAAGTTGTCTCGCCCCTTGCGATTGCGGTAAGTAGCTCTAATATTTCTTGCTGATCTGCTACCTTCTTGGACTTTAATTCCTCCATACGCTCATCTATATAGGCTTTAACGCTATCATTTGCTATCAATCTTGCAGAATTAGCTCTAGAACCCTTTTCGTTGTACCCTGCTTTAATATAGGCTTCAGTAGCATTTCCCAACTCAATGTAATAGTCAGCAAATGCTTGTTGTTTTGGTGTCAATTTCTTTACTTTCCCAACGGCATCACCCCATTATGCTAGTTGCTTTGTAAAATTAAAAAAACACCGTTGTCAGGTGTTTTTAAATCATAAAATCTCTATCATTATAAATTCTTGCTTTCCACGAAACTTCTGAATCCATTTTATTCATTTTTGTTTCTGGCAATATGGTAATAGGAAAAACATAGATTTCTGTCTCAGCAATAAAATGTAATGGTGCAACTGTATTTGGTACCATACAAATGATGTGTTCTCCAAACTCGCTAAATCTTAAGTGAGAAGCAATACCTGTGTTATCAAAGACATTTTTATATTTTTCTTTTACAAACTCAAAAATCTCTGTTCTAACGAAATCCTCAAATTCCCCTAAAAATAATTGTTCATTTTTCAAGGAATAATAAATACCATATACTCGTGATTTATCTAACTCACACACCATTGACCAAAAACTTTTTAAATCATCATTTTTTAAGGCTTCAATGAAAGAAAAACCTAAATCTGATTGTTCTTTTGTAACGTTTACATACTGCCCGTTGTAAGTATCTTGCTCTATCATTATTTTCACCTCCTTAATTCCAATCATAAACCAGAAGATGAAATAATTGTGTTAACTTTTTGCTCTCAAAACCACACCAAACTCTGCCCTCTCAACTCGTAGTGTTTTGGCTGTTTGATGCAGTTTTCAAAGCAAAAGAAAAAGCCCTGTGAAGGGCTCTTAATTTATTTGATACAATTTGTTTTGTAATGCGTACCCTTCTAGCTCCCAAAGTCGGTTTTTAATATGTTTCACTGCTAAGTCGTATCCAATCTGCTCATCGTAATTAGCTGGATCAACGCAAGCTGATTCACCTACTACCGTAAAGCCGTTCGGTAATTTAGCTACAACAAGGCACTGCTTTTCATGTACTCGATGGAATACCTCAAATGATGATTGCTCAATGATGTTATCGATTTGTTCTTGTGTTACTGTGTTTGCCAATTGTTCTACCTCCTTTTGTAAATAAGAAAAAGCCTCCATCCGAAGATGAAAGCTTTGATATTGTGGTAAATTGTCTAGAGCTCACTTGCGACTCATGGCAGAGCGTACCACGTTATTTTGTAACGAATTGTGTTCTAATTTTAGAGTGCATTTCCGTGCACTTTGTTGATGTAGTAATTTCTGAATAAAAGTGGACGAAGTTCACATATAAACCACTCCTTCAGCTTTTATTAGCCTTTTATATTAATTAAGATACCTAATCTCTTAAAAATATGGGCCGGCCGTGTATGTCATGCTCCGAACAAACTTGTTCAGCGCGGGTCGGTCGTCGGTCTGTCTTTCCCTAATATTTAGGTTTTTATAAATACCAAGTGAAGAAAGATTTACCTGTCCGACCTCCCCTCCATTTTACATCTTAAATTTTAGTGAAAACAAATAAGTACGTTTTTGTCTCATTTGTCTATTCTGTCTACTTTGTCTATTCTGTCTTGACCATTAATCAAATTCGCCATATAGCAGGAACGTTTCCATTTGTTCATTTTCAATTAATTGTTGAATAATTTCTTTCCTCTGCTTCTGCACATTGTCCTTAGAAATCATTAGGTGTAGCCCTATTTCTCTGTAAGTCATGCCCTCCAGCAAACAATCGTAAATAACCTTTTGCGTTTCGTTTTGAAGTGTATCTCCTAGTGTTTCTAGTAGATAAACCTCTGTTTCATAGCGTCTTAATCGGTTGTTTCGCTTTTCTTCTAATGATTCAATACGCTTAATCTCCATCATACTTTTGCCCTTGGAACCCTTCGGCATCGCTGCCTCTACTCCGTACTGTGCTACTCCCCAATTTTGAATTGGTAAGCTATGACCATATAAAAGCTTTTGAAGCCTTTGGACCTCATTACGCATCCATTTGAAGTCCTTAATCATTTGAGTGATGATGTAGAACATATCATTATGTTCAGTTGCCTTGCTTGCTGTAGATTGATAGTTTGTCATAGGTTTGCCCTCCTACGGTGTGATATACTAGAGTTGTGAACACCATCAAAGGGCATAAACCAATTCGAGCTGTAGCGTGTGCAAACGCTGCGGCTTTTTCTTTTCCTCATATTGTTCAGCAAAACTCCCAAATTGTTTTTTGTTCTGTAGGGTAACGTTCTGCCATTTTTCTACGTCTACTAGGTGTATCCCACCCTTTAGGACGTGCCTGTGTTTGACCGATTATTTTGGCCCCAGCAGCAACTAATGAAGTCCCACTCTCTGAAATTAATGTATATGTGATTAATCTTTGATAACCTAAATTTCGTGCTGCTCGCCAAGCTGCTGCATACAGTTTTGAGCAAGCATTTTTATAACCATCTAAAACACAGCATCGTATAGCCTCTAATGTCCAACCATCATCATTGTGACGTGCCACTGGACGACCAACCATAATCACTCCTACTAGCTCGTCATTTAGCGCTAAACCAATTCTAAATTTGTCCCTGTGTGGTGCTACATTGTGCCTATGATGCTTGTCTACAAATGCTTGTGCCTCTACCAATTCAAGTGGCACTAATTCATATTTCAATACCTCACCCCCCTGTTGCACAATTTAGTTCGAATTAACCTATTGAGTTCAACGCTCCTTGAATCTGTGCTTTCGCATAACCAATGTGTGTTCTAAGATTTTTTAATTCTCTTTCCACTTTTAGGCGGTTCCCCTTTTCATCCTCATACATTTCAAGTAGTTGTACTTTTGTAAAAATAACGAATTTACCTTTGTGATAATAATCAGCATCAGTGTGTTCAAATGCTGCTATAACGATATCAATACCTTCCTTAGTGCCATCTGGATCACCGACATTCTTTAGATATTCATTAACATCTGGCACTACTTTTGATAATTTTTCAATATTCTCATTGCTGTACTCGACAAGTACATAAACCAGCTCGCTTCCACCACAATCTTCATCTATAATTTCCATGCCATTTAAAATATCCAATTTTTCTTGACTCATCATAATAAATCCCCCTCCAAATGTTTTATTGTTTTAACTGAACAATATATTTCAACTAACCACTTTCCTCTTCCCTAACAATCCACCAGTTCTTGGCCCAATCCTTCCAGCCATTTCAAGGTCCATAGCAATCAAAGCCACGCTCACCTTACTTGCATTAAGCTTCTGAGCTATCTCGTTAATTGGATATCCTTGATTTCACATAGCTATGAAGGTTCCGATCTGTTGTATGGTGAAATCAAACTTAACCGATTCATGAACCTCACCAGTGAACAAGATGTACCGATTCTCTACTTTTGGTGCCATTCAATCGTCACCTCTGCCCTCGGTTGCTCTGAATAAAACTTCCGTACATTCATCTCAACGATCTGGGAATCATCATGCCAAATAACTTTGTTACACCCATCCTTTATTCCCTTAATCAGGTTATCGAGATCAGGCTTTGTTGTTGGACGTAACTCACCACTCTCTATAAGCTTTCTCTTCGGTCCTGTGCGATATTTTTGCGGTGGCATGAGATAAATATCAGCTTGAAGCTTTATCGGTTCTGTAATCAATTCAGACGGTTTATTTTGCCATGCTACGAGCTTTACAAAGTCTTTGAAATTCTTGCTTTTAGGTGCATCATGTGTGATTACTTTCTTGCCATGTCTACTAAAGCGAGGTCGCTCTTGTGGTTGAATGACCCCTGGTATTTCAAATGTGAGTACGTTCATATTTGTCCTCCTGTTAGCACTCTTCCAACAGCGTGTATTTTAATTACAATTTAAAAACCCTCTTAATTCAGTTTGCGACCTACCTGTTGGCACTGCTACTTCAGCTGCCACTTTTACGAGTGATGTAATTGTCTCTAAACGTTCTTTTTCGAAACCGACTAAATGTACTTGTCCATCGATTTCAAGTAGAATTGAGACTTGAGCATTTGTGAGGTCTTTTTTCATCAATAGCCACTCTCCTGACGCTCGTGGTTAATCTTATTCTTTTTGAAGTAACCTTCTTCCACTTGCTCCCATGTAAACCCTAATTTTCTACCAAGATGATTAAAATGAAATAATAATGTTTGGTAGTCATTCTGTGATTCTGTAATAGTACTGCCGTTTTTACTATTCCAATACAAATCACCAGCGAATGCGTAACATTCTGCAAAAAGGTCGATTATTGATTCTTCATCATCTCTATTAAAATCGAAAATGTAGTCATGCTGAACTTGTAAATCTAAACCTACTGACAAAATGAAATGCAGACAGTCAACGTATTCTTCTAACAATGGATTTTTATCTACTACCAAGAAGCCTGCGCAATCATCACAGTAATACCAATGGTTCCCTAGTCCATGCCTACCTTTAACCTCATCTACTGGTGGATTCCCTCTGTAATAGCCTTTCTTTGCACAACTAGGGCAGTGAATTCTATCCCATGTTCTCGGCTTCTGATTCTTGCTCCACTTCTTAAACCCACGCCATTCGTTTGCACATTCACCTAGCTCAACCTGTAGAGCTAGTAGTTTCCAATCGAGATTATTCTGCCCTTGTAACTCTGGATGTTCCTGCATGATGTGCTCGTCCAATGCTGCCTGTGTTTCAAATAGTTTTGTTAAGTTCATAAACCCACCTGTTCCCTTTCAGTGTTAAATTCCAACAGTATTTGATAAGGTCGTGGATCAGCAGAAATGTAATTCATTCTACTTGCTACCATCCAACCTCTCTCCGTATCATCCGTAACCAAACGTTCTAATTCTCTTGATGTCCTAGCCTTGGTGATTTTTCTTAATGTTGGCATGTGTATCACCTCGATTAATTATTTAGAAAGGTAAATCGTCAGAATTAACCTCAATCGGCCCCTTACTATTCGCAAACGGATCTTCATCGACCCTTGAATAATTTGGCTGATTATTACTGCCATATTGCCCCTGTGAACTGCCTTGATACTGTCCACCTGTATTTATACTAGATTCGTAGTTTGATACGCCCTGTGAGCCTCCTGTGCTGTTTCTTGGCTCTAAGAATTGGATACTGTCAGCTACAACGTTCGTAAAATAGATTCTTTGCCCGTCTCTCTCATACGAACCAGTGCGTATAGATCCTGTTATCCCTGTTAAACTACCTTTCTTTAAGTAGTTAGCAGCATTTTCAGCAGTTTTTCTCCATGCTTCTATTTGGATAAAGTCAGTTTCATTCTCGTTATTCTGATTTTTGAAAGTTCGATTAACAGCTAATGTAAAACGTGCTCTTGCAATGCCTGATTGAGTGTATGAAATCTCGGGATCTTTAGTTAGCCTTCCGATAAGCTGCGTTTGATTCAACTTTTAATCCCTCCTTATATTCTCTTTTGTACCTCTTTACTGTTGTTGTACTGATGCTATATTTCTTAGCAATATCAATGTTTCTTGAACCGTTTTTGAATTCCGTTTCTAATACTTCATAAGGAACCTTGGTTCTAACATCTTTATTGCTTCGTATTTGTATTCCGTGTTGTTCCAGCAGCCTTTTTATTGTTTTGCCATCACACCCTATTTGCTTCGCAATTGTGTTGCAACCACTGTTCCTGTCTTCTAAATAGGTCTGAATTATCAACTCTTCTTTATTCTTAATAGACCAATCTCTTTCGCCTGAACGATATGCGTGGATAAGGTTTTCTGAATGTGTACACCATTCCAAGTTTTCCACATTGTTGTTTAACGGATTACAGTCGATATGATTTATTAATTCTTTACCTTCAATCTGTGGAATAAAAGCAGTGGCAATTAATCGATGCACTCTAAACATCTTGTTTTTATTTCCTGGTTTAACTAATGTCACTCTCATGTAACCTGTTGTTGTTTTGGTTTGTTTTAATATGCGTCCTTTCATGTAACAGTGGATTTTGTTCCCTCTATAAACTGGTCTATCTAAAGATCGAACTTGCCCTTTACTACTAACTTCATACAGCCCTTCATAACCAACAACAGGTTTCCAAATCTCATCATCTTCAAAATGAAATGCCAGTTGTTCAGTTAACGTCATGCCGAAACCTCCCTCTTATCCCACTTCTCTGTGATTCGATAACCTTCTTTTCTAAGTTTTTTGTAATCCGGATGCATGAACGGAACCATGGTCCAGATGTTTTGATCACCCTCGCGCTTGAACATCGTCACATACACGTTGTAATGGTTGTATTCATTTGGCTTTTGCACCTTAACTTTCGGTACTGACTTACGAGCACTAGGAATGTCAATTGGAATGCCGTTGCGTCGTCTCATGCAATCAACTCCTGTTCTTGTGCCGTGTAGTAAACCTTCGGCTCATATCGGTGATAAAATCCTTTCGGATTAGCATGCATAGCTAGCGCAACTTGTACCTCCAGCTCGTCATAACAAATTGTTTTGGACTTAGTTTCATCCCCATCACGCCAGATAATGACTGCATACGGTGTAACGCCAAATCCTAATCTTTCTACAAACTTTTGATCTATCATCCCATCACCCTCCATCAAGGGGCTGTTGCCCCTCTAAAATCCAATATTTTTAATACGCTTGTCCGTTGTTTCTGTAAAAATAATCGTCTCTAAATTCTTCATCATGCGACTAATTAACTTTGGATCATACATATTCATTAGCGCTTTACTTGATAGATTTGTAGTAACGATTGTTGACTTATCCTGTCGTCCGTTAACAACAGCTCGTAATAATCTGCTGGTGAAATCTGTTGCTTGTTTGTTCGTATCGATGTTTCCTGTTTCTGCTCCTAAATCGTCCAATACCAAGTAATCAACGTTCGTTAGTAATTCGGTGAAATACTGTTCTGTATATGGAGATTCTTTGTCGTTAAAACTAGCTCTTATCTTTCTCAACATTTCATCGATGTCGATATACAAGCACGATACATGCAAGCTATTAAGAGCTTTTAAGATACTCATAGACAAATGACTCTTCCCTACACCTGGCTTGCCGTTAAACCATAGATTGAAACGGTGACCTTGTTGGTAGCGTTCTAAAAATTGCAATGCTTTTTGTTTGTTAGCCTGTTCTTCGGCTGTCTGTGCAATATAGCTATCAAATGTTGCATCTAGTAACGTTTTGTCCTGTATCAAGCTTTTATTTGCGAGTGTATTAAACTTAACCTTTGCTTGCTGTTGCTGGAGTTCAGCTTTAAATTCAGCTTCGAATACAGCATTTTCTTTCTCGCAAAAACATCTAGGACAAGACTCTTTGCCATTTACGATCATCAGTTGAATATCATGTTTCTCGCATTTGCTAGAAGCCCACATCAACCCCGAGTTCACTTTGTGTAGTACGCTGTCCTTTTGTAGTGCCGTGTTGATTGCCTGCAAGTTGCTGCGCCTCCTTTTTAGCTAATAATTCGATAGATGTTACGCCTTCATGTTTCCAGTTGCGTAATGTGCCAGTTGCATATTTTTCTTTGTTAGTAACTCGTCCATTTATAAGTGCTCGTTCAAATGCTTCAATAATTAAATCTGCATCTTGATAAGTTGCTAGGTAGTAATCGATATCTTCTCGTAACTTATCACTAGGAAACTTTTGCAGACGACTGACAAAGAACTCATATAGCTTTTGAGCATGCTTCATGTCTGTAGTCAGTACTTGGTTATTATCAATATTTGGTTTATTCAATACTTGGTTATTATCAGTACTTAGTAGTGGCGGATTTTCCACTAGTGGTTTTTCCATCAATGGATTTTCCACTGGTGGAATTTCCACTAGTGGCTTTTCCGTTTGTGGAAAAGGTACTTCATGAACTATAGTTTCCCAAGATACAATTCGCTTAGTGTTTTCATCCTTAATTGATTTGCGTTCAACATAACCGTTATCTTTGAGCTCTTTAAATCCACTCTTGAAAGAATCTTTGCCATCTGTTGAGTGGGTAATTAACTCGTCCATATAAAACACCCAATCATCTGGCATTGAAAGCATGTATGCCATTATGCCTTTAGCTTTCCAAGATAGCCGGTTATCGTTCAATGCCGTTCGATTCATCACTACATAGTTGCTGTTCTTAGCCACTCGGATGATGCCCATTTGCCCTGCCCCCTCCTAGCCTTTGTACGGTTGAATAATAACCTTGTCGAAATGTTCTAAATCACAATCCCAATCATTGTATGGAGCAAGTAGCTTAACTGCTAAATTTGTTCGGAAAATCAAATTAACTTTATGCTCATTTTTAACTTCTTGTACCTCAATACATTTTTCCATACTGTGAATCAAGTCATCGTATTTAGCTTCAATCCGTTTCAATCTTTCGTATTCTTCAACTGGCATCGTTACCGTAATTTGTTTATCCATGCCTCAACCCTCCATATTTTCAATATTCAAATTTTTAACCATAGATTTATTCATAAAGTTCACATGTTTTTCAGTTAATCTTTTTCAACCCACTCCACTAAATCGCGATTTATTAACTCGTTGCATAAGTACCGTAATTGTTGTTCTGTGTTTCCTTCATCATTGAAGCCGATGCGATAAAAAGCATCACCCATTTCCCACAATTCAGGACCTCTTGTTAAAAACTGCGACATGATTAAATCACAAATGCCATTTTCATAGCTATATACTTCGATTTTTGTAGTAAACCTAAAAGTATTTGGTACATTCATTACAATTGTATTTTTTTGAATAAATCCGTCTCCAATTTCAAAAGTTCCGCCATTAACACTTAATCCTTCTAAATCCTTAAGAGTAGGTGCTTTTTTGAATCTTAATATTTTATCCATTGTTAATGTCCCCTTTTCATTTACGATATAAAAATCATCTTGCCTGGTAATCTAAAATGTCGCCTACATTACAATTCAGTACCTTGCAAATTGCCTCTAAATCTTTTGTTTTCACACTGTTAGAACGGCCGTAATACAGTGTTCTTAGCGTTGTCATTGGTATGCCTGTCCTACTATGGATGTCTCGTATTTTCAAGCCACGTTCAGCCAATAAAACAGCTAGTCGAATTTTAATCATGGTTACCTCCTATAACAGCCCGTCCTGTCTCTCACAGATTGCCAAACTATTACTAACCTTAAGCACCCTATAATTCGGGTAACGCCTCATATAATCCAGCACCAAACGTCTGATTTCATCGTTATCCTTCGCCTGCTCAAATATCCAAGCAGGCAATAACACCTTCGTTGGTACATTGTTCATTCAATTGCACCACCTAATCTAGTAGATACTCAATTTCAAATGTTCCACTAAGTTTCTTAGTCCCTCGGCAAAATTCGCACTTATCACATCGATGTGCATTTTTACGCCCTAGCTTTGCATCTATGATGCTTGGCAACATCGATTGAACATATTCTTTCTCGAAGTCGAAACGCCCTGAGTCGAAGTGTAAAACGGCTTTATCAGGTGGCGATTCTTTGGTAACTGCCACAATGTATGGATCATAATAACGCCCTGTATTTTGGAAAATGATTTCTCGATACACCCACATCTGTAGCACATAATCAAAGGCTTGTACAAACGAAACCCAAGTATTATATTTCTCGCTCCAGTAACGCTTTCGAAGCTCCTGTGTACTCTTTAAATCGCTGAAAAATCCACGTTCATGATTGATGTTATCCACCTTGATTTTCCACTCTACACCGAATAATTCACCTGTATAGATGACCTCTTTTTCGCCCTGTAGAGCGAACATGCAAAACTCGTCATTTTTGATGGTTTCGATCATGTCGTCAGCTTTTTCATAATCCTTGTATTTCCCACCGCGACTGCCGTAGATGCTGTCATGGTTCTGTTCTAGAAATTCAGTAAATGCCCTATCACTTTCAAAGGCAGCATGTAAATATGAACCTACTAATAATGCTGTAGAGGGAGGACGAGAAAACTCGCCCCTTACCTCTGCAAATGTTCTAGCTTCGCATTCCATAGCACTTTTAAACTGTGACACTGACATGTAATGCTGGTTGGCCTCATTCGAGTGGTAATTCTGGGTGTTCAACTGGAATGTCGTTTGGTGCATCTGATTTCACCTCTGTTTTTTGCTCGTCTTTAAACGCTTCACCTAATCCGCTAGATTGATTTTTCGCATCATCTTTTGGGAACCAGTCCTCAACTTTTGACATACCATCTTTTAGGCTATTAGCAATGTTTAGAAGCTCTACATAGTCGTACTCGCTGAAAGAATCAGCATTGTAGCCGAACTTTGTTTCGACCATTTCTTGTGTAACTCGATAATGGTCTTTGAAACCTTTTAACATAGAAGCAATTCGATCTTTTAGCGGTCCTTTGCTATTACCAGCAAGTGTTTCGGTGCATTGTAAAACTGCTTTATCAACTATGTCACCAGGAATAACACCAAGGATGCAAGAACGTAATCGACGTGCTCCATCGTTTGCTACCTTTTCATAAATGTCACGCGGATCTGTTAATTGCTTCAAACCTTTTTTTGTGCCGATTGCATGCTTAACTGTAAATACTTTTTCTTGACGTACATTCGTTTCAAGGTCCCAACAAAACGCTTTAGCTACTGATTCTCCATTACGTTGCTCTAACTCTTGAATGCCGTATGATAAATTGCCCCAGTTTTGTGCGATTGCTTCTGCTAATCGTATAGATGGGCCTGTTACCTTTGTGCCACCTTTTGGATAACTGTACATTGCTGTTTGAGCTAGTGCTGGACGTTTACATGTATCTAATACACGTTGTTCAGCTTGAAATACGTTGCGGGGAAATTGTTTTGCCATGAAAATTTGCCCTTTTACTTCTTCCATTTCGCGAGAAGCACTAGCTTGCGCTAGAGCTCCGCCTTGAAATTGAGGTTGTCCCATTTGAGGATTATTGAATTGTTCTGCTAAGTTACTCATTGAAATTCCTCCTGTAGTGCGCTATAATGAGCGCAAATATATTTTTGCTAAGACCACTCTGCCAAGTGGTTTATTTTTTTGTGCAAAATACCGCATTGTGATGTTCCTCAAGGTACGTATGAATGTTATCCATGTGGACGATATCACCGTTTTGAAACTTCATATAATCGTCATTGAATACGATTAAACTTCCATAGACATCCCGAAAATCTCTTTTCATTTCTACATAACGAAATGTTGGTACATTTTTTACTGGCTCAATTGTTCCTAACACCATTGGATTTTCGACTTCCATAAGTTGTCTCACGCTATTGCCTCCTTTTGTTTTCGTAACACTTCTGCATAAGATGCTGTGACAAAGCTTATATAACGTACATTGTCCTCAACAGCTACTAAAGTAAGGATGATTCCAGTAAATTCACTGATAATGTCGTAGTCAGCAAATCGTTCCTCAAATACTTCGGTGTCTAATCTAACCTCACGCATTTTTGGCTTAAACTGAGCAATATTCATGATCTCTCACCTTCTTTCTGATGGCATCCCATCAAGCAACTCACAGTGGCAAAGCATAACCGTAGGGAGACGGTGCTGTAAGCTGCTTGACGAGAGCAAGATAACTCTCGCAAACGTCAAAACTTGTGGTATAATAGATTTGTATATAAGTTGTCATGGCTGTTTAATCTTTCGCTCAGATTAAGCAGCTTTTTTATTGCCATTTAACTTCTCCAACACCCTCTTATCACAGAAGAAATGTACATAAATTAACCTCTGCTTTAATGTCATATGTCGCCACGCTCTAGGCTTGATGCGCAAGTTTCTTCACCACCTGAACAAGTATTCCTCGTTGGTTTAAATCAGCAACCGTTGCCCATAACTCTTTTTTCTTATGAAGTTTTTCTAGTTGTTCCAGTGAATTATGTAGGTCTCGTTCTAGTTGTTTTGCTATGTTGATACGACCTGATTTAACGTGTAGTTTGATTACATCTGTTAGATCATCAATGCAAGTTAGTTCTCTACTAATCTGTTGATTCAGTTTTTCTAAAGCATCCAATTGAATAACCCTCCTGCGAACATTGGCACCATCGGCATTAGTTGAGTTACAGCATTTACAGTGTCCATTCCGAACAACATTGCTGCCGCTGGTATCTCCGAGTTAGTTATGTTAATCCACTTTAAAAATGTAGATAAATCCAATACCTTCCTGCCACTTTCATATTTGCTTACACATGATTGAGTTATATTTAATTCATCTGCAATATCTTCTTGAGTCATTTTTGCTTTCTTGCGAAAGAGTTTTAGCATTTTCCCGTGTTCAAGTGCATCGAACATAAAAAGTCCTCCTAAATATTCCGAATCAGAATAAATTCCATTGTGGAATACAAATTTCTCCCAAGTTAACTTAATATAGTGATAAGAGGTTGTTTGCCCCAACCTCTTATTATTTCTACTAGATTGGTAGTTTGATTGAGGCCATTTGCCCTGGCCTCTCCTATGCTTTTATAAATTACGAATGTAAGTACACCTGTCCGTGTTTTGTTTTCTAATTCCATTCGTATTCAATGATTTCATCCATAATCGGAATGACTTTTTCAGCTATCCAGAAGCGCTTCCCTTTTCCGCGGCGTCGCTCATATAGTTTTATGCGAGGATCTGTAAAAAAAGCGTCCTCTAGTGCATCTCGTTCCATACTGTACATAGCAGCTAGTTGTTTGACAGTTACTAATTTCTTTCTAGCTGTAACGTGTTTTTCGAAAATCTCATCATATTTTGCATCTAATGCTTCGTTGTCAGTTTTGACTTCTACTTGTACAATGGCAGTCATTTGGTACCTCCGTTCATCTAAAGATTTTCTGAACGCTTAAGTGCATTGCTTGCTTCTTGTAAAATTAAAATTATTTCATCAATTTGTTCGTAATTTAGACTTAATGTAATCCCGATTTTTTCTGCAAAACCATCAGCAGAATTACCTTCAACTGGATTAATAGAAATGACAGATAATGCATGGTCGATATTTGTATCCGTTTCAATTGCGAATTCATCAGTTAATAAGGTATTTTTGCGAATTAGTTCAATCACTAGGCACCTATCCCTTCTGCGGGTTTATTTTCAATTAGCGTTAACTTCATTTGTTCCATAGTCGGTAAGATACCTTTTGTTTTTAATGTTTCATATAAGAATAGACGGCCTTTTTGAGTCCATTTAGTATGAAGTTTTACTCCTGTTGAACCATCTGGTTTTGGGTACTCTTTGGTTTCTGATTTTGTATATCCCAAGCCTTTGTATTTGCTGTATAACAACCACTGTTTATTTAAGTTGTATTGAATACCATATTTGTGTAAGAGTTTGTTAAATGCTATTGCACTCATTCCGTAATCTTCAGCAATTTGTGTTGTTAATAGTAAATCTGAACAACGCAAGACCTCATCGATATAAGTAAGTTTTGGTTGTGCATCAGCTATTTGCTGTTGGTACATTTTATTTTCGAGTTCAAGTTGTTCGCGCTCTTCTTCTTTTTCCAGTAGAGCGATTAACGCTTCTTTGTAGTTAGAAGGAAGTTTAGGTTCTGCCTTAACCACTTTAAGTTCGTCCTTACGGAGTTTTTCTAACAGGTCATACACGAAATCATAAAATTCATCAGCTTTAGGTTGTTGACTTTTACGAATGATTTCGTAAATACCTTTTTCGTTATAGATGTACGTTTCATATTGTTTTCCATCAGTTCCGACCAGATTGGTCTGTACTGAAAATTGTTTAAGTCTTTCCTCATGACGCTTGTGAATTTTACGAATAGCAGTATCTGGTTCTGAATATTCAAGAGCTTCACCAATTTGTTTTCGTGTCATGAAAATGTCACCATTTTCGTTTTGCCATAAATCACATACAACTGAATTGAATGCTCGACTTTGAACTAAAATTAAATTCATTTTTATTCCTCCTATAATGGTTATTTTGTACAAGATTCTTGTACATTGTAATTAAATAAAAAAGCCACATCTTCATCTAAAATTCTTGACACTGCCAATGCTACTTCTAATCTTGGTTTAGAGTAACCCGTTTCCCAGTTAGAAATAGCAGCTTTACTAACACACTTTAATGTTTCTGCTAAATCTGATTGAGTCAGATTTTTATTTTTTCGTGCGTTAATTAAGTTCAAGTTTTTCAAACCACTCACCTCCTAAGGTATGATTAACTTGTACTTAAATAATAACAACAAGATTCTCATACGTCAATCAAAAAGTATGATTTTTTTGTACTTTTGTTTTAGAGATAGTTATATTCTTTATATGATAGTACAATTTACTTGTACAAAAGGGAGTGAAACATATGATTAGCCAACGAATAAGGTTAGCTAGGAAATTTAAAAAGTTAACACAAGAACAATTGGCATCTAAAGTCCAAACTACAAAAGGTACTATCAGTAATTACGAAAATGGATACAGCACCCCTTCTAATGAAATGATTATCTTACTCGCTGATACTTTAGATGTGTCTGCAGATTATTTATTAGGTAGAACAGATGAGCCAAATATAAGTAACGTAACTTCTGAACCTCCATTAAAAGCTTGGTTAAGACAAGAAAACGCTGATTTATCTGAATCAGAAATGGAACAACTAGGAAGTGAAATAGAAGATTATCTTGCCATTAGAAGAAAGAGGATTTTAGAGAAAAAGAAAGAGGATAAATAGAACATAAGTGGGTGTGGCATATTGGATTTAATCAAAGAGGCAATTTCAACAGCTGAAAAAGTATTCTTAAGATATAATTTCATTATTCCTGACTGGAATAATTATAGATGTGACTCATTATTAATGAATATTGTATATGAGGAAAATATTTTTATTGAGTCTTTCCCTTTTTCTGATGATTTATGTGGGATGCTCTTTGTTGATGAATATGAAAAAACTTTAGTTTACAATAGTAATCATTTACCCGAACGTAGAAATTTTACTATAGGTCATGAATTGGGGCACTACTTTTTACATCTAGAAAAAAAATCACAATTTGCTGATAGATCTAAAGATATGCTTGATAACACAATAAACGAATTTGAGATGCAAGCGAACACGTTTGCATCTCACCTAATATTACCTGATCCTGTAATCATAATAATGTTGGGTAATTGGCTACATTACTATCAAATAAAAAAGCGTGTTAAAATTTCTGATACAGCTCTTTATTGGCGCTTAGTAAATTATCTAATGGGGAATTGTGACTTAAATAATTTCTCTGCTCAAAAATTAGTAACTGAATTCAGAGACCTTTCAAAAGCGAGTATGGATAATATTGCTCATCATAAAAACGCATGCATATATTCAGTAATATTAAGTAAAGCAAATATTAGAAGACTTACAAGGTTATTTGAAAATACTATATTTATTCAGAACGAATTAGAAGAAACATTAAAAGATTCATAATATTCAAATTATTATTTTTTACCACAAAAAGAACGTACGTTCCAATCAGAAAGGAGTGATGCTAAGACAATTACCCAAAAAGTACACCTGTCCGTGTAGAAATCTTGGGGGAATGTCAAATGAGTTATAAACCAAAAATGAATAAATCGAAAAAGGATAAGGACTTATATTGGTATGTAGATTCTGATGGATCTACTAAATATGCGTATCGTTATCGTTACTATGATGTTTTGGGAAAACGAAAGGAAAAGACAGGACAAGGATTTTCATCCGAGACTGTTGCCTTTCGAAAATTGTTGGAGGTTAAGTCTCAACTACTGAATGGGAATTCTATTCAAGTTGAAAATGAGAATATGACTGTCGGGGCTTGGATGGATATATGGTACGAGTCAAACGAACGAGAGTGGCAAATCACTACTCAAAAACAGCGAAAGAACATAATCAAATACCAGGTGAAACCGTTAATCGGGAAAATGAAACTTTCGTCTTTAGATAAAGAAACTTATAAACGGAAATTCATTACCCCTTTATTGAAGGAATACAAGCCTTCGACAGTACGGCTATTTCATCGCGTGTTTAAAGTTGCCGTTAATGCTGCTGTTGATGCAGAAATAATCCCTCGTAATCGCTTTACTAAAGTGGTTATCAACGATGAGGAACGTGAAGAGCCAAATGTACTGAATATCCAGCAGCTTAATAAATTACTTGAGATTGCAGAATCAGATGAACCTATAACGTCTTATGCTATTATTAGGACCATTGCTTTTACTGGAATAAGACGTGGCGAAGCTTTAGCTTTAAAGTGGAAAAATGTCGATTTAAAGAATGGAACTATTACTATAGAAGGAACTCGTGATAGGAACGGCCATCGATCGCCTAAAACAAAGAATAGTTATCGCACAATCTCGATTGATGACCAATTAATTAAATTGCTTAAAAAATATCGGGTATGGAGTTCTGAAATACTTTTAGAAGATGGTGAACAATTAAAAGAAAGTGGCTATGTATTTATTTCTTCACAAACTAAAGAGCCTTATGCTGATAATAGTTTGTTTTATGCTTTCAAACGATTATCAGAAAAAATGGGTACCTTGGTTAAACCTCACACATTAAGACATACACATGCCTCAATTTTATTATACAGTGGTGAAGATGTGGCAACTGTTGCTGAACGACTTGGCAACACCCCGAAGGTGATTTGGGAAACGTATGCCCATGTCATTGAAGATGATAAAAAGAAGGTTACAGATGTGTTTGTTGAAGCACTTAAAAATGGGTGAAATCCCCCCTATTTTGGGTGTTTTGGGGGAAGAATTGGGGGAGCGATTTACAATATCCCCTTTGAACCTTACAGCCACAACGGTTTAAGAATCTATAGAGCACTTCTCTCGTTAATCAATTGATGCTAATAAAAGCCCTGAAATCCCTTGTATACCAAGGCTTCAGGGCTTTTTTTCTATGAACAATCAATTAGAACCTACGTTTTTTCCGCTTTTAATCATTAGCGCAAAAACTAATCCAGTACCGAGTATTGTAGCAAGTAGGAGGAAGGCTACAGTAAAGCTACCAAATTGTATGAAATAA
>Ga0213822_1000422_pt1 | contig 33839 bp, 31 predicted proteins | sample MC6MC0908MG_FD_179872 | JGI IMG/M metagenome (GOLD analysis project Ga0213822, IMG submission 179872) | Enriched soil aggregate microbial communities from Iowa State University, Ames, United States - MC6-MC0908-MG | ecosystem: Environmental > Terrestrial > Soil > Unclassified | place: USA: Iowa... | reverse complement strand
CGACCATATTTTTCAATGACTTAGCCCAATCTGAAAAGGTTGGGCTTTTTCATGCTTGAAAAATTATTCCCACATTTGCTCACGGATGTCTTGGATCTCGGTAGCTATACCATCTGAGAAGCGTTCGACCGCCATGTCTCTGGATAGTAGCTCCTACCAATGCAAGAACCTGAAGAGGCGAAGACGTTTGTAATGGCTTACTGATTGGACATTCCGCGAGGCAAGCTTGGGGTGATGGCTGTAGGTAGCGCTGACCAGCAACGGCCAAGGAAGACAGTTTCCTACTCGAAAACGGTGCCCCATAGGGGCATCGTTTTCATGTCTATCGATAAGTCGACCACACTTAAAACAGGTCTTCCGGTTGCATCGTCAAAATAATTTTTCCGACGTTCTTGGAAGACTCCAGCCAGCGATGGGCATCGGCAGCCCGTGACAGCGGGAAAGTGCTGTCCACGACAGGTTCGAGGCTTTCCGCGCCATCGAAGCGGTCAAGCCAATGCTCGCGGAAGCGCTTGATCATGTCGTGCTTCTCCGGCTGGGTGCGGGACTTCATGACCGTGCCGATGATTTGCACGAAAATTCTGGCTGATCTTGAGAGTGCCGAAGCCGAAGCAAGCAATGCGGCCCTGCAGCCCAGGGGAACACTACGTGTGCATTGCGTTCCCGGACTGGCCCGGCATCTGGTCACCAGTGCCGTGCTGGAGTACCGCAAGCAATTTTCGGATGTCACTGTGGATTTATTGCTCTCGCAACGAATGCCTAACTTGTTGGAGGACCAGCTGGATGTCTCGATTCTGATCGCCCGAGCGCTACCCGATTCGGCGTATGTCAGCCAAAAGATCGGTGTCAGCCATTGTGTTCTGGTGGCGTCGCCAGACTACTTGGCTCGGCGTACGCCGCCCGAGACGCCTGAAGACCTGCGTGATCACCAGTGTCTGCTGTTGGGCACCGTGGACTATGTGCGGGATGAATGGCAGCTCAAGAGCAAGGCGGGGGACGTAGCATTTGTCCCTACAGGGCCAAGTTTCAGCGTCAACGATATGGATGCGATGGCGCTTGCCATACGGGAGGGCGCTGGGATTGGTTTGCTGGCCGGATTTACCGCCATCGACGATTTGCGCTCCGGCAAGCTAGTGCGGGTTTTGCCTGACTATCATACGTATGAGCGCAACGTGTATGCCGTCTATATCTCTCGACAGTTCGTCGACGCAAAAATCACTCGCTTTATCGACACGTTGAAAGATCGGGTTGGTAGTCAGCTGGCCGCTACGGCTCAGGAGCTCATCGATTGAAATGCCACAAGGCATAAAGGTATTTGTGCCTCGATGAGACGACTCTCCGATGCGCAATTATTGACGGACAGGTTGATTAACTTCTGCTGCAACCGCCCATGTCGTTATAGGCCAGTACGTGCCGGCTCCCTTGAAGATATTCATGTCCAACATGAACAGCAGAATTTGCGAGCCATTCAAGAGACTCAATGGCAAGAGTTAGAAGGCACGCTGGCTGAGTTCACAGACATTGTTTCGACCATTCGCAATATCGCCAATCAGACCAATCTGCTGGCTCTAAACGCCGCCATCGAGGCAGAGCGTGCAGGGGAGGCCGGACGTGATTTTGTGATGGTAGCCGACGAGGTACGTAAGTTGACCACTCTGACTAGTGTTGCCACCCAGAAGGCAGTTTCTCTCGTAGCCAGGCACGACTAGCCTTCAGGCACAGACAGCGCCTCAAGAGCCGCGCTTGGTGAAATGTTGGCCACATCTCTGCACTGTTGGGGGTTATTGTTCAATGATTGACTTCGCTTGATCGCACTGGCTGATATAGTTTTCGGGAAGCGCTTTGTGATTAAGGAGTAGCTCCAGTTCCTTGGTGCAAATGGGTAGCATGACGACTTCGTAGTATTTTTGCCATTGCGCCATAGACTCTTCGTTACTTTGCCGTACTGCTTTATAGTTGCCGCCGATCATTAGGCCGGCGAATGCCGCGACCATTAGGGCTATCATCGCGAAAGGCATCAGGTTACGCCACTCGGCTGCTGACTCCTTGCTGAGCAAGTAAGTGAGGAGGGTGGCAACGATGCCTAGGACCCCTGTGACTAATGACTGTCCAAGCGGAGTTGCACTGCCACCTGCGATCACGCCCAAAATCGTTCCGAGAAAGCACAACGCTATTATGAGTGGTGTGTGTCCCGGCTCAAGCTTATGCCGGGATAGCTTTAATATCGCCAGGCACATGGCGATATTCAATATTATGGCGGCAAGCGACGGACCTGCCATATAGGTGAGGGAGTGCAGCAGTGGATTAAGGCTTTCCATGCAGTTTTCCAATCAATGACAGTTGAGTGTCGCGGCGGGCTGCACTTATTGCATCCCTTTGTACGATTCAATACCGCCTTTATACCCTTCGATTAAATCTTGGTAGGACGGTTGCCCGTTCCCAGGCTTCAGTTCGTCCGAGCGCCGTAATATTTCGACGCCCTTGCGCTGTTCCTCTAGACGCAAACGGTACTCTTCAGGGTTCTCATCTGCACTTGGCTTCCAAGTGATACAGCAGCGACGAGGCTTTTTGGGTCCTACGCCAATTGGGCTGTTAACGTCGGCGGTAGGCGAAACTGCCAAACCAGTAATTTCTGCAGAATACGTCTCGAAGGACGCAAGCAGCATGGCTAGTAGGACGGCGGTTTTGTGCAGGCTCATCGTGACACTCCCTCGTGGCGATCTGTGTAATGTCCAGCGTGCTGATCTAAAATTCGGGGCGCGGGAAAATGAGGTCGGAGTGGCCGCGCATGAAGTTACTGCCCGCTCTATGAGGCGGCCTCTATACAGTGACTCGGTTCCATAGACGAACCTCTATACGCAAGGTCGCCGAAATGCCAGGCCGGATGCCGTCTTCGGTCTTTACCGGGATATCGAAACTCACTCCCGCTCCACCCGGCAGGTCCTGCGTTACGCACGGAGTCGTTGCCAGGTTAGGTGTCTTGCTTTGGTAGCCATGCAGTATTTTGTACCCGATGGGCTCCGCGGCATCAGGAATGGCTTCCACCAGAATCAGCTCTCTGTAGATGTAGCTGCCTTCGTAATGTTGGTTTGGCCAGAACGTGTTCTCAACCATATAGTCAGGTACCAACACCGCCAGATCGAACGCGAACGCGACAGACTTGGCTTGGCTGACACTTTTGGTTTCATCAAGGAACACTGAGAACAGTTGAGGGCTGGCGCTCCTGTCCGGAGTGGGGGCGCCGTCCACAAGTGGAAAGAGTTCGTCGTACATCCGATGGATTGCTGAGTTTTCACGCACGACCCGACGATGTATTTGCCATTGGCTACCTCGTACGCTGGCGACGATTTCGAATTGATATGAAGCCCGGATCTGTTTGCCCTTGTCTTTTTCATCTTGAATGTCAGCGGGTAAAGTCAGACTGTGGATATCCAGTATCCCGTCAATGCGCAGACTCCCGAACAGGAAACGTGTCAGGTTCTGGTATCCCTCTTCGGAGTTGACGACGCCGTAGTGTCCGGAATGACTACGATGGGCAAAGGCTGCAGGTGAACGAATGATCTGGTTGGCGTTGCGCGAGAAAGTAGTGGCGTTGTCGATTCTGACCAAACCGTCACTTGCATCGCCCACGGCCCATGCACTCATACCCTTCATAACGGTGTAGTCGCTGGGGTTGGTGCCCACGAGGTTGAACACCCGTTCGGCGGGGAAGTTGGTGAGTACACAAACGTCTGGGTCACTGGAGGGGATTAACTGTGACGGGGGAATGGCAAAGTAGTCAGCCATACGCTGGCGATTGAAGTTGTTGGCGTCTCCAAAAGTGGCCCATGCTGGAACATTGCGTACGATTCGCAGATCGATGCCGTTGTGAGGGGTAGCATAGGTGAAGAGTTTATCGACGGCCTGGCGGGCCTCGGGGCTCCCTAACTTCGGATTTTGCAGAAACGCTCGGGCAACCAGGCCGCCCATGGAGTGAGCGACCAGATAGCAACGAAAGTCTTCTTTGGAAACACCATTATCTAACGGTTTGCCGGTGATGGGGTCATCACCTTTGCGACATACGAGCGCACGTACCCTGAGAATCAGATCGCTCAGGCCTTCGGCAAAATGCTGGATGGGTGGAGTGTTGCCGCTCCCGAAAGTCTCGGAGGCTTCGTCGTAGTAACGGAAGATAATGATCGATTGATAGGGCAGCGCGATACCGCGCAGCAATGGTTGGGTCGGATTCTCCGGGTCGGGCTCGGTGAGGTCTTGGCCGTTGACGTAAATATCATCGTAGCGGCGTTCGCTTTGTTGTGTGCCTTGGTTGAGCCAGACGATTTCATCTTTGAGGCGAACCATGGGCGACTCAAAGAAAAATTTCTGAACCTTGCCGTTCCACAGCTGCCGTGACTTGGATGAGCCAATGTTAAAACCCATGTAGGGATCGGCGACGGTTTCTTCTATTTCATCGTTAGTGGCAGCGAATCCGCGCACGTATATGATCGGGTGGTAAGGGTGATGTTTGTTCACGATGGGCTCCGTTTTGTTCACGTCCGACGGCAACAGGTGCACTTAGCAACGGCGTAATTTCGACTTTGACGACGAAGTCGTTCCCAGTTTCTACTTTTTGGCCGGCGCTTTATGGACACCCTCGACAGCCTTTACGATGGCCTCTAACTCCGCGATGCGAGTGGCTTCGGTCTTGCCCGATGGATTGAGGACGTCGGTCAATTTGGTGGCAAAGTCTTGAGGCGCCGCTTGGGTATGGTCTTCTCGGGCGACTCTGATCAGCAGCCAAGAGCCGCCTTTGAATAAGGTACCGGTGGGATCGCTGATATAGGGGCTATGGCTGCCCTCGGTGATTCTCATCGACGCAAAGTCGGGAAGTTCGTCTCGGCGCTCCATCCTGATGATTGCGTAATAGCCTTCCTGTAGGGGCGCGCGGCTGGTTCGTGGCGCTAGTACAGTCTGGGACGAGGCGAGGGTCTTGCCGGTGTAGGTGGGGTCGAACTCCATTTGATAGCGAAGCTCAACGTCGTCGCCATTAGCGCCTAACAGTGCGCCGCCCAAGGTATTGAGCACGTTAAGTACGGGGGTGCCAGGCGCATAGGCGGCGCTGCCGACTTTTGCAAGTTCCTGAAGCAAATGGCGACCTTGTTCGTTTTCGTCGTTGTCGAGCTCCATGATTGCCACATCCATGAAGAACGTGCCGCCCTCGTAGGTTTTGGGGCCATAGAGGGGGATATTCAGGGCATTGATCAACTGTCCGCTTTCGCGGACGTCTTCGTTGTAATAAACAACGCGGCCGTTGCGTTGGATATCGGCGGGATTAAAGGTGAGTCCCGTGGTCGTGGTGCGCTCTGCGACATTCGCCAGAATGGCTATTTCACCTCTGGTGTTCTGCGCCGACCCCAAGCCACTGGCATTCCCGTCGCCTCCGTTGCAGGGCACGGCACCGGTATTGCTGCTGGAGAACCAGTCTCGAGGAGTAAGGCGCTCGCGGAAATCGCAGATATAGGCAGCCGTGAGTTTCACTGAGATCGCTTCGCCTTTTGTGATCGGCGCGGGGGCTTTTTGCGAGGGAAGGAGGAATACGCTTACGACGTGGATGCCGTCAGTGGAGTGAGCGATCTGAACTGCACCTTCGTTGTGTTGAAGGTTCTGCGAACAGCCTGCCAGGATAGTCCAAAAAGCCGCGGACGCGAGGTAATGAAAACAGTTGGACATTATGTGCATCTCCTGAAGTCAGGTGAGAACCAATTGGTACAAGTGGACCAAAATCAGTTACACACGCGCTCATCTGTTTACGAGATGCAGACTCGTTACCTAAGAATGCCGACAGCCAAAGGAGTGCTAGAAGAGTGATGTAGAAATTAGCTCGGTTTTTCCTGAGCGCAAGTTTTTTATAGAAAAAACTCAGAAACAATAAGTGCCATTAAATTGCATAGCTAGCTAAAGAAATAAGCAAGCTCAAGTGGTGGAAGTTTTGTTCAGTGTAAGTGTCGATTTATTATTGACGTCAACTTTCCGCATTAGGTCATGGGCAGAGCAAAGAAGAAGACGTTGCTAACGTAGCAGTGAACAGAGCCCGGTCTAGCGCCGGGCTTTTTTTGTTGCCTGGTCTATTCAGACCTTGATCAGACTAGTTTTTAGCACCGGTCAAAGCCTTGTAGAAATTCGACCACGCCAATCCACTGAATCCTAAGATCCCCGCCACTATATTTCCGCACTGCTGGAGCGACGAGTAAGGTCCAGCTATCCACCTAGGTGTTCCCTCCACAAACTTTCCGTCAAGCCCTAGAAAAGCGCCGCCCAACACAACAACTAAGAGCGCCGCAATCGCAAGTACAACCGTGCTGATTCCCCATGCGTTCACACCAAAATTAGTGCTCATAACTTACTCTCCTCGTTTTCCAGAAAATATAGCTATAGCAGGTGTTTTTTTGTTTGCTGCGGTTTTCCCCTTTTAGGGCCACAGTCTCTTGACAGTACAGTCGGTGAGCAGCGCGCTGGCGACACCGAGCTGACTCACTTGGCAGAACGTTCCATGACGGCCCTGCAGTTGCCTCTCATCCTGCAACAGCCGACCGCTACCGATTCACGGCTTCAGGCACCAGCAACCCAGACGCCAATGCGACAAAGCTCTCCACCACCTGCTCGGACGCCCTGTGCGGATCATCGGCATTGGCGATCCACAAGGACGCGCCGAGCAGGGCGCCCATGATCAGGCGCGCCGTCGCTTCAGTGTTGACCGGGCGAATCGTTCCCTCATCGATCAGCCGTTGGATGCTGTGTTGGGTGCTGCGGATGCACGCGTTCTGGCTGGGCCATTGCGAGGGATCGCCCAGCACTGACGGCCCATCGAGGAACACAATGCGTTGAATTTCAGGTTCCAGGGACATCTTGATGTACGCGATGGATTCATCGATGAAGCCGTCCCAGATCGTGGCCGCCTCATCGATGATGACCGACAGGCGCGCCATCATTTCTTCGTCGATCTGGGTGATAACGGCCTGCAGCAAGCCTTTCTTGTCACCGAAGTGATGGTATAGCGCGCCCCTGGTGAGCCCCGCTTGGGCGGTCAGATCGTCCATCGAACTGTCTGCATAGCCTTTCGTCGCGAAGGCCTCCCGTGCTGCCTTGATCAGCTTGCCGCGGGTCTCCGAAATCATGTCCGCACGCTTCTGCGCCATCGAGCGTTTTCCTCATAAAAAATTTAACATGCACGGCGTATGTCAGTTGACATACGCTGCGTATGTCGTATTGTTGCTCACATACGAGGCGTATGCAATCGACATGAAGATCTGCTTCTTCAGTCCGGTGACGCCGCTTTTCAGCACAGGATACCGAGCAATGCGTGAGCAGCGCGATCCCGAGAGTTCATTCACCAGCGTCGGCCAAGGCAAAACCCTCGGCCTGATCGTCAATCCTGTTGCGGGCATGGGCGGCCCGGTGGGTTTGAAGGGCACCGACGGCCCCGACGTCCTGCTAGAAGCGCGACGCCGTGGTGCGCGGCCGGTCTCCAGCGAGCGCGCCGTGCTCGCGCTCAAGCGCCTGGCCGCCTCATCCATGCCTTTTCGCTTGCTCACCGGCTCTGGCGCGTTGGGCGAAGACGTTGCACGCGCCGCTGGTCTCGACCCTATCGTCATCTACCGCTCAACCTCCGAGTCGAGCCAAGCCGATGACACGCGGAGCGCGGCGATTGTCATGGCCTACGCCAATGTTGATCTACTGCTTTTCGCCGGCGGTGATGGCACGGCGCGGGATGTGCTGGGAATGGTCGGTGACCGGGTGCCGATCCTCGGTATCCCGACGGGCGTGAAAATGTATTCCGCCGTTTTCGGTACCAATCCCGAAAACGCCGGAAACCTCGCCGCACGTTTTATTGCCGGCGAGCCTTCGGTGCGCTTTCGCGAGGCCGAGGTGATGGACATCGATGAAGCGGCCACGCGAAATGACCAGGTGTCGGCGCAACTCTATGGCTACGCACGCAGCCCTTATGAACGTCACCTCGTACAAAACGCCAAATCCGGCTCCATTGCCAGTGACAACCTGGCGCTGGACGCCGCCTGTCGGCAGGTCGTTCGAGAGATGCGGCCGGGCTGCCTGTACCTGTTGGGTCCCGGCACCACCACGCGGCGCGTGATGACCGAACTCGGCCTGCCATCGACGTTGCTGGGTGTCGATGCCGTACTGAACGGCACGCTGGTGGGCTCTGACCTCAACGAACACCAGTTGATCCGGCTGATGGAGGGCTACGAGACCCGCATCATCGTCGGCGTCCTTGGCGGGCATGGCAGCTTGTTCGGCCGTGGCAATCAGCAGATCAGCGCCGAGGTCATCCGCCGGGCAGGGCGCGAGCACATCATCGTGATCGCCTCGATGGACAAGCTGCTCTCCCTCGACGCCGGTTGCTTGCGCGTCGACACCGGCGATGCCCAAGTCGACACCACGCTCAGCGGCCATATACGCGTGCACACAGGACCTGACCGGTCCGTCTTTTTCAGGGTTCGATCCTGACCATTTGTTCCATCCGAAACCGAGGTTAACCCCATGAGCAATCATGTCGCCCACCCCTACATGGCGAACTCCGTACCCGCCCTCAAGCAGGAAATGCTGGACTCCATTGGTGTTGACAGCATCGAGGCACTGTTCCAGCAAATCCCCGAGCAACATCGCCTGCAACGGCCGATCAACCTGCCGCCAGCCCTGAACGAAAGTGAGCTGCGCCGACACCTGGTCAGTACGCTGTCGAAGAACAAGACCTGCGAGCAGAACCTCAACTTCCTCGGCGCCGGCTGTTGGCAGCATCACGTCCCGGCGGCCTGCGACGAGGTGGTACGGCGCAACGAATGGCTGACATCGGTGTTCGGCGAGCCGAGTTCCGACCACGGGCGCAACCAGGCCTGGTTCGAGTTCTGCAGCCAGCTCGGCGAGTTACTGAATATGGATCTGGTCGGTCTGCCCGTGCGCAGTTGGGGCTGTGCCGCCGGCCACGCCATCCGCATGGCCACACGCATCACCGGGCGCAACGAAGTGGCGGTGGTCCGTGCCATCGACCCGGAGCGGCTGTCGATCATTCGCAACTACTGCGAACCGGTCGACATGCCGAGCCACATCGTCGTACGCCTCGTCGACTATGATCCGAACACCGGTTTGCTCGACCTCGATCACCTGCGCGCCTCGATCGGCGCGCAAACCGCCGCTGTGTATTTCGAAACTCCGTCCTACTTCGGGGTGATCGAACAGCAAGGCGCCGAGATTGCGGCGATTGCCCATGCGGCGGGCGCCGAAGTGATCGTCGGTGTCGACCCTATTTCCCTGGGCGTGCTGGCAGCCCCCATCGATTTCGGCGCGGACATCGTGGTCGGTACCACGCAGCCGCTCGGCGTGCACATGAATTGTGGCGGCGGCGTCAGCGGCTTCATTGCAACCCGCGACGAAGCTCTCTACGCGCATCAGTACCCGACGCTGTTTATCAGCATCGCCGAGACCACCCAGCCCGGCGAATACGGTTTTGGCCTGAGCCTGTTCGAACAATCCTCCTATGGCTTGCGTGACAAGGGTAACGACTGGACCGGTCACTCGGTGTACATGTGGGCCATCGCCAACGCCGTGTACATGGCCATGATGGGGCCGCAAGGCTTTGAAGACGTGGGCAAGGTGATTCTGCAACGGGCTCACTACGCCGCCAAGTTGCTGGCTGAAATTCCAGGGGTAGGCGTGACATTCACGTCCGGTTTTTTCAAGGAGTTCGTGGTCAATTTCGAGGCCACCGGGCTCAGTGTGAAAGACATCAACAAGCAGCTGCTCGCACTGGGGATCTTCGGCGGCAAAGACCTGACGCAGGATTTCCCGGAGCTGGGGGCCAGTGCGCTGTATTGCGTCACCGAGATTCACACCCAGGCAGATATCGAGCGTCTGAGCGCTGCACTCAAAAAGGTAATCGCACAATGAACACCACACTCAAGGAATACCACGCCCCCGTCTGGAGCGAACCGGTCATTATGGAAATGGGCTATCCCGGTCGCCGCGGTGTGATTTTTTCCGAGGTCGAAGCCGACGTTCAAACAATGGTCGGCAGCGCCGCTGATTTGATTCCCGCGACCATGCGCCGCTCGCGCAAACCGGCGTTGCCGGAAATGTCCGAGCCCGAAGTGCTGTATCACTACTTGCGCCTGTCGCAGCAGACCCTGGGCATGATGAATATTAGCCTGTTCGGCACCTGCACGATGAAGTACAACGCGCAGATCAACGAGGCCATGGCCTGGCGCCCGGAAATCACCCACATGCATCCCTATCAGGACGAAGATACCCTGCAAGGCGCGCTTGAAGTGGTGCATGGCATGGACACCATCCTGCGCGAGTTGTCCGGGATGGATCAGTTCATCTTCCAGGCTGGCGGCGGTGCCGACGCGGCCTATACCAGTTGCGCCGTGACCCGCGCCTACCATGCGTCCCGTGGTGAACTGGCCCAGCGTGACGAGATAATCACCACCCTCCAGACACACCCCAGCAGTGCCGCGACGGCTGCGGCGGCGGGGTTCAAGGTCATCACGCTGATGATCGAGGAAAACGGCTATCCGTCGCTCGAATCGCTGAAGGCTGCGGTGTCCAACCGTACTGCCGCATTGATGGTGAACAACCCCGACGACATGGGCGTCTACAACCCCGAGATGCGCGAATGGGTGCGCATGGTGCATGAGGCCGGAGGCCTGTGCTTCTACGATCACGCCAACTTCAATGGCGCGATGACCAAAATCCGCGCCCGCGAACTCGGGTTCGATGCCTGCATGTTCATGCTGCACAAGACCTTCGGCGCGCCCAAGAGTGGCGTCGGCGGCCCCGCTGTCGGGGCTTATGGCTGCTCGGCGGAACTCGCACCGTTCTTGCCGGCGCCAGTGGTCGCCTTTGACGGTGAGCGCTATCGCCTCGACCATGACCGTCCACAAAGCTGCGGCAAGATCCGCGAGTTCTGGGGCAATGTCCCGGTAATTCTCAAGGCCTACGCCTGGTCTCGCGCCATGGGGGCGGCGGGTATGGCTGAGGCCTCGGATATTTCCGTGCTGGCCAACAACTACATGGAAAAAGGCCTGCTGGCCATTCGCGGCGTCACCCGTTCCCATCCAGAGGCCACGAGTCCGCGGATGGAAATGACGCGCTACAGCCTTGAGCAACTCAAGGAAGACACCGGGGTGGATGTCCACGACGTGCAGAACCGCATGAGCGATTTCGGGATTGATCCGATGTGGAGCAGCCACCACCCATGGCTGGTGCCCGAGCCGTTCACCCCGGAGCCGGGCGAAATGTATGGCAAGGAAGCGCTGGACACCTGGATTGCGGTGCTCGCGCGAATCTCTGACGAGGCCTACTCTAATCCCGAGATCGTCAAAACCTCGCCGCATAACCAGGCGATCCACCGGCTCAAGAGCGCGCCACTGGAAGACCCGCAACACTGGGCCATGACCTGGCGCTCGTACGTGCGCAAGAACGATAAACGTACGGCTTGAACCAGCGATGGCATCGATGCAACGCCCCGTCGATCAGGCGGGGTCGTGATTCACACCTGTTCAGAGCCAACAATCAGCCATTGGAAGTGCCCCGGCGTGCTACGCGGCTAGGGACTTCCCCACAGGAAAACCTCATGTCGATTTTCGAAACGGGCCTGGCGCCCTCGCCAGTCAATCATGTCGCACTCTCACCCCTGAGCTTCATCGAGCGCACGGCCTCGGTCTACGGTGAATATCCGGCGGTGATCCACGGCGAAGTACGGCGTAACTGGCAACAGACTTATGAGCGCTGCCGACGCCTGGCCAGTGCGCTCGGCGGGCGGGGTATCGGCAAGGGTGATACGGTCGCGGTGATGCTGCCCAACATCCCGGCCATGCTTGAAGCGCACTTCGCCGTGCCAATGATTGGCGCCGTCCTCAATACCCTCAATGTACGGTTGGATGCGCCCGCCATTGCCTTCATGCTGGAGCACGGTGAAGCCAAAGTGTTGATCACCGACCGTGAATTTCACGAGGTGATCCGTGAAGCCTTGAGCCTGCTATCCAGTCCGCCCCTGGTGGTTGATGTGGACGACCCGGAGTACGGCGCAGGCCAAGCGCTCAGCGATCTGGACTATGAAGCCCTGCTCGCTGAGGGCGACCCGCAATTCGCCTGGCAATGGCCTGAGGACGAATGGCAAGCCATCGCCCTCAACTACACGTCCGGCACCACCGGCAACCCGAAAGGCGTGATTTACCACCACCGTGGCGCCTATCTCAATTCGCTGGGCAATCAGATGACCTGGGCCATGGGCAATCATCCGGTGTACCTCTGGACGCTGCCAATGTTCCATTGCAATGGCTGGTGCTACCCGTGGACCGTCACCGCACTGGCCGGCACCCATGTGTTTCTGCGCCGCGTGGAGCCTGAGAAAATCCTTACCCTGATCAATCAACACCAGGTCAGCCATCTGTGCGGCGCGCCCATTGTGCTCAACGCGCTGGTCAACCTGCCGGACTCGGCCAGGGTCACTATCGATCACCCGGTCAACGCCATGGTGGCGGGCGCCGCGCCGCCGGCCAAGGTCATCGGTGCGGTGGAGGAAATGGGCATCAAGATTACCCACGTGTATGGTTTGACCGAGGTTTACGGTCCCGTGACCGTTTGTGCCTGGCACGCGCAATGGGATGAGCAACCGCTCGACGAGCGGGCGAAGATCAAGTCACGCCAAGGCGTGCGCTATCCGACGCTGGAAGGCCTGATGGTCGCTGATCCGCAGACCCTGGAGTCGGTGCCTTGCGATGGGATCAGCGTCGGCGAAGTCTTCATGCGCGGCAACACGGTGATGAAGGGGTACCTGAAGAATCCCGAGGCCACCCGTGAGGCATTCCAGGGCGGCTGGTTTCATACCGGCGACCTGGCGGTTCGTCACCCGGACGGCTATGTCGAAATCAAGGATCGTCTCAAGGACATAATCATCTCGGGCGGAGAGAATATTTCCACCATCGAGGTCGAGGGCGTTCTGTATCGTCACCCGGCGGTACTGGAAGCGGCGGTGGTCGCCCGTCCGGACGAAAAATGGGGTGAAACCCCGTGCGCCTACATCACCCTCAAAGCCGACTGCCAGGATATTCGGGAAGCCGACATCATCCGCTTCTGCCGTGAGCATCTGGCAGGGTTCAAGCTGCCGAAAACCGTGGTGTTCAGCGAGTTACCGAAAACCTCGACGGGCAAGATCCAGAAGTACGTGCTGCGTGGCTGGGCCAGGGCACTCTGAAAAGGAACCCGCTTGATCGATGACCGGTACTTTTCGCAGTCGGGATACGCACATGGCTTGCCACTCAACTACGGACGGATTCATTACATCGCATCATAAATGAAGTTCCCAGCCCCATCTTTATCCCCCGCCATGTAACTTCTTACCATCCCCTCCATGTCGCCGCCCCATCATTCCGGTGGGGGGCTCACTGGAGACTGTCCCATGCCTTTCATCAATGTTCGTATCACCCGTGACGGCGTTACCCAGGAGCAGAAGGCCCAGGTGATCGCTGAGATCACTCAGACTATGCAGACGGTGCTCAACAAGGATCCGCACCTGACCCACATCGTCATTGACGAGGTCGACACCGATAACTGGGGCTATGCCGGTATGACCACCACGCAGTACCGCAAGGGGCTGGCGGAGTCGAAATCATGACGCGTACGGCCAGTATCGATTGCGTGTCGGACGTGGTGTGCCCTGGGTGCGCGCCGTCGGTAACGGCGCTGGATCAGGCGATTGGCAATCTCGCCGGCCAGGTTGCTGTCGAGCTGAGGTTCAAGCCCGCCGAAGCCTGATTGCACAACTTATCCATCCATTTTTTACTTAGCGAGAAATCATCATGAGCCATGCAAAAAAAGTCGTTGTGGTTACCGGCGCTTCCCAAGGTCTCGGCGCTGGCATTGTCGAGGGATTCCGTAAACTGGGCTATCAGGTGGTTGCGACTTCCCGGTCGATCAAGCCATCGAGCGATCCGGACATTCTTACCGTGGCCGGTGACATCGCCGATCCTGCCACTGCCGAGCGCATCATCCGCGAAGGCGTGGCCCGCTTCGGTCGCATCGATACACTGGTCAACAATGCCGGGGTGTTCCTTGCCAAGCCTTTCACCGATTACACCCTCGAAGACTATGTGAACGTCGTGGCCACCAACATGGGCAGCTTCTTCCATATGTCGCAACAGGCCATCGCGCAAATGGAAAAACAAGGCGATGGTGGTCATGTGGTCAGCATCACCACCACGCTGGTCGACCACGCGGTGCAAGGCGTGCCCTCGGTGCTGGCGTCGCTGACGAAGGGCGGCATGAACGCTGCCACCAAGTCCCTGGCCATTGAGTACGCCAAGCGCGGGATTCGGGTCAACGCCGTTTCGCCCGGCATCATCAAGACCCCGATGCACAGCGAGGAAACCCACGCAGCGCTGGGCAGTTTGCACCCGGTCGGCCACATGGGTGAAGTCGAGGACATCGTGGGTGCGGTCCTGTACCTGGATAGCGCGGCTTTCGTCACCGGGGAAATCCTCCACGTTGACGGTGGGCAAAGCGCCGGTCATTGATCACGACAGAGTCGTTTCGCCACCCGGCAGGCGGCGCTTGGACATGTTTCAGGGTAAACCTGAGGCAGCCAAGGGTCGCCTGCATCAACCGTAAGAAGCCCCTACGAAAAAACCAAGAGACGCTGATTATCGATGATCGAGGGATGCTCGATCATGTGTTTCTTCGACTTCGACCAGGGTTGCGTAGCCGTCATAACGGTAGATTCGCTGTTTGTCACGGGCATAGCCGTCATCCAGGAATTCGAGGGTTGCCAGGTCGATGCGCTTGGCACTCAGCGGGCGCCGGTGGCAGAACAGCTTGCGCGTGCCCAGTTGTAAAAAGTCGGGATGCGGTACGCGGACTTCATCAGGATCGAAATTCACATCCAACGGCTTGCCTTCACAGAGGATCAGTGTCGGACTGACCGCATAAATACCGAGAAAGCGGGTAGTGGAAGGATGTAAATGTTTTTTCGCTTCGCCGTAGTAATACACGGCCGCTCGATCCTTGGCCCAACCATGACCACAGGATTGGAACGTATCCACTTGCGCCTTACGAATCAGCTCGGGAGGATGATAAAAAATCCTGTGACAGAACACTTGTTTACCGTCAGTCAGGTAGGGTTCACCCAGTGAACGGAAGTGCTCCGCAGGCTCCTGGGAGAACCGTTCGGGTACTTCCGTGTCGGCATTATGGTATGGGATCAGATACAAGCCGTTGGCGTCGCCACACAGGTGCGTGTCCAGCACTCTGAAACTCGCCGCGTCCAGCCCATTGATGACGCGACCGTGGAAATACACCTGGCGGCCCAGTTCGAAGCCGCGACCGAGGTCACGCAAGGGCTCTGTTTCCGTGGGCATTTGCGGTGCTTCAGGCGCTGTCTGTAAGCGGTGCCACCAATAGTCCTTCAGCTGCGGATGCGCTTCGAAGTATGGGGCCCATGCCTGTTGCATGGCCGCATCGATGACGCCGCCAGAGCCCAGCGGGCCATGCTTGTCGCCGACCAGCACGGGCGAGTAACCCTGATCACTCTGATAGAGCTGGGTCACTACGAAGCTCTCGACATCGACATCGAGGCGTTTTTGATGCCGATAGACGTGCTGGTGATCACGGTAATAATCGAACCCAAGGTGACGAAAACTCGGGCCATGGGCATCACGCAGACGGGTTCCGGCTGCATAGACGTACTTGTCGTCCACGGCAAAATACTCATCCTCGCGTTCGCTGGCGCCGACCACGCGACCGCAGGCATCGAACGCCGGCTGCCAGCACTTGAGCAGGTGGAAGTCGCCCACGTAGCGAATGGTCTTTCCGGTCAGGTAATAGGCACGTTGGCGGTCTTTGGCGTAGCGTTCGTTAAGCACGCTGAAGGTTGCCAGGTCGACCTTGTCGATGCGGTAGAAGTATTCGTATGAAACGCTCGAGCCTTGCTGCGCTTGCACGATGATCGACTGCCCATCCGTTCCCCAGCGACGGGCGAGCATCTGGAAGTCGTATGGTTTGGCGACCGGCAGCGGCGAGCCGTCCTTCTGGTGCAGAGGGTTGAAGCCCTTGTAGACCTGATTGTCGATCACTCTATAGGACGGGTGATTGCAATAACGAACCCGGGCCGTGGCGCTGGCGATAAATTGCCCATGCAGAAAGATATTCTCGCCATCACTGAACAGCGCGCAAGCGGCAGTTACCGATGCCGGCGATGATTCCAACAGGGCAAGACGGTCGGGTCTTGCCTGTGGGATTTCTGTGATCGAGTAGTCGCCCAACCAATAGGCGCCGGTTCTATCACGCCAGTATTGATAGCCCAGACTTTCCAGGCCCTTGTCGAAACGAAACGGTAGTGCATGAAGCACGTGGTAACCGTGGCGCTCCAGGTAAGCGGGAAGCAGGTAGTAATCCCGCAGCGCATCGCGCAGGACCTGAGGATTGCGTCGATGCCGCCAGACCGGTTGGCCGACACGCAAGGGGGAGGGCGGGTAATGCCCATCGCTGGCGCACCGAGCTAACTCGCGGGGTTGCATACCTTCAGGGGTGAGCAACATGTACACATCAGGCACTTGCCCGTCGCCCAGCAGCGCACCGTCCATGAAGGCGAAGCCTTGATGCCATTCAAGGTTCAGCGGTTCCCAGTCAGCAATAGCCGTTTCTATGCTTGTCATGTTATTGCGACCTGAACGTCTGGTGGTTGGCCAAGGACAGCTCACCCGTCTCAGCGCTGTTTTTTTTCAGCCGTCGCAGCAGACTGGACTACATTTTTGCTGCGGGCTCGACACTGGCGAGGCAGGGGTAAGCGTGTATGTACTTTGGCAAATTTTGTCAAAAGCAGGCAAAGCCATGAGCACTATGAATATCTCCCTGCCAGACGCTCTTAAATCCTTTGTAGATGATCAGGTTAGCCAGCGAGGCTACAGTACCAGTAGCGAATATGTGCGCGAGTTGATTCGCAAGGATCAGGATCGCCAGCAACTGCGCGGTCTGGTACTCGCTGGGGCTGAGTCGGCTCCCACTGCGCCTGTGAACGGCGACTACTTCGAGTCCCTGCGTGCCAAGGTGCGCAAGGGCTAAGGATGAAGGAGAAACCCGTCATTGCGCGAGCCCTTGCTAACCAGAATGTAGAGGACGTCATCAGCTATTATCCTGGTGAGCACGCCGAGCAGGCGGCACTCAGTTTCATTGATGCCCTGGAAAACGCCTATACCCATATCAGCCGCCATCCGGCATCGGGTATGTCCCGGTACGCCCATGAGCTGAATTTACCTGGATTGTTCTGCTGGCCACTGAAACGCTATCCCTGTCTAGTGTTCTACGTCGAGCGTGATGAACACGTTGGCGTATGGCGTGTTTTACATGGCACGCGGGATATCCCTGAATGGTTGGTTGAAAGCTCCCTCCATTAACAGGTTGGAATGGGTGTCATCATGAATTCAGCGAGCCGAACGGCCAAAATAACGTAGCCCAATCTAAAAAGATTGGGCTTTTTCACGCCTGAGACAATGAAGCACCAGGCCAGTGGTCGACGCTGCCGTGATCAGAAGATGAACTTGAACAGCGCAATGACCACGATCAGGCCGATGATGAAAATGATGCCTACGGTACCGCCAAGGAATTTCAACATAACAGTGCTCTCATCAGGTGGGCTTAATCTTCTAGACCACCCTCGACAACGCTCGTTTCGTTGGATATTCACTCACGGACAAATCAATGTACCGCCCAGGACCTTGGCACCGGGACATGCTCGAACTTTGAAATGGTCTTGATCCAATACCGGCGATACTCGGTCTGGTCTGGCGCCAAGGGTTTGTGGGTTGACCAAGGATGTTCGGCCTTCAAACTGGCACGGTAGGCCTCCCATTCTTTTTGCTCGGCCACTTCCCTGGCTTTGGCTCTGTCATCGAACCAACCCAGGACGTAGGCGTCGCCCTGATCCGTGCCGTGCGCTATCAGCAGATAAATATCAGTCATTTCGGGTCCTGCCTTTCAATCCTGAAACCCAGTCACTGGGGTCTTATCAGGGTATCGGCCGCTGCTTTGTGTTTTTGAGCGTTATTGATGATGGCGTGGAAAACCATCGGGAGATAGACAGCCACACCGCATCCGGCCCGTCGGTTCACTCAACCTCGCGGTTCAGCCACCATCAGCAACGACTGCGGCACCGGGCTTTGCGGGTGCTGCGGCTCCTGCAGGCCGGCCAGTCGAAAGCCGGCCATCTCCAGGGCATTGAACCAGCTGGACAAGGTGCGAAAGTACCAGGGCATAGGCTGCCACTGGCCCTGGAATCCGGCGAAGGTTTCTTCTCGCCACCCATCCTGATAGTTGCCCGCCGCCACGCTCCACGGATGCAGGGTCTGGATCACCAATGCGCCGCCAGGGGCGAGCAGGGCGTTCATGGCGGCGAGCAGTGGGATGATGTCCTGGTGGAGCAAGGCGAAGTTGGCGCAGATCAGGTCGTAGTCGCGGCCGATGTCCACCTTGGCCTGGGCCAACGCTTCGTAGTTCGCCACATGCACCTGAGAAGAGCCCGCCGCCCGCGCAGCGTCGACCAGCGTTGCATCGCCGTCCACGCCGACCGCTTCGATAGCCCGCTCAGCCAGGGCCCGCAACAGCCAGCCCTCGCCGCAACCCAGGTCGAGTACACGCTTGGGTTGGCGGCCTAGCACTGCCAGCAGGATGGCCTGGTCGGTGACCTTGATGCGGCTTTCGAGGGCGCCGCTGCGCACGGCTTCGATCCAGGATTGAGCGTTGTGCTGCCAGCTTTGCACAAGCGCGGATTCAGGCGCGGGCATCGTCAGGTCCGGATGGTTGGGTGGAGATACAAGGATAGGACAAATGCTCAAGGTCAGGCGCGAAAGCAGTCAGGGCGCCGTCTGATGCAACCAGGCTAAAGATCAAGGACCAGGTCAGACGTGGGCTTGCTGCAGCACAGCAGGCGCAGGCCTTTGTCGATTTCCCGCTGGCGGATACCGCCGTTGTGATTCATTTCTACCGTGCCATGCAGCAGGGTGGTCTTGCAGGTGCCACACACCCCTTGGCTGCAGGAGGAGGGCACGATTGCGCCGGCTTTCCTGGCGGCGGCCAGCACGGTCTGGTTGCCCGCCATGCTGAACGTCTTGCCCGAGCGCGACAGGGTCACCGTGAACACGTCCTGTCGGGCGAGGGACGGGGCTGGCTCAATCAACGGCTCCTCATTCAGTGCAGCAATGTCGAAGCTTTCCTGATGATAACGGTCGAAATCGAACGCAGCTTCCCGGAGCAGTGACTGGATGGCCGCCATGTACCCCTGGGGCCCGCAGGTAAAAATTTCCCGCTCCTGGAAGTCGGGCACTTGCTGGCTTAACAAGGACACATCGAGCCGACCTATCGGTTGCGCCCATTGGGCGGTTTCGCCGAGCCCTTCGCAAATACTGATGACCCGCAGCCCCGGCATCGCGGCCGGCATGCGTTGCAGTTCATCGTGGAAGATGATGTCTGCCGGTGTACGGGCGCTGTGCACAAACACGATGTCGAGGTTACCGGCCATGTCGCAGGCGGCCCGGGTCATCGACATCAAGGGCGTCACGCCAGAGCCGGCGGACAGGTACAACAGCTTTTGCGCGGGATGGCCAACCGGGGTAAAGCTGCCTGCCGGGCCGCTGGCGCGCAGGCTGTCGCCCGGTTTGAGGTGGTCATGCAGCCAATTCGACACCGGTCCCCCCGGCACTCGCTTGACGGTAATGGAAAACGCGAATGGGCGAGTGGGCGAGGACGACAGGGTGTAGCAGCGAGCGACGGTCTGACCCGCGATGATCGGCGAAACCGTGATGAATTGACCCGGCTCGAAACTCAGGGCGCTGAAGTCCGCACAGCGAAAGATGAACGTCTTTACATCGTGGGTTTCCTGGCGCACAGCGCAACATTGCAGGGTTTTCTGTTCAGCGCTGTTCCACTGTGTGCCGAACGCGCCCCAGGTCATCGGGTCGGTAAACCGGCGGGCGGCGTTCGTATTGTCCGGGCGTGTCAGGTCTTCATAGCGGGTCATGTGCATTCCTCACACACCGTGGGCGGCCAGGCGGGCGGCGTACCAGCGCGAGAACTGGTCGACATAGGTTTCGGTGAAGGCCGAGAACGGCCCCGGCGTGTAAGCCGGGTCTTGCGTCCCGCTATGGGTAATGCCGACGAGGCTGGCGTCCTGGAGATTGGTCGCGGCCCAGACTTCGGTCAGTTTATCGATCTGGTAATCAACGCCCTCGATGGCATCGGCGTGCACCAGCCATTTGGTTCGTACCAGGGTTTTGTCCGGCGCCAGGGGGATGATGTAGGAGACCACGGCATGGTCACTCATGATGTGCGTCCATGAGTTGTGGGTCCACAGGTGCATATCGCCCAAGTCGCGGCGGGTGAGGTCGCCAAACAACCGGGTGCAGGCCACGCGGGTGTCCAGGGTCTGGGATTCGCCGTTGCCGGCAATGGCCAGGCGCTGGGCGCGGAATTGCGTCACCGCATCCTCACCCAGGTGTTCGACGGCGTCGCAGATATAACCTTCGCGCTCCCAGTTGGCCTTGGTCTCGGCGTTGCGGCGGTGATATTCCTCCAGTGCCAGCAGTGAATCCTCCCCGAGCCCATCGGTACAGAATCCGAAATCTTCGGGCAGGAACGAAGCGGTCAGTTCAGGGTGAGTGGCGGCGCAGTGGTAACACTCGCGATTGTTCTCGATCACCAACTTCCAGTTGCCGTTCTCGATGATCTCCGACTCGTGGGCGATCTTTGAATGGGTGATGTCGTATTGTGCGAAACGCGGTGTCATGACCTGGTCCAGGTACAGAATATCTGCGGGCGGTTCGTCCCCCAGGCAGACAAAGACATGGGTGCCGATGACACGGGTATGAACAGGGATCAGGCTTTTGCAGGTGGGATCGAAGTGTTGCCCCATGTGCGCCGCATGCTTCAGGCTGCCAGCCAGGTCGTAGGTCCATTGATGATAGGGGCAGACCAGCATGCCCACCGTTGATTTGCCGGGCTGTTTCAAACGCGCCCCGCGGTGACGGCAGACATTATGAAAAGCCTGCACCTGCTCGTCGTCATCGCGGACCAGGAAGATGGAGGACTTGCCGATATCGAGAGTGGAAACATCACCGGGCTCGGGAATATCGGACGTCACGCCGACCAGAATCCAATGTTTGCTGAAGAAGATATCCAGGTCAGTTTCAAAAATATCTCGTCGACCAAACAAACCGCCCGGCATGCCATGTCCGGGTGTGCGATCGGCCAGAAGTTCACGATGGGTTTTCACGGTGCGGGTCATTATTGATCTCGTTCAACTGATCGCCGGCAAGGGGCGGCAGAGACAGTATTGAAAGGTCAAATAATCCCGTCAACGCGCTTTATTTTCACCCTCGCATAACTCTTCGTTATGCGAAAAATCGAGTAATAAAACTTTTAATTATCAGTTGGTTAGATAACTGTCGTCGCGCAGCCAGTCCACTAATGCAGCAGCCAACGCCTCAGGTTTTCGGCCCGTTGGAATGACCATGTAATAGGCGTCTTTTGGCTTGATGGAGTAGGGCGTTACTCGGATTAACTCACCGCTATTGAGGCGGTGCGCGATCAACCGACTCCACCCCAGTGCAATGCCATGGCCTTGGATGGCCGCCTGGATTGCATCGTTGTAAGAACTGCAGCGAAAGGAGTAAGTCAGTTTGGGGCGCACATCGCCGAGTTCTCGACACCAGCGATTCCAGGTCATCCAGCCTTCCAGGGTTGAATCCGAGTCAATCAGCGCGGTGTCCAGAAAATCGCTGATCGATGCAGGGGCCGGGTTGGCGGCGAGCCAGGCCGGCGAGCAAACGGGAAAGACCTCTTCATCGAACAGGAAAAGCGAACGTCCGTCCTCCCATTTGCCATCGCCAAAACGGATGCCCAGGTCGATATCGTCACGGTATGAGCCCGGCGAGGGCTGCTGCGTCATCAGTCGCAACTTCAGTTTCGGTTGAAGGGTGCGTAGCGCGCTCAACCTGGGAAGAATCCGCAAATGTGAAAACGCCTCCGTGCACGCAATGGTGATCTCTTGTTCACCGATGCCCTCGCAAATCCTGTCGAACACACTGGCCATTCGATGAATGGATTCGGCGACAACCAAGTGCAGGATGTAGCCCTCGTGAGTGAGCTTGATTGATCGATGGAGCCGATGAAACAGCTTGGTCTGCAGGGTGTCTTCCAGCAACCGGATTTGCTTGCTGACGGCCGCCTGGGTCACGCCCAGCTCCTGGGCGGCCAGGGTGAAACTGGCCAGCCGCGCCACGGCTTCAAATTCCAGCAAAGCCGTCATGGACGGTATCAACCGGCGATAGCCCTTGACCTTCTTATCGATATCGCCGGATTGCATCGGTGCGCTCCAAGGCCATGGGGGAATCAATCAAGCCACCGAGGTCTGCCGGAGGAGCGGTTGATCCAGGCACACCTTGCTGACACACTCTTTTGTGCCTTCGGTTCAGGCGTTTTTGTCATCCATTAGCGCTTTCCCGATCAAGAGAAGGTGGCGTCTAGGTTTTAGGGTGCTCGGTCAAGATACACAAGTCAACAAAATGTACTCAGGTGTACATTAAAGGTTCGTAGGCGTACATTAAAGCCAGGTTTTTGAGAAGGTGAAGCGAGATGTCCCAGTTAGGGAAGGCACGTGGTAAGGCCCAGGACACGGGTTGGCGGGGGTCGCCGGAGGGTTGGCTGGAGGCTGCCTATGATGCCCTGAAGGAGTCGGGTATCGATGCCGTCCGGGTCATGCCGCTTGCCAAGCGCCTGGGCTTGTCACGTACCAGCTTCTACTGGTTCTTCGAGGATCGCGAACAACTGCTGGCGGCCTTGCTTTCACGCTGGCGGGAGACCAACACGGGGGGCTTGATCCGCCAAAGCGAAAGCTATGCCGAAAGCATCTCCGAGGCGATCTTGAACGTGTTCGAGTGCTGGCTCAATCCGCAGCTGTTCGACTCGCAATTCGAATTCGCGGTCCGCAGCTGGGCGTTGCAGTCGGCTGAGGTCGCTCAAGAGGTCGCGACCGTGGACGAGCAACGGATGACCGCTCTGGCGAACATGTTCAAGCGTTTTGGCTACGACAGCCCGAGCGCCGATACGCGGGCCCGGACGATCTATCTGACCCAGATCGGCTACATCACCATGAACACCACCGAGTTGATCACCGTGCGCTTCCAGCGCATTCCTCACTATGTGAGCATTTTCACCGGGAAAGTCCCCAAGCAGCGTGAGCTGGATCGTTTCTACGGCAAGTTCGGCTACGCCGAAGTCGAGCCCGGGATTTTCGTGCCCCTGACGGACACGTTTGAAGGCGTTGCCGATGGGGCATGAAACCCTGGGCATCATTGGCGGAACCGGCTGGCTGGGCGGCGCGATCGCCAAGGCCATGCTGGTCAAGGCATTGCTGCCAGCGGGCCGCCTGGTCATTTCCAACCGCTCGGGCAGTCATCCGCTGGCGCAACAAGGTGCCTGCCTCGTGACGGATAACCAGGCGTTGGTGGATCGCAGCGACATCGTGATCCTTGCGGTGCGACCCGAGCATTTCGCCAGCCTGGACATCAAGGCGACTGGCAAGACGGTTATCTCCCTGATGGCCGGGATCAAGGCGCAGACGATCATGGCGCGGACCTCGGCTTCGGCGGTCGTGCGGGCGATGCCCAACGCGGCGGTGGAAATCGAGCAGTCCTTCACGCCTTGGTATTGTGTTGGAGCGATAGAGGCGACCACGAGAAGCTTCGTGCAGCGTCTGTTCGAATGCGTGGGCACGGCCGCTGAAGTTCAGGAAGAGGACTTCATCGATTACCTCTCGGCGCTCTCAGGCACCGGTCCGGCTTTTCCTGCCTTGCTGATGACTGCGCTGGCCAATCAGGCGATGGCTGCCGGCATTCCTTCTGACATCGCACAGCTTGCGGCGAAGAACGTCGTGGTAAACAGCAGCCAACTGTTGGCCAGCCATGATGCTCAGCAAATGATCGACGCCTTGGTGGCCTATCGGGGCGTGACGGCCGCCGCTTTGCAGGCGATGACCCACAGTCATTTCGAAGCGCAGATCGGCAGGGCGTTGCAAGCAGGGGCGGCGATGGCCCGCAAGGGGCTCCAAGCCTGATCAATCGAAGTCCCCTACGGAGGGGCTTCGATAACATCGTATTTATTCAGGCTTGAAGCAGTAGATGGCCTGCTTGTTCCCACCCTTCAGATGTCCTTGAGCAACCGCAGCGCATCGTAGATGGCCGCGTGGGTATTACGCGCCGACACCGCGTCGCCGATCCGGAACAGTTGGAAGCGGCCTTCAGGGTTGGTCACGATATTCTGGGTTTTCCCCGCGATCAGATTGTGCTGTTCGACCGCGCCGTTGTTGCTCGAGTGCGGGCGCAGGTCGAAGTACAAGTCGTCCAGGGGGAGGGTGCCGTGGTTGACCACGACCTGATCGACCACTCGCTGCTTGTGCACCTGGCCATAATCGCTACCGAAGTTGGCCACCAACTGACCTTCGCGCTGTTCTACGGAGTCGACCCGATAGGTGACCGTGAAGGTGACGTTAAGGTCTTGCAGGCTGCGCATGTAAGGCACCAGGTTCATCGCCATCACCTCGGGTGCGAACGACCGGTCCGGCGTGACGATCTCCAGTTTGGCACCACTGTTGGCGATGACCTCGGCCGCCTGTAGCGCCGCGTGGTCGCCCGCGTCGTCGAAGATCAGCACGTTCTTGCCGGGTTTGACGTCGCCGGAAATGATGTCCCAGGTGGAGACCACCAGTTCATTGCCTTGCTTGAGCACCTCGGTATGGGGCAAGCCACCCGTGGCGACGATCACCACGTCCGGTTCTTGCGCCAATACCGTCTCGGCCTCGGCCCAGGTGTTGAAGTGGAACTTCACACCCAGCCGTTCGCATTGCGCCATGCGCCAATCGATGATGCTGATCATCTCGCGGCGCCGCTCGCTCTGGGCCGTCAAGCGGATCTGCCCGCCGGGCTGGTCGGCCACTTCGAACACCGTGACGTCGTGGCCGCGTTCACCGGCGACTCGTGCTGCCTCCAGGCCCGCCGGGCCAGTGCCGATCACCACCACTTTGCGCTTGACCGCCGCCCTGGGGATTTCATGGGGCATGGTGGTTTCGCGCCCGGTGGCGGCGTTGTGAATGCAATACGCGGCGCCGCCCTGATAGATACGGTCCAGGCAATAGTTGGCGCCGACGCAAGGGCGGATGTCTTCTTCGCGCTTTTCGATGATCTTGCGCACGATGTGCGGATCGGTCATGTGCGCCCGGGTCATGCCGATCATGTCCACTTTGCCCGAGGCGATGGCGTGCCGTGCCGTGGCCACGTCCGGGATCTTGGCCGCATGGAATGTCGGGAAACCGGTGGCCGAGCGGATCTCGCCGGCAAAATCCAGATGCGGCGAGTTGCGCATGCCTTGGATCGGAATCACATCGGTGAGGCCAGCGTCGGTGTCGATGTGGCCGCGAACCACGTTGAGAAAGTCGACCAGGCCGCTGTCCTTGAGCATGTGGGAAATCCGCATGCCGTCCTCGGCGCCGAAGCCACCCGGCAGATCCTCGTCGCCGGTGTAGCGAATCCCGACCAGGAAGCCTTCACCACAGCGCTGGCGGATACCGCGCAATACATCAAAAGTGAAGCGAAGGCGGTTTTCCAGGGAGCCACCGTAGGGACCGTCGAGTTCATTGGTCAGTGGCGACCAGAACTGATCCATGAGGTGCCCGTAAGCCTGCAGCTCCAGGCCATCAAGACCGGCCGCCTTCATGCGTTCGGCGGCATCGACGTAGTCCTTGATGATGCGATCGATATCCCATTCTTCCATCTTTTTCGGAAACGACCGGTGAGACGCTTCGCGGCGATGGGAAGGTGATACCACCGGCAGCCAGTCGGCCTTGTCCCAACGCGTGCGCCGGCCCAGGTGGGTCAGTTGAATCATCACCGCCGCGCCATGTTCGTGGCACTCGTCGGTGATGTCCTTCATCCACTTGACCACTTCATCCTTGTACGCCAGCACGTTGTTGAACACCGGCGGACTGTCCCGTGAGACAGCGGCGGAGCCGGCGGTCATGGTCAACGCCACCCCGGCTTTCGCCCGTTCAACGTGATAAGCGCGGTACAGATCCTTCGGCATGCCGTCGACAGGATAAGCGGGCTCATGGGAGGTCGTCATGATCCGATTTTTGAGGGTCAGGTGCTTGATCTTATAGGGCTGCAGCAGAGGATCGCTGGACATGGTGTTGCGCTCCGGGAACAGAACATCAGGCTTGGTTTTGACATAACGGTATGTTGAATGTTCATGTGTGTCAACGAGTGCGACACAGGTGTACATTTTCCTTGCGTAGCAGAAAAACCAGGATTAACATCCAGTCGCACAGGAGGGGCCGACGCGTCCGGTCGGGCGCTCCCTGCATCGATCCATGGGTGTGAGGGGGCTGTGCAAAGCACTATGAAAGTGCTCGTTGCGGTAAACCGCGCCATCGACCCCGAATGTGAAAGTCCGGGTGAAGGCTGACGGTTCAGACGTTGAGCTCAATGGTTGAATCATGCGCCGTCGAAGGGCGGGGGGAGGGCCTGACTCACTGAGTAAATTGAATAATTACGCATAACTAGAACTTATCCATGCATAACATAAAATCCCCCTGAGTCGGTGATATCGCGTTGTTTTCATGAGGTGGATTTAATTCTTCTGCTGCCCTGCCAATAACTATTAATACAGTACGCGGAGATGCACCATGATGACGTTATCCAGTAAGACTTATATCGGCTGGCTTGCAGGCTTGGCGATGGCCACCAGCAGCCTGATGGCTCATGCCGAGGAACCTGCGCCCATCCGTATTGGTTGGGTGAATTGGTCGGATACGGAAATTGCTGTAAAGCTGGCAGACACAGCGTTGCGAGAGCACCTCAAGCAACCGGTAAAACTGGTACTCGCCGACATTGGCATTCAATTCCAGGCCCTGGCTAACGGCAATATCGATTTGATTCCGATGGTCTGGCTGCCGAACACCCACAAGTCGTTCTATGACAAATACCAAGACAAGCTCGAAGACCTCGGCGTTTTATATGAGGGGCGAATTGGTATGGCGGTGCCCACTTCCATTCCTACCAGTGAACTCGCCACCATTGAAGATCTCAATAAGCCAGACGTGCGGGAGAAGTTGGGTGGCAAGATCCTGACTTCCGAAGTGGGTAACGGCCAATATAAGCTCACGGAAAAGGCCATCAAGGAATATAAACTCGATGGCTACAAGATGGTCGCCTCTTCAGAATCCGGAATGCTGAGCGAGCTGGATCGCAACCTCAAGCGTGACAAATGGGCTCTGGTCAACGCCTGGAGCCCGCACTGGATGTTCGCCAAATGGCCCCTGCGCTACCTGGATGATCCGAAGCAGGTGTTCGGGGGGGCCGAGCAAATCCATGCGATTGCTCGCAAGGGTTTCAGTGCAGAGCATCCTGACGTTGCCCGGTTCTTCGCTAACTTCAAGATTCCCCCAGCCGACCTCGAGAAATTGATGGCCGCTGCCCGTGACAGCTCGGCCGACAAGGTCGTTGCAGAGTACTACGCCGCCAACAAGCCTCGCTTCGAGGCCATGTTTGGCAGTCAAACCGCCTCCGCGACAACCGCTCAGCAATGACCGTCGTTTTCCTATAGTTTTGCAGTTGAGTGCCCTTGACGAACAGTGAAGGGCGCCCGCTGTATCGATGAATCTTCAAGCGCCCTGGTGGCGCTGCGGGGATGTGTCGGGCAGTCTGTCATATCCTTCATCTGGCTCAGGAATGGCGTCGAAGACGATGATAAACAGTAGCGATCATTTATCGTTGGCGCGGGGGCTCAGCAGCAGCGGACAACGGCTTCAACGATCACTTCATGACGTGCTGTCAAACAGCATTTGCCATGGCGCGCCGGATTCAATACAGGCGCATGCGGGCGCTCTGGACGCGGCCCAATGGGTTATCAAGACACCGTTGGAAACGCGGCGTGGATTACCTGAGTTCCTAGAGCCTTATTTGTCCCAGGCACTCGGCGCCGCGCCCAGAACCGATGAACATCTGGAGGCGCTGCTGGAGGCGTTGAGCACGCTGCTGCCTCATGTCGCCTGGACCCATCGCCAGGCTCAGGCAGGCCAGGACGACAGGTTCGTGCAAAGGCATCGACATGGAATGATCGCCGGCCCGGGAGGACTGTTTGAATGTTCCTCCATGACCCTGGGATTGGCCCTCATGGCGCCTGATACCGACTATCCCTTCCACCAACATCCTCCGGCTGAGTTCTATCTCGTTCTTTCCCCAGGCGACTGGTATCGAGAGGACGTGGGTTGGTGGAGTCCCGGAGCAGGGGGCGTTGTCGTCAATCCTCCTTCCTGCATCCATGCAATGAGATCAACGCACGTTCCACTGTTGGCGCTGTGGGGGTTGATTCATTGACGTCGTGCCATCGTTCAGAGGCTGAGTATGTCGGTAGCCACCCGATGGCGGAGGCCAATAACGATGCGCACTGTGCATGAGGCCCCGCGGCCCCAACTCGGCATTATCTTGTGCCTGCTTTCAATGCTGCTCTTTGCAAGCCAGGACGGCATCACCAAGGTGCTGGTCAAGGACCTCCCGGTCGCGCAGCTCGTCATGGTGCGCTATTGGGTATTCCTTGCGTTTGCTATTGGCTATAGCGTCTATCAAGGACGCCTGCGGGTTGCCTGTCGAAGCCGGCATCCTGTTCTCCAGATCCTCCGGGCACTGATTGGGGTCGGTGAAAGCGCTTTGTTCGGGCTGGGGTTGCGTTACCTGGGAATGGCTGAGATGCATGCCTTGTATGCGGTCTTTCCCCTGATGACCCTGGCGTTGGCGGGCGCGTTCCTGGGCGAGGCCATCGGGATTCGTCGATGGATGGCCGCTGCCCTCGGTTTCATGGGAACCTTGGTCATCCTGCGTCCAGGGAGCGGTGTTTTCGAACTTGCCGCGCTGATTCCCCTGCTGTCGGCCTTGGGTTTTGCGATCTTCAGCGTGCTGACCCGGCGAATCAGCCGGGATGATTCCTTCGCGACGAACATGCTCTACATGGGATTCTTCGGGGCGATAGCCATCACGCTGTCAGGCCTGCCAGGATGGGTTTCTCCAAGCCCGGAACAGTGGGGCCTGATCGTTGTGCTTTCCACGATAGGCATGGTGGCGCAGCTTTTATTCCTCCAGGCGCTCAAGTATGCAACGGCCGGTGCGCTTCAACCCTTCAACTACACGCTGTTGGTGTTTGCCACGTTCATCGGCCTGTTTGTATTCGGCGAATTGCCTGATATATGGACAGTCGTGGGCGCGGGGTTGGTGGTCATCGGTGGTCTGTTTGCGCTTAAGGCGAAAGGGTAGGGGGTGTTATTGATGTTACGTGCAGAGAGCCGTCCCTGGCTCTCTCAGGTGCAACAATTTAGAACTTGAACCGCCCCACCAACCCCTTGAGCTGCCCGGAAATATCGGTCAAACGCCCCGAGCCGGTCTGTGCCGAATGGGCAAACTCTTCCACCAATTGCGCATCGGCATGGATCTGCGCGATGTGCCGGTTGATGTCTTCGGCCACCTGATGCTGTTCTTCAGCGGCCGTAGCGATCTGGGTGTTCTGGTCGCGGATCGAGTCTACCGAGTTGCGGATCTTGTCGAAACTGTCGCGGGCCTGTTGGATGCGCTCGACGCTGGTTTGCGACGTTTGCAGGCTGCCTTGCATCTGCAGGGTGACTTCCTGGGTGCGCCGCGCGAGGTTGCCCAGCAGGCTGTCGATCTCGCCCGTGGAGTCGGCCGTGCGTCGTGCCAGGGCGCGGACTTCGTCGGCCACCACGGCAAACCCACGGCCCTGGTCGCCGGCACGTGCCGCTTCGATGGCGGCGTTGAGCGCCAGCAGGTTGGTCTGTTCGGCAATCGAGCGAATGGTGTCCAGGATGGTGTTGATGTTCTTGCTGTCCTGCTCCAACGCCTGCATGGTCTGGGTCGACTTTTGCAGATCCTCGCTCAGTCTCAGCACGCTGCCGGTGGCTTCGCCGATGTGCTGTTGCCCATCGTGCACATCGCGGTAGCCCTCGTCCGCGCTGGTGGCGGCCTGGCTGCACGAGCGGGCCACTTCGTTGGCGGTGGCGACCATCTCGTTGAAGGCGGTGCTCACCAGCTCTACCGCTTGACGTTGGCGCCCGGCGGCTTCGTTCATGTTCTGGGCCACTTCACTGGTGTCGGCCGCCGCATTTTGCAGGTCGGAAGAGGCGCTGCCGATGCGCTGCACCAATTGCGCGATCATGCCCAGGAACTGGTTGAACCAGCTGGCCAGGGTGGCGGTTTCATCCTTGCCCTGCACCGTGAGTTTGCGGGTGAGGTCACCTTCACCTTCGGCGATTTCCTGCAGGCCATTGGCAACCCCGCGGATCGGCCGCACGATCATGCTGGCGAAACTGGCGCCGACGATGGCGAAGACCACGGCCAGCGCAGCCGCGATGGCGGCGATCAACCAGGTCAGGCTCGAGGCTTCGGCCATCACTTCGTCACGCTTGATCAGGCCGATGAAGCGCCAGCCCAGGCCTTTGGAGCTGACCACGTTGGCCATGTAAGGCACGCCGTCGATCTCGATCTGGGTCACGCCATCGCTGCTTTTGGCCAGCTCGGCATAGTTGGGGCCCAGGTCGGCCAGCGGCTTGAAGTTGTGCTTGGCATCGGCGGCGTCCACCAGGACGTTGCCGTTGGCTTCCACCAGCATCAGGTAGCCGCTGTCGCCCAGCTTGATGTTCTTGACCAGTTCGGTGAGCTGCTTGAGCGACACGTCCAGGCCGACCACGCCCACGACGTTGCCGCTGGCGTCGGTGACCGTGTGTACGGTGCCGATCAGCGACACATCGTCCGGCGCCCAGTAATAGGCGTCCGTGCGCACGGTCGTACCCGGTGCGGCGATGGCAGCCTTGTACCAGGGACGCACGCGAGGGTCATAGTTGGTCATCTTCGGGTCGTCAGGCCAGCTGGCGTAGCCACCGTCGCTCAGCCCCACGGACAGATAGGCGGTGGTCGGATGGCTCTTGGCGAATCGGTCGAATATTTCCAGAAGCTGTTGGTTGATCTCGGGGAGCGGTGTTTGTGCGGCATCGGCCAGGGAGTAGTTTTTCAACCCCTTGGCGGCGATGATCCGTGGATCCTTGGCGATGTATTCGACGTTCTGGCTGATGCCATCGAAGAACTGCTTCATGCCGTTGTCGATCTGGCGGATTTCACGGCCGCTGCTGTCCAGGAAGTTGGCCTTTGCGGCGTCGCGCAGGTTCATTACGACAAGCACCGCTACCAGGATAACCGGGAGGCAGGCGATGGCCGCGAACGCCCATGTCAGCTTCTGTTTGATATTCATGACTTCTCCCGCGGAATATTTTAAGTGTTGGAACGGCGGAAACAGCAGTGTTTGGCCTTGCGAGTCTCTGGAAGGGAAAAGCGCCTATGCCTACTGCCACTGTATCGACCAAAGTCGTAGGCACTTGAGGCTGGCCATTTTGGCGCGGGACGATCGGTAGAGGGCGTAGGCGCGATTGCAGGCGGCTTGACTAGTCTGGAAGATAGCGTGGTTTGCCCTGCGGCTCGGGCACCCACGTGCAGCAAATCCTCATCGTCTTTAATGTATTAACGAGGCCCTATGCCAAGCGCATTCGAGAGCGTACTCAAAAACAAGAACATGGCTTATCGACCGCTCGGAGCGGCGTCCGCCAGCGAGGCGCCGATCCGCGTCGCGTTTGTATTGATGGACAACTTCTCGATGATGTCCTTCACCGGTGCGGTGGACGCCCTGGTGACCGCCAACCTGATGAGCGACATGCCCCTCTACGAGGTGCTGACGGTGGGGGTTTCAGGTGGGCAGGTGACGAGCGACCTGGGCATTGTCATCTCGACGGACATCGAGCTGGCGCAGATGCCGGAAAACCAGGACGTGCTGATTGTCGCCGGGGGCTTTCGCGTGAAGTTGCAAGGTCATCCCTTGCTGCGCCGCAAGCTGCGCGCCAATGCGGCGTCCGGGGCGATCCTGGGCGGGTTGTGGAACGGTGTCTTCTTCGTTGCCGATGCCAATCTGTTGGATGGTTTCGAATGCGCTGTCCACCCGGAAAGCCGCGCCATGATGGTGGAGGTGTTTCCCCATGTGAAGGTGTCCAGCCGGGCCTATGTGGTGGATCGGGAGCGGGTCAGTTGCGCGGGCGCCAACAGTTCGCTGCGCATGATGCTCCAATTGATTCGCCAGACGGGCGGAGCGGCGCTGGTGGGGGCCATCGAGGAAATTCTGCGTTGTGATGAGTCAGGCGACGATGCGACGGACTTGCCACCGGTTTTCGTCGAGACCGACCCGACGCTGCCGGAAAGCCTCAAGTTGGCGTTGGAGCTGATGTGGCAGAACGTAGAGGAGCCCTTGACCATCGATGAGCTGGCGGCGTGCGTGAAGATTTCCAAGCGCCAGTTGGAGCGACGGTTCTGCAGTTTTCTCGGCGCGACCCCGACGCGCTATTACCTGGAGCTGCGCCTGACGCGTGCGCGTCAACTCATCCAGCAAACCAATCGGTCCGTGACCGAAATCGCCGTGGCGACAGGCTTCGTCAGCTCCCCGCACTTCCAGCGTCGTTTCCGGGATTTCTTTGGTGTGCCGCCTGGCAGTTACCGTTCGAAATCGGAGCGCAAGCAAGCCTTGCGCTGAAGACGCTGCGGGATCGGGAAGTGAGTTTTTGGGGCGGGAGGGCTACGCTGCTCAGCGGGAGCAAGCTCCCGCATCACGGACACAAATCAACTGTTATCGTCGGTTTGTGTTTCGGTGGGCAGGTCTTCGGTTTGCGGAGCGGCTTGTGATGCGGTCAAAGTCGTCTCCTTGCACAGCACCTTGCCTACTTCGTCGGCTATCGAACCGTCGATGATTCGCCCTTGCATCTGGTCGAACTGGGCTTTTTCCAGCACTGCGAGGCTGTTGTACATCCCCATGTGCCGTACATTGCGGCTGGCGCAATCGAGTTCGAGTTTTGTGTAGTTGGTGAAGTAAGCCCCCGATCTCTGTACGGTGGCCTGGATGGCTGAGCCGCTGTCGATAAACGACACGATGGAGTACACGGCATCCGAATCATCGTAAAGGTATTTGATGTTCTGAACTTCCGCGACCGCACTACACGCAATCGAGATTAAAGCGAGGGATATGACGGTTTTCATGCTTTCTTCCGTGAATAAGCAAGTCAGGAATAACAATGGCAAAGTGAAATCATTTTGCCGAGGCTCATGCATTGGGTCAATTGACTTCGGGCCGTCGCGATGACCGTCGGTCAGAAACGAAAACCTTTCGGGAACTTTATAGATCCCTCTGGCTCGTGGCAACAGACAAAGCGCATTTCAGCTGGGCATTGGGACCTGTCCGAGACGCACCGCAGCTCCAATTAGATCAAAGCTTGAATTCGTCCAATCGCCTGACTTTTTTTAGAAGTTTTTCGTCTGAGCTGCGTCGGTAATCACGGTTTCAGGACTTTCGAGCTTTTTTCTGTCCCGAAAGGGAAATCGAACATCAATGCAAAAGAATCGCCCGACGCAGATAGGTCTGGCGGGTCACCCACGCGGACCTGCGCCATACCGCACGGGGGCGGGCTGCCATCCATTCAATGTGGAGGCGCCATTGTGAAACACCCATTGTGGGAACGAGCTTGCTCGCGATGGCGGAGGGTCAGCTAAATGAGTATCGGCTGACCTGACGCCATCGCGAGCAAGCTCGTTCCCACAGGGTCTACAGGTTGCTTCATAGCCTCATGGCATCTGTGGCAGTTCCTGCGGCCGCAGATC
>Ga0213822_1000421_pt1 | contig 33914 bp, 34 predicted proteins | sample MC6MC0908MG_FD_179872 | JGI IMG/M metagenome (GOLD analysis project Ga0213822, IMG submission 179872) | Enriched soil aggregate microbial communities from Iowa State University, Ames, United States - MC6-MC0908-MG | ecosystem: Environmental > Terrestrial > Soil > Unclassified | place: USA: Iowa... | reverse complement strand
CTTCGTGCATCGTTCCGTCTCCTCCAACAGCAATGATTACCTTTTGCTCTTGGTTATTCGCTGCAATTTGGCTGGCAATTTTTTTAGCGTGTCCGGGATATTCAGTAAAAAATGCGAGATAGGATATTTTTTCAATCTTTAGTTGACTTTCAATTCCTTCCCAAATTTTAAGGCAGTAGCCGTTTCTTGCTTTTGGATTAACAATAAAATATATGTGCTTCATAAAACCAACCTTTGACTATTCTTGTAATGGAAACAGTGTAATTGCTTCATATTTAGGCGTCTTATTTAGATGTGTTTGATATAAAACAACATCGCTTGCTAGAAATGAAAGTGGTTCAGGCTGCAGCTTATTCCAAACCTCTAACAGCTCCCTTTGAAATGGAGGGGCTCCGGTCCACTTCCTTGCCAGGGTGATATGGGGGCGGAATGGTCTTGTTTCCAGCTGAAAACCTGCCTTCTCACTGGCTGAAAACACCTTTTTTCTAATGGCTATAAGCTCGGTGCTTTCCTCGGTATCTGCCCATAGAACCCGAGGTGAATCTTCCTGACCGAAAATTCCTAGTTTGGTTATTTTCAATGTTAATGCCTTCGCATCTCTTAAGACCTCTTTCACGTTGATTTCTGCCGCAGCCATTTTTTCGGGATTAGCTGTCCCTAGGAAAGCCAGTGTAATATGCAGGTCTAGATAATGTACCCAACGGCTAAAATGAAGGTCTTCCATTATTTTTTCAATATGGGCTTTCATAATTCGTTTCGTTTCTTCAGGAATTCTTACTGCAAAAAAATAATGTGTTCGTTGTTCCATTGTATTTTCAGTCCTTTATCCCGCATTAACGGGCAGTATGACCCTCACTTAAAGATTTTAAGGAAACAAATAAGGATAAATTGGGATCAATTGTCCTTAAAAGCCCGATTGTTAGTTGAACCTTATTTAATTTTAGTCTATTTTTCCCAAATTGTATCTATTAACAAACGGATAATTTGGTGAAATTTTTTACAATGTGCTTTATTTTCATGTTTTGCCGAATAGGAGAAAGCCAAGCAGTTATCTCCTGATTAAGTGGTCATTTGCATTGCCTGTGATACAGGAGAAAGATATCTATCAAGCGATCTATTTCAATTCCAATAAGCAAGGTGCAAATATTGATAAAGGTGTCAGGCACCATGTGAAAAATTCACATGGTGCCTGACACCTAGTTTTTTAGTTTTCCGCATTGGTTTTCAATTTCTTGTTTGAACAGTTCTTGCAGGTTTCTAGTAATTGGGCCCGCTAGACCTTCGGTTACTTTTTTATCGCCAATTTCGACAATCGGCATGACCTCTGAAACGGTACTGGATAGGAACACTTCATCCGCACCTGCCAGTGCCTCGAGCGTGAATGCTCGTTCCTCTACAGGAATATTATTGTCCAAGCATACCTTTAAAATCACATCTTTAGTAATTCCTTTTAAAATGAGGTTATCGGATTCATGTGTGATGACTACACCATTTTTTACGATGAAGATATTTGACGAACTTCCTTCAGTAACATATTCGCCACGATGTTGAATAGCCTCAAAACCACCTTCTTCAGCGGCTTTTTGTTTTGCTAATAAATTGCCCAGCAAATTTAAACTCTTAATATCGCAGCGCAGCCAGCGGATATCTTCAGTTAAGATTATTTTCACACCATTTTTCATGCTCTCAACAGGTCGTGTAATTTCCTTCGTATAAGCTGTAAGGGCTGGCGTTATTTCCTCAGAAGGAAACGCATGATTTCGGGGAGAAACTCCCCTGGTTAGCTGCATGTAGATAATCCCAAGCCGAAGCTTATTTTTATCAATAAGCTCTTCAAGTAAACTCTTTAATTGCTCTAGTGTGGATGGGAAAGTAATGCCGATACTGTTAGAACTTTTAACAAAACGCTCCAAATGTTCTTTAGCAGTAAACATTTTTCCATTATAGACACGAATAACCTCATACACCCCGTCACCAAATTGGTATCCACGGTCTTCTATATCTACTTTTGCTTCTGATCGATTGATCAGCTTTCCATTTAAAATTGCAAATGCCATTCTCCTATTCCCCTTCGATTTACTTATTCAGTTTGGGCTAATTCATAAATAGCTTGTGCATAAATGGCTGTTGCCTTTAGCAAGTCATCAATAAACATATATTCATCCTTTTGATGAGCAATATCTGGTCTACCAGGAAATAACGGGCCAAATGCGACTCCGGCTTTTAGAGAACGAGCGTAAGTACCGCCGCCAATCGCAATTAACTCTGCTTTTTCCCCTGTTTGTTCTTCATATACCTTTTTCAAGGTTTGAATCAGGAATTCTTTTTCATCCACATGATGCGGTTTTGAGTCAGAAAAGTTTTCAATCGCGAAGCCTTCATTTAGTAAAACGTCATCTAACTTTCCTTTTGTCGATTCCATTTTGTTTGTTACAGGGTATCTGCATGTCATCCCAATTCTTCCACCAGATTCAGATGTAAAGAGCAGCTTTCCAGGATTGATCGTTAATTCTCCGGAAATTTCGTCCGAATAGGCTACACCAAGGTTTACACCCCTTGAATCGTCAAAGAAGTATCGAGAAACGAATTGGAAATAGTGTGTGGCCTTCGCATCCAATGCTTGCTTAGATAGAAACTCCGCTAAAAACAAACCGGCATTTTTCCCATTTCTCGGTTCCATGCCATGTGCAGAAACGCCTATTACTTCTAAAATTAGTTCTTCGTTTTGAACATGGTAATTATATTCCAATTCAACTTTCTTCATGAAAGCTATAAATTGCTTCACCACTTCATCTTGGTGTTCCTTAACAAGGATGGTTGCTTTAGCATGATCTGGAACCATATTATATCTTTTTCCAGAAACAAATCTCTCAACCTTAATATTTGCCTCAGTTACACCTTCTTCTGACTCTTTCTGCACCATATCAAAATCAGCAATCCCTTTTTCCGCATTAATTATCGGGAAATCAGCATCAGGTGCGAATCCTAAAGTCGGCATTTCTTCGTTCTTAAAATAATGGTCCACACAGCGCCAATTGCTTTCTTCGTCGGTGCCAATAATCATACGAACACGTTTTTTAAGCGGCAAGCCAAGTTCTTTTACAATTTTCATCGCATAATACGCCGCCATTGTCGGCCCTTTATCATCCAGCGCGCCGCGGGCATAAATTTTTCCATCGCGAATTACCGCTCCAAATGGGGCACTTGTCCAGCCATCCCCTTCTGGCACGACATCCACATGACACAGAATTCCTAACAGGTCTTTTCCTTCACCAAACTCTAGGTGACCTGCAAGATTCCCAACATTTTTCGGAGTAAATCCATCTTTTTCACCCAAGTTAAGCATGAAATCAAGTGCTTCCTTCACCTCTTGTCCAAGCGGAGCCTCAGCTGAGGTATTTTCCTCGTCTAAAAGGCTTTTAATATGTAATAATCCCTGTGTGTCCTTAATAAAGGACTCTTTTCTTTTTTCTACTTCACTCATCCAATTAATCTCTGTCAATTGTGATAACCTCCAATCTGTTGTGCTTCTCTTTAACAATATCATTTCTGCAATTATCTTAGCAATTTTGCTTTAATAACAGACGGGTTGATCATTTTTACTTAAAATTCGAACAATTTATCATAAACCAAACACCCTATCCCATATCCTATAGTAAGAGAATGATAAAAGGAGGCAAAACTCCGAACAATTAACAAAAAAAATGAAGATTATTTTGTAAACTTTTGTATTGTGGTAGAAATTTTCAGAAATTGTGGGTACAATAATGTTAGATGTATGACATCTATGAACTCACTACATCGATTCAAAAAAAAGGAGATGGCTGCGCGGAAAAGAAACTACATATTCTTGAAGAGTTTTCTTCAAAGAGGCTGTCGGTAGAGGGATTAAGCCATAGGTTTGAAAAAAGGATAGGGAGTGGTTCTTTGAAACCTTCAACTAACCGGATGTTAAACCGCATCAAATGTATCTACATGTTTATTCGCAATAACGGCACTGTCACTACGCAGGAACTTGTAGAGGAATTTGGTATCACTCCTCGCACCATACAACGAGATTTAAATGTCTTAGCCTATAATGACTTGGTTATAAGCCCAAGCCGCGGAAAATGGACGACAACACGAAAGAAAGTGAAGATGTCATCTTAGTACAAAAATTAAAGAGTTTTATGCATAAAGAAGCACGCGGTAATCCAACCTTCGCGTGCTTTTGTTTATTAAAAAATATAATTACCGTTTCTCATTTAAAGGAGAAAAATGAATGATTTGGTTGTACTCTTGTTCATTTATGATTCCGAGCTTTTTAAAAACATACGTATAAATTAATATCCTCCGCTGCCTTCGAGGGGTTGCCATCATGATAGATTATCTCCTCTTTTTAAATAGTTTATTCACCATCACCAATAAAGTTTCCTTAAGGCAAAAAATATTTACATAGATGTGAACCTATTTTGCTAATTGACAGTTTTAAAAAATATGATATATTAATATAAAAATACTTTAGTACTTAAAAGCGTCTAAGCGAAATAGAAAAGTGAGTTGAATCATCATGGAGCATAATCATCAGGACTTAAAAAAAGGATTATTACCGAGGCATGTCCAGTTTATGGCTTTGGCTGGTATGATTGGAACAGGAATTTTTAAAGGAAGCTCAGATACATTAAATATTGCTGGACCTAGTGTGGTGGTGGCCTATTTAATTGGCGGGCTTTTGCTTTTTATTATTATAGCGGCATTAGGGGAAATGGCGCTTGCGTTTCCCAATATGAATGTTCAGCATCTCGTAAACAAAGCATTTGGATATCAGGTTTCTTATCTGGTTGGATGGCTTTACTGGATCAATTGGACCCTTGTAACCATCGTTGAGTTATTAGCAGCAGGAAGTTTTCTGCAATTCTGGCTTCCTGCGATTCCATTATGGCTTTTAAGTTTCCTCTGTGCAGTTGTTATTGTAGGAATCAATTTATTTCAAGTGAAATATTACGGGGAGTTTGAGTTTTGGTTTGCCGGTATTAAGATTATTGCCTTAGTTGCTTTTATTATCTTAGGATGTCTACTTCTTTTTGGTTTGATTCCTAGTACCCTACAAGATCCATTGTCAAACTACACTGCACATGGCGGATTTTTCCCCCACGGAATAAGTGGAATATTCAGTGCCTTTTTAGTTGTCATGTTTTCTTATGGCGGTGCCGAATTAATCGGGGTAGCTGTTACCGAAACAAAGGATGCTGAGCGAGTTTTGCCGAAAATCATTAAAGGCGCCGTTTTGCGCGTCATCATTTTTTATATTTTGCCAATCCTTATCATCTGCGGCATCATGCCTTGGGACAAGGTCACAGGTTCAGACAGTCCATTCGTCCAAGTTTTCAGTAGTACAGGATTGCCTGGGGCAGCACATATTATGAACTTTGTCCTTTTGACAGCAGTTCTATCGGCGGCAAATTCCGGAATTTATGCCACATCAAGAACATTGTATTCAATGGCACAAAGTGGTGTTGCACCAAAGTGGTTAGCAAAAGTATCTAGAAAGGGTATTCCAGTTACAGGGATTATGATTACGAGTGTGTGTATTTTAGCTGCTGTTTTCTTAGCTTATGTAACACCTAGCCAGGTCATCAGCTATCTTATGACCATCCCAGGTTTTACTGTTATGATCCTTTGGCTCAGCATTTGTGCAGCACAGTTAAAATTACGACCACGCTACAAAAATCAACCTGCTTTTAAAGTAAAGTGGTTCCCATATACAACCATTTTTGCGATTGTTTCGTTATGCGTGATCTTTATTGGGTTTTTGTTCAATCCAAATAATTTGATTGGTTCATCTGTTTGTATTGTAACGATTGGAATTCTTATTATTCTTTCGTTTATTAATAGGAAAACAGGGATCAATGATATTACTGCTTAAAGATAGCCGATACTATAGGCCAGCAAATTCTGCTGGCCTTTTTATTTATTAACAATCTTTGAAAAATCACTCGATAACAAACGGACGGAATTTCTTTGCTGCATCTGATAAATATCAAGCTTCCAATTAAAAAACAAAAAGTGATATCCGCGGTGGGTATCACTTTTTGTTTTTTATTGAAGTTACTGTTACTTTTCATCCGAGTTTTCAGGTTGTTCAACTTCAGACTCATCAGACTCCACCAGGAGTTTGAGGGCGCTAAGTTTATTTTCCCAAAATAGTTCAAAATATTGGAGCCAATCTTTTAATTCATGCAGTGGTTCCGGTTCAAGCTTGTACCGTGTTTCCCTGCCGACTTTCCGTTCCTTTACCAGACCTGCATCTGCTAATACCCTTAGGTGTTTAGAGACGGCAGTCCTGGTTATAGGGAAGTGTCCACTTATCACAGTGACAGGCATCTCTTCCGTGCTAAGCAGTTTCAAGAGCTTTCGTCTTGTTGGATCCGCGATGGCTTGAAAGACATCATGCTTTGCTGGTGTTGCAGCCATTTATGCCTCAACATTTGCTTTTAATTTTTGCACAAGACCTGCCCAGCCCTGGTTCATATTTTCACGGATTGGTGTATGAGGTGCGCCAAACTCGGTAACTTTATTTGCATCCCAGCCGCTATGAATAAGGGTAAATTCTGTTTTGCCATCAACTTCTTTTAATTCAAATGTAAGTGTCCAATCTTTTCCCCAATTGAACGAAAGGCTGTTAGGAGGGTCGACTTTCGTAACCTTACATGGTGACATACCAAATTGACCGGCATTTAGATAAAATTCATGTCCCTCAACTGGTTCCATATCATTTGGCATGAACCATGCTGCTAACCCCTCTGAAGTTGCAACCGCGTTCCATACTTTCGAAATTGGTGCATTGTATACTAGGGTGTATCTAATGTCTGGTAATGTTTGTGTTTGATTTTCCATTATGTATGCTCCTCTATTAATAAAAATTACGAAACCAATTGGTTTCCCTTTAAAATAATATAACACCTTTTGGTTTCATGTCAAGCGTAAAAAAGATGACTCTACATTTAATAAAGTCACCGTATATATCGTTTTTCATTCAAGTATTTTGTCTATTGACCGCTTGATAACAGTGCTCGGGCAATCCCGATAAAGTACTCGGACTCACGGATGATGTGATTAAGAACCACTTTAGCCGTATGATTGCTGCTGACCGCTTGACTATGTGTTTTAATTTGCTCACATAGTTGAATAAACGATTCACTCTCCTTCAGGCAAAAGGACACAAGCTGGAGCACCTGTTGATACAATTGATCCGATACCTGTGAACCGGATCGAATCACGGATTCAATGAAACTGACAACTTGTTTGTGTGTATCCCCGAGAGCTTGTTCCCATTTTTTTAAAGCATCAACAAATTCTGGCTCCAGTCCTGACACCAGCTCCCGAATGACAACCGTATGTTCCTCTTCCTGGTGCTTCCAAAATTCCGCTTCATCTAATATTCTTAGCGGCATTTGCGGCCCATAATAAAATTGCATAGACATCCCCCCATCATCTTTTCACTTCAATGTATGGGAAAGGCTATGAAAATATGCTTTTATCGATTAACTTCCCGCGCCGCCATTACCGGCAGCAGCGTTACTTCTTCGTTTCTGAATGGCGTTTATTCCCATGACAACAGCAATTAGTTCTTCGGAAGAAACGGTATCAGTTGTACTACTTAATTGGTAGGCACGCGATTCAAAGAAGGCGCTGACTTTTTCAAACCTGGCAATTTGGTTAGAGTGTTCATCAAAAATTTCATATGTGTGAGAGAAGGGTTCTGATTCTATCAAGTAAATCCCACGTCCATAAGCATCATATTCATATTTCTTCGCTAGAAATGTAAGTTTCTGTTTAAGCACACCGATTTCCTGTTCGAACTTATCGGTGATTCTCCACTTATTGCTGAAGAAAGGAAACTTACCGCTTACAACCAGATTTCCATCTTGGTCTAATACATCGACCCCAGAAGAAAATGCACTTTTTAAATCCAACTCGCCTACTTTTTCTTTTGAACTATTAAATATTTCCGTTCTGCCTGCTGAAAAGAAATTATCTTTGAAATAAAGCGTCATAAATACCCACCCCCGGAATTTTTCTGTTTTTATTACATACGTTGTTTTTTGGAAAAAGTTTCATATGTTACAATGATATATAAACGGGGAGGGAGTATCTATGCTTAATGGTCAATATATCAGAAGTATCAAATTGAAAAAGGATGAAATCCCTTCTTATACAAAGTATCCTTTTAACCTGCCCAGTTTGAGGGCATTAGACGAACTTTCTTTTCATCCTAAGGTGACGTTTCTTATCGGCGAAAATGGGATGGGTAAATCCACCTTGCTTGAGGCGGTTGCAGTTTCATTAGGATTCAATCCTGAAGGCGGTTCGTTTAATTTTAATTTTTCAACTTATGACTCGCATTCACCGCTTGGGGACTATCTCAAATTGATCAAAGGGATTGAGAAACCGAAGGATGGATTTTTCTTGCGGGCGGAAAGTTTTTATAATGTTGCTTCAAACATTGAGGAAATGGACCAAGAAATTTTAGGGCGGCCGGTCATTGATTCATTTGGTGGTGTTTCCCTTCATGAGCAGTCACATGGCGAGGCCTTCTTTGCAACATTTCTGCATCGCTTTGACGGAAATGGAATCTATATTTTAGATGAGCCCGAAGCCGCACTTTCGCCTCTCCGGCAAATGTCTATGTTGACGAGGATTCACGACCTAGTCAACGAAAATTCTCAATTTATCATCGCGACCCATTCGCCTATTATCATGGCTTATCCGGATGCAAAAATCTTTGAATTAAGCGAAGACGGAATAAGAGAGAGTATCCTTGAAGAAACGAACCATTATCGGATTATGAAACAATTTTTTGATGATAAAAATCGAATGCTGCATCATTTGTTAAATAGTTAATCTAACTCATGGAAAAAGAGCCCGGAAACCGTGCTCTTTTTCATGGAACAATATTTTTCCCATAAAAGATTTCATCCATCTCCAATTTTAATCTTTCGGTGATTTCAATATGTTCATCCGGCGACAGCTTATCTTTTGTATAGCCAAACAAATAGTTATTTAAATCAAAATTGCGCAGCTTACATTTCGTATGAAAAATATGCTCCTGATAAACATTGACGTCAATCATATCGAATAATTCACCGACATCTTCCGGGATGTAATTCTGAATCGAATTGATTTCGTGGTCAATAAATAGCTTGTGGCCGGTCTTATCTCTTGTAAAACCTCGAACCCGGTAATCAATTGTCATAACATCGGTCTCAAATGCACGGATTAAATAATGAAGCGCCTTAAGCGGTGATATTTCTCCACAAGTGGAGACATCAATATCCGCCCGAAACGTACTGATCCCTTCATCTGGGTGAAATTCCGGGTATGTATGAACAGTAATATGGCTTTTATCCAGCTGCATAACTACCGATTCAGGGAGCGGTCCCGGAGATTCCTCAAATGATTCTGACGGTGCATTTGCAACAGGCCCCTCTGATACCAACAAAGTAACACTCGCCCCCGCAGGCTCAAAATCCTGGCTGGCCACATTTAAAACGTGGGCTCCGATGATATCTGATACATGCCGTAAAATTTTTTGCAGTCTGTCCGCACTGTATTGTTCATCAATATAATTCAGGTAGGCTTCCCGCTCTTCCTTTGTTCGTGTAAAACAAATATCATACATATTAAAGCTTAACGACTTCGTCAGGTTATTAAAGCCATGCAGCTCAATGGCCTGCTCGTGTGTAAGTTTCATGATTTGTTCCCCCTTCACATCCTAAAACCTATTTAGCTTTTATAGTACCCATTGTTATACCCACTTACTTACTTTTTCAAAAAGAATACTCTGCTTTAATAAACTACCTATAGAAAATCTAAAGATTTTTGGCAAAGTATCAATGCTAGATACTTTGCTTTTTTGTTATATTTCACCTTATCTTGAGAAAAATAATTGAAGGTCTTCTTTATGAGGTGAAATGATGAAAAAACAGGTCTATCTTTTATTGATTTTTCTATTATTGCTACCTTGCAGCTTGGCGAATGCTGAACCCATTAAAGAAAATAATGTAAAAGTTGCATTTGTACGTGATGGTTTTCTTTGGTCTAAAATAAATGGAAAGGAAGAAAGAATCACCAATAATAAAAACAAATACGAATATCAGCCCCGATGGTCATATGACGGAAAATGGCTTGCTTATCAAGTTGAAACTGGAAAACAACCTAACGAGTCCCTAACAGAGATTTGGGTATATAATCCGGAAACGAAAAAGCACAAACGAATTTCAAAAGAAGGAACGAACCCTAAGTGGTCACCTGTTGAGAATATACTTGCTTTTAAAAGTGGCTGGGTCTTAAATGTCTCAAACCTTGAACACTTTTATAATATTGCATTAGGTGTCGGGGACTATAGCTGGTACCCGGATGGACGTTCATTTATAACAGCCTCGGGCGCTTCCATGAGACCTGATGGCTGGACAAATCCGGTTCTTTTTCAAATCGTTCTAGAAAAGGATCTATCCAAAATCACCAGTTTAACCAAGAATGTAAAGAAGCTTTATACCATTCCTAGTGAACTGAAAAAAGGAAATATTAGCGTGCTTGCACTTGATGTTCATAATTTTAAATTTTCCCCTGATGGAAAGTGGATTTCTTTCGTCGTCAGCCCAACAGCATCTGGGGCAATGGACAGCAATATGGTTTGTGTCATCTCAGCTGATGGGCGCCATTTCGAAACAATAGATGAAATAAATGGAGAATCATCGGTAAAATGGGCATTTCATCAGAATCGATTAGGCTATATTGCCGGTGGCGGCAGAATTGTCTTTGGGTTTAAAGATAAAGATATGGAAGTAACCGAGCTTCCCGCTTTTAAATCGATTAGCCTAACGCCGCCAAAGTTCGCGGAGCTTGGATTTGCTTGGAAGGATGATCATTCATTAATTGTTTCAAGAGTAAAAGAAAGTGAATGGTCGAATGACGCAAAACAAAGGCCAGACCCTTCATTATTTTTAATCAAAATTGGCGAACAAAAGCAAACACAAATTACACATCCCCCAAAAGACTATGGTGACTACAACCCAATCTATTTACCCATAGCTGAAAAATTAACATGGCAGCGATACACTGACCTAGTTGATGTAAATAGAGACCTCTGGATTGCAGATCAAAATGGGGTAAATGCAAAGGTTTGGATAAAAAATACTGTTTTGTATGATTTTTATGAAATGAAACAATAAACGGCAAGAATCCCCATGCTTTTTTATATCTAAACATAATTTGTTGCACAAAATAATAAAAATAATATTTCATTTTTCTCCAATATTTTTAAAACACTTTCGTTACTTATTTACAATTATTATAATTTGATATTTATTTTTAATTAATATATGTTATAATAAATATAGATAAAAATTTAGGAGGAATGTTAAATGACTATTGAACAAGTTCTCAACCAACAAATCGCAAACTGGAACGTATTATACACAAAATTACATCATTTTCACTGGTATGTGAAAGGACCTCACTTCTTTACCTTGCATGCAAAATTTGAAGAACTTTACGAAGAAGCAGCAGCAACTATGGATGAATTTGCAGAACAATTACTGGCAAATGGCGGCAGTCCTATATCAACTTTAAAAGAGTCTCTGCAACTTGCAACGATTGAAGAAACGAATGAAAAATTAACGGCGGAGGAAATGGTACAAGTCATTATTAATGACTTCTCTCTCATCATTGATGAATTAAAAACTGGGATGGAAGTAGCGGAACAGGAAAACGATGAAGTAACCAGCGATATGTTCCTTGGCCTAATGGGTAAACTAAATAAACATAACTGGATGTTGAAATCCTTCTTAAATGCTTAATAGATACTATCCCTTTAATGGACAAGGCTTCATGCCTTGTCCTTTTTTATTTTTACTAAAAACAATGGTAATTTTGTTATTATTAAGGCAAGGAGGGATCAACCGTGAAGAAGCTGCCTAAAACCTTGTGGATCATCCTTTTCACTTTTTCCATCATCTTAACTGCTTGTGTTTCACAAACGCCGCATGAAAGCACTGACCTAAAGCCAAAAGAAAATGCCCCGAAGCCTAAGGAAGTAAACCTTGCTACATCGCAATTGCTTAATGAAATCATGGATGGGGCTCGCAAAGGAACGGTTAAGGATTGTCCATTTAATGCCTTTGATAGCACAATGGAACAGGTCAAATTAGAATGGGGTGAACCTGACAAAGTCGATGCTGCTGGTCATGGCCTCTACGCAACCTATACGAAAAGAAATGTTGTTCTTGGCTATAATAAGGCAAGTGAAGTTTTCGATGTACGATCTTATACGAATAATCTGAAGGAGATTTCCGACCAGATGGTTGTAAAAGCATTTGGACAGCCAGCAGAGGTAAATGACAACAACAATGAAACTATTTATGTTTATAAAGTGAACCAAGACATTCAATTAAAGCTTATCATTCCGAAAAGCAGCAAAACCATCGACCATATCTCTGTTTTCCACCCGAAAAGAGCAGAACCGCCAAATGATTATATACTTGATATAAAAGGAACCTCCACTAAACTTACTGAATCGGCATGGGCCTCGATGCAGAAATGGCGGAAGGACATCGTTCTTTTTGCGAAAAGTCAAGAAAATATCTTTATCAATGGACCTAATAAAAAGAAAGTAGCCCTTACATTTGATGATGGTCCAGATCAAACCATCACCCCGGCTATCATTGATATTTTAGCTGCCTATCATGTGAAGGGGAATTTCTTCTTTTTAGGAAGTAAAGTGAAGGAACACCCTGATGTTGTCAAGGAGGCATTCAATCAAGGAAACTTAGTCCTCAGCCATAGCTATCATCATGTGGAATTAACGAAACTAAGTAAAGTTGCTGTTCGTAAAGAAATTGATGATGCCGGGCAGGCAATCAAGTCCGTAATCGGTAAAGAACCGGCCATTCTAAGGACACCATACGGTGATACAAACGCACAAGTAGCTGGGATTTCTATGCAAGAAGGATATTCGATTGTTTTATGGTCGATCGATACACTGGATTGGTCGCAAAAAGATGCGAAAAATATTGTTAACAATGTGATTGCAAATGTTCGAAATGGCGACATTATATTAATGCACTCCGATTCTGATAAGGTTGAGACCAAAAAAGCATTGCCGCTGTTAATCGAGGAATTGCAAAAAAGGAATTTTGAAATAGTTGATCTGGGGAATTTGTTGAATATTAATGCTTATCAGTAGCCAAATTGATCGTCCAAGAACTGCGCATTTGCTCAATATGGAAAAACCTCATGAATTTAATAAGCTTGTGCTGAGTTTTTTAAAATTAACTTGAAAAAGCAGCTAAAATTAGCTGCTTTTTCAAAAAATCCTCTATTTTACTTGATAGTCTCTCAATATTTCAACTTCATCATCAGTCAATTCCCGGTATTCGCCAAGCTCGAGTGTTTCATCTAATGCAAGAGGTCCCATCGTAATCCGTTGCAGATAAACAACCCTTTTTCCAACGGCTTCAAACATTCTTTTTACTTGATGAAATTTGCCTTCAGTGATGGTAAGTTCAATATCGGAACGGATACCCGATTTTAAGATTTTCAATTCGCCGGGTTTGGTTTCGTAACCGTCGTCCAAGGTTACTCCCCGACTAAAGGCCGAGATATCTGCGTCTGTTACCTCCCCGTCAATTACAGCAAAATAGGTCTTCGGCACATGCTTTTTAGGAGATAGCAAACGATGGGCCAATTGTCCGTCATTGGTGATGAGCAGCAATCCCTCTGTATCCTTGTCAAGCCTGCCGACAGGAAATGGCTCATACACTTGGTCCTCAAGCTCCAATAGATCAATCACGGTTTCGCAAGCACTATCTTCAGTCGCCGACAGTACCCCTTGCGGCTTGTTCATCAATAGATAAATAAATTCCCTGTAATCAATCACTTCGCCATTTAAGGTAACAGTTTGTTTAACTGGATCGACATGTTGCTTAGCATCCTTGACCACAACATCATCAACTTTAACAGCACCGCTTTTCAGCAGCTGCTTAACTTCCTTGCGGCTGCCGTAGCCGAGATTCGCTAGCATTTTATCAATTCTCAACGTTCCTCCTCCTCCCTGGTAATTTTAATTTGGTCATTAACCGATCGAGTTTATCTCCAAATAAACGGCTGGCAAGTCCAGATTTTAAACCAAGATAAAAATAAATTCCAGCTCCAACTGCCGCACAAATAACGATCATTAAAACAGATTGAATTTTTGATGCAGGAGAAAGGAATAACAATAATAGTTTGTACATTAATTCTGTGCCCACCCACATACATCCAGCAAAAATAACAATTAACAAGCTCCTTCTCCAAACGAGACGGAATGGATAACGGGCATACGCCCTAATGACAATCAAATTGATGAGAATAGCTGCAACGTATCCAAGCGTAGTTGCTAATACTGCTCCTCTAGTTTCCATCATTTTTATTAACGGAATATTTAAAGACAGTTTTATTAATAGTCCGACAAGTAAACTTAACACCGTAAAGCGCTGTTCATTGATCCCTTGTAAGATGGCTGCAGTGACAGAATATAAGGAAAAGAGAATCGCAACAGGTGCGTAGGCCCGTAACACTTCAGTACCCACTACATCATGCTGATAAAATGCCGTATAAACAGGTTCTGCCAATAAGGAAAGACCGATGGCTGCAGGCAGCGTTAAAAATAACAGCACCTGAAATGTCTGATTTAACTGGCGGTTTAGACTTGCCCCTTCACCCTCAGCAAAGGCCCTCGTTATACTTGGTACAAGTGTTAACGAAAAACCTGTTGCCAGTGAAACGGGGATAATGACAATTTTATGGGATTCAAAATTTAATATAGAGAAATAAGATTTTGCTTCCTTCGCAACAATACCAATTTCCCCCATTGCCTTACTAAAGGTGAATTGGTCAATCGCCTGAAATAAAGGATTAGCAATCCCTACTAAAACGAACGGGAAGGCATAAATAAGTATTTCCTTATAAATATCCTTAAGGGAGATATCAATTGTTCCCTTATCATGTGTAAGCAGTTCATCCAAATACGGTTTCCGCTTATACCAATACCAAAATAAAACGATTAAACCGCCAATGGCACCTATAAAGGCAGCAAACGTCGCCACACTTACGGCCGTTACCATCTTTCCATTAAAAATATGTAAGACGGCGAAGGCCCCTAGTAGGGTAAACGCAATCCTTACGATCTGTTCAACAACTTGAGAAAGTGCTGAAGGGCCCATCGATTGGTGCCCTTGAAAGAATCCTCTGATAAGACTCATAAACGGAACAACAATTAACGCAAAGCTGACAGCACGCATGACTGTTGTGACATCATCTAAATTTGCCTTTTTATCACCAACACTCATTTCCGCTAACGTAGGTGCCGCAAGATACATTACTAAAAAGGCCATAACTCCTGTTAACAGCATGATAACTAAACCCGATTTAAACAGCTTCCTGCCAACTGCATATTCCTCAAGAGCATTATATTTCGAAATAAATTTTGAAACCGCGAGCGGGACACCAGCTGTTGCAATACTTATAAAAATGGTATAAGGAACATAGGAGAATTGATAAAGAGTTGTCCCTTCCCTGCCGACAATTTGAAAGAATGGAATAACGTAAATTAAGCCGATTACCTTTGAAAGAATCGTTCCTAAAGTTAGTATAAAGGTTCCTCTTAAAAGCTTAGACTGCATAAAATCCCTTCCTACCCGAAGAAATACGTGTGCTACTTCAAAAAATTCGACTTTTTTTGCACACTATTAGTAGTTTACAACTTCTTTCTCTCGGATGCTACTAACAACCATGGAATTTTTATCTGGAAATCAGAGGTTGTCGTTTTATTTTCACAAGAATTGTTTATAATGAAGTGAATATAATTAAAGTTGGTGTAAAAAATGGATTATGATGTAATTGTCATTGGCGGCGGTCCATCTGGGTTAATGGCTGCCATTGCTGCCGGCGAAAAAGGTGCGCAGGTACTGTTAATTGATAAAGGAGATAAGCTTGGTAGAAAGCTCGCCATTTCCGGCGGAGGACGCTGTAATGTCACCAATCGATTGCCTGTAGAAGAAATCATTAAGCACCTGCCTGGCAACGGGAAGTTTTTATATAGTGCTTTTTCTATTTTTAGTAACGAAGATATTATAACATTTTTTGAAAAACTAGGTGTTGCTTTAAAGGAAGAGGATCACGGGCGAATGTTCCCCATTTCAAATAAAGCTCAATCAGTTGTCGATGCACTTTTAGAAAAATTAGAGAAGCATCACGTAAGGATTTACAAAAATAGTCCCGTTGCTGACGTCATCTATGAAGATGGACATGTTTCAGCGGTTTTATTGAAGGATGGGCAAAAAATTTGCGCAAAATCGATTGTCATTGCCGTAGGCGGAAAGTCTGTTCCCCATACGGGATCGACTGGTGATGGCTATGCTTGGGCGGAAAAGGCTGGACACACGATTACAGATCTGTTCCCAACTGAAGTCCCTATTACCTCTAGTGAACCATTTATTAAAGCTAAAACATTGCAAGGACTTTCATTACGAGATATTAATTTGTCCGTCTTAAACCCAAAGGGCAAGCCAATTATCACACATCGAATGGATATGCTGTTTACCCATTTTGGCATCAGCGGTCCCGCGGTGCTACGCTGCAGTCAGTTTGTAGTGAAAGCGATAAAGAAATGGAAACTAGCAGAAGTGACGATGAGCCTTGATGTCCTGCCTGACAAACGGGAAGAGGAGATTTTTCAAGAAATTGTTAAGCTTGTAAAGTGCGACCCTAAGAAAAGTATTAAAAATACCTTAAAAGGTCTCGTTCCTGAGCGATATCTTCTATTTTTATTAGAATTTAACAGGATTGATCCATCAGAACAAGGCGGTACGATTTCCAATGAAAAAATTCGCAGTTTTGCAAAAAGCTGCAAGCAATTCCTAATCAAAGTAAATGGCACCCTTCCACTTGAAAAGGCATTTGTGACAGGCGGTGGCGTGTCTGTTAAAGAAATCGAACCGCAAACAATGGGTTCGAAAGTAATGGATGGTTTATATTTTTGCGGTGAAATTCTAGATGTTCATGGTTACACCGGCGGATATAATATTACTTCTGCCCTTGTTACTGGAAGACTTGCTGGAACCAATGCCGCCCTAACCGCAAAAAATCGGGCCTGATTGTCAGGCCCGATAAATAATCATCGCTGAAAAACAGTAAATCTGCTCTTCCTCTTCCTCCTCGGTCATGGCTGCTATATTATATTTAATATCTAGCAGACTCTTTTCATCTATTCCTTTTAAAAAACGATTCATTTCCTTTTCTAAATCCTTCTCATGCTCTCGGTCAAACAACTTAACCTGTATCACTGTGGTCTCCCTCTCTTTTTTTCTATCATTATTGACAACTTTTCAGAATTTTAAAAATAGAGGAATTAAGATTATTTTAAGTTTACACTTGTAAACTTCATTTTGAGGTCAAATAGAGAGGAGCATTGCAATGGATAAAAAACAAAAAATCTCTTGGGGAGTCAGCTTTGGCTAGAATAAGGAATTCGTAAGGATTTTCAAATAACATCCAACAAATGTCGTAAGTTTATTAAAATGTGTTGTAAGTGACAGAAAATATGTCGTGATTGCTCCAAAATATGTAGTTAAAATCAAAAAAGATGTCGTAAATGATAATTCAAAAAAGAAAAACCGGTTCCAATAATGGAATCGGTTATTTTGTTTCTCCACTCCAGTGCATCATCCCGCCAACCATGTTACGGACTTTAAAGCCTTGTTCTTGTAGGTAATAACAAACGTTTCCGCTGCGAGCACTTGAGCGACAGATAAAAATATACTCTTTATCCTTATCAAAATAATCAAGGTTTGCAGGAATGTCACCCATACGGATGTGCTTAGCCCCAGGAATCATTCCTGCTGCCACTTCCTCATCTTCCCTGACATCAACAAGCTCAAGTTTTTCCCCTGACTCAAGCTTCTTTTGTAGCTCTTCTGGTGTAATCGTTTGAATTTCTTCCATCCCATTCATCCTTTCAAAAAAATTTCCCCCGGGAGCCGGGGGGATCTTCCTTTGTTTTAGTTTGCAACTATATTTACAAGCTTACCCGGCACGGTGATGACTTTGCGAATTGTTTTTCCTTCAATTTGTTCCTTCACACGGTCGTCATCCATCGCGATTCCTTCTAAAGCTTCTTTGCTGGAATCAGTTGGTACCATAAGTTTTGTTTTTACCTTACCATTAACTTGGATCACAATTTCGACTTCCTGGTCAACTAATTTTGCTTCGTTATACGCTGGCCATGCTTCATAGGAAATTGTACCGTCGTGTCCTAGCTTTTCCCAAAGTTCTTCAGCAATATGCGGACTAACAGGAGCAAGCATTTTTACAAATCCTTCTACGTAATCCTTAGGTAATACTGTTGCTTTATAGGCTTCGTTAATGAATACCATCATTTGTGAAATTGCCGTATTAAATCTTAAGCCTTCATAATCCTCGGTAACCTTTTTTACAGTTTGATGGTAGACTTTTTCCAAATTTGAAGCTTCTTCATTTGGCTGGATTTTCGGATTTAATTCACCGTTTTCCTCCACAAATAATCGCCAAATTCGATCCAAGAAGCGGCGAGAACCATCTAAACCGTTTGTAGACCAGGCAATTGAGGCATCAAGCGGTCCCATAAACATTTCATACAAGCGAAGCGTATCGGCACCGTGACTATCAATGATATCATCAGGATTGACAACATTTCCTTTTGACTTACTCATTTTTTCATTGCCTTCACCTAAAATCATCCCTTGGTTAAATAACTTTTGGAATGGCTCTTTTGTTGGAACGACACCAATATCATACAAGAATTTATGCCAGAAGCGGGCATATAGCAAGTGAAGCACGGCATGCTCAGCACCGCCAATGTAAATATCAACCGGTAACCAATGATTTAATTTTTCTTGTGAAGCAAGTGCCTCACTGTTTTTCGGATCAATATAGCGTAAATAGTACCAGCAGCTTCCTGCCCATTGCGGCATTGTATTCGTTTCGCGGCGACCTTTTTTCCCGGTTTCCGGATCAACGACGTTTACCCAATCAGCAATATTGGCAAGTGGTGATTCACCTGTACCTGATGGTTTGATGTCCTTAGTTTTTGGTAATGTCAATGGAAGCTGGTCTTCCGGAATTGCTGTCATCGTGCCGTCTTCCCAATGGATAATTGGAATCGGCTCGCCCCAATAACGCTGACGGCTAAATAACCAATCGCGTAGACGGAACGTTACCTTTTTGGTTCCAATCCCTTTTTCCTCTAACCAGGAAATCATTTTAGAAATCGCATCTTCTTTATTTAAACCATTTAAGAAATCAGAATTGATGTGTTCGCCGTCTCCCGTATAGGCCTCTTTCTCCACGTCGCCGCCGGCTACAACAGGCTTAATTGACAGTCCGAATTCTTTAGCAAATTCGTAGTCGCGTTCATCATGTGCCGGTACTGCCATTATTGCACCAGTTCCATAGCTTACTAAAACATAATCGGCAATCCAGATTGGCATTTTTTCGCCATTCGCCGGATTAATTGCATATGCACCGGTAAATACGCCTGTTTTCTCTTTCGCAAGATCTGTACGCTCAAGATCACTTTTCGTTTTCACTTTATCTAAATATGCTTCAACTGCTGTACGTTGTTCAACAGTTGTAATTTTATCAACAAATGCATGTTCTGGAGCTAATACTGCATAAGTTGCACCGAATAAGGTATCCGGACGGGTCGTGAAAACAGTGAAGGTTTCATTATGACCATCAATTTGGAAAGTTACTTCGGCACCTTCCGAACGGCCAATCCAGTTGCGCTGCATTTCTTTCAAGCTTTCCGGCCAATCAAGCTCCTCTAAATCTTCAAGTAAGCGGTCCCCATAGGCAGTGATTTTTAACATCCATTGCTTCATTGGGCGGCGTTCTACCGGATGGCCACCTCTTTCACTCTTACCATCTATAACTTCTTCGTTAGCTAATACGGTTCCAAGTGCCGGGCACCAGTTCACAGCCACCTCATCAATATAAGCAAGCCCTTTTTCCCATAGCTTTAAGAAAATCCACTGCGTCCATTTATAGTAATCAGGGTCTGTTGTGTTGACTTCACGGTCCCAATCATACGAAAAACCAAGTGCTTTAATTTGTCTACGGAAGGTGTTAATGTTTTGCTCAGTGAATTCTGCCGGGTCGTTACCAGTATCCAATGCATATTGTTCTGCCGGAAGACCGAATGCATCCCAGCCCATTGGATGAAGTACGTTATATCCCTGCAACCGCTTCATACGTGATAGGATATCTGTAGCTGTATATCCTTCCGGGTGTCCAACGTGAAGTCCTGCCCCGGACGGATATGGAAACATATCTAACGCGTAGAATTTCCGTTTATCATATTCTTCACTTGTTTTAAATGTTTTTTCTTCTTCCCATTTCTTTTGCCATTTTTTTTCGATTTGTTGATGATCGAAGCTCATTGTCTGTTCCTCCTATTGAAAAATAAAAAACCTCTCATCCCAAAAAGGGACGAGAGGATTGTATGTATCTTCCCGCGGTACCACCCACATTAGTGTTGTAAACACTCGCTTCATTCATCCTTAACGCGGAAAACGGCAAGCATTACTAGCCCTTCATGCTTGCAACTCAAAGGCGAGTTCATGATGTACCCGGTTGACTTCCACCAGCCGTCAACTCTCTTCAGTTCGGGTATTGACCACTACTACTCCTGATCACTGTTTTTCTAATATAAAAAGTATTACGGTTATTGTATTAAATTTTCTGGCAGTATGCAAGCAAACTTGAGCCTATTTTCATCTTAGACGACTTTTCTTTCATTTAAACTTCAAAAAAAGACAATGGAGAATCTCCCCACTGTCCTTCCCGTGTGGACAAATGCTACATTTGTCCACGAACGGTGCCTGACACCATTTTTGTTTTTAATCCGCGGTCATAAAGAAGTGTGGTGACTATTGCGATTAAGAATAGGCCAATCAATACGAAAAATAATGCTGACATGCTATACATATCTACAATTATTCCACCTAGTAATGGACCAACCATTCTACCGCCGGTTGCAGTGCTGTTCACGATTCCTTGATAAAAGCCTTCTCTCCCTTTAGGTGCTAAACCGAAAGCAATAGTAGGTACTGCAGGCCAGATGAACATTTCACCGATTGTTAGGATAATCATTGCTATGAGGAAACCTGAAAAAGCACTCGCTTTTCCTGCAACTAAAAATGAAATGATTAAGATAGCAATTCCAATTAGGATTTGCAGCTTAAGTGAAGCCGATAGATACTTTAGCACTCCATTCAATAACGGCTGCCCAAGGACGATAATGGCTCCGTTAATCGTCCATAATAAACTATATTGTGTCAATGAAATATTGATTTCCTGTGTGTAAGAGGCAATGGTTGTTGTCCATTGACTATAGGCAACCCAACAAAGCAAATATCCTCCACAAACAATCAGTAAAGCCTGCAGATTTGCTTTATTTTTTACAACATTCATTGATTTTTCCTTATGATCATGTATTGCAGTCTCTACTGAGATTCCCTTATATCCAAATACAGCAATTAGTAGAAAGACTATATACATGATAGTGTTCGCTAAAAAGATAAGTTGGAAAGAATAGTCTGCTACGATCCCTCCAAGTGACGCGCCTACAGCAACCCCAAGGTTTTGTGCGACATAAAGGGCATTAAACGATTTACGCCCGCCTTCTTTCCAGACTGAACCTGCCATTGCATACATGGATGGAAAAATAATTCCTGTTCCAAAGCCGGTGATGGTAAGAAAAACGACGTATTGTGGCCAGTCATGCCAAAGTGATAAGCCGACTAGGGCTAAAAGGGAGATACCAATTCCCAATATAATAGATTTATAACCGCCGATTTTATCAAATAAATGACCGCCATAAAGATTTCCAATGACGTTTGCCCCCGAGTTGAGCATAAGAACAATCCCGGCAACGGACAGGGACTTTCCTAAATGATCGTGAATATAGATGGTATTTAAAGGCCATAAAAAAGAAGAGCCTATTACATTCACTGCCATCCCGATGATTAAAAGCCATAAGGCACGTGGCATGAAAAAAACGCTCCTTTATTGTAAGTTAATTCGATTCCCTTGGTAATTTTAGCTTTTTTTCCATTAAGGTGCAATGCTTTTGTTTTTCCAGTTAGCGTTGAGATTTAATTACGCGCGTTTTGACAGGTATTCTGCTGATTTATTGAATAATTCCGCCAACTTTCAGAATTGACACATCACCACAATTCCAGCAAAATATACATAAGAAAACACTGTCTCCAAATGGGAAACAGTGTTTTCCGAAATATATTTTACGGCTCTTTCCAAACACTTATTCCTTCTTGGCGGGACGAATAAGAATTTACTGGAAAGGGTCTATTTTTTTGGTGCTGCTGGAACAACCGGTGCTTGGGCTGGGAAATAGCTGTTAACAGCCTGATCTTTTTTCTTCTCATTTACTTTCTCATCCGCAACAGCTTTCTTCACTTTTTCAATTTCCTGATCAAGCTCTTCCATATTGACGCCTTTTTTCACTAGCTCCTCTGTTGCAAGGCGAATCGCTTTGTTTGACTGCTCAATTGAAATCCTTAAAGAATCCATTGATCCTTGTGGGTTATGGAAGCCTGAAGAATTTTCAGCAGCGATGATATCCCAGAACCATTGGCCTTTACGAACAAATTCCTGAGCTTCTTTGATCTTTTCTTCACTTACACCAGAAGTAATCATTTTGTTCACATAATAATGGGCAGAAGTAGAAATATCTTGTGCATCATGTAATCCGCTTACGTTAGCTTCTTGAATTTCCAGCACGCGGTCTTTCAATTTGTCTAAATCACGGTCACCATGGCACTGGCCGCAAGAAGTTTGCATTGTCTTAAGCGGAGAAGTCCACCAATGTGAAGTGATCTTTCTTTTTCCATCGACACGTTCATATGGCATATGGCAATCTGCACAAGATACATTTGCTTTACCATGTGTACCAGATAAATGGGTTTCAAATTCAGGATGTTGTGCCTTTAGCATTGGCGTTCCGGAAATATTACTGATCCAGTCTTTCTCAAAGCCGTTTTCTTTAGCAATTGTATTATAGTATTCATACATTTCTTCCGGTTTGAAGCCTTTTGTCCATGGGTAGGTCACTTCACTATTGTTAGCAGCAAAGTAATATTCGTCATGGCACTGTCCGCAAACATAGCTGCGCATTTCGTTTTTCGTTGGGTTTGAAACATCAACACCCTTAGCTTTCAATGCTTTAAAAAGACTAGGACGGGTTACCCGTAAATCCATTGTTTTTGGATCATGACAATCGGAACAGCCGATTGGTGAGTGGCCCATTGATTCGCCTTTTGGCCAAATATCTTTGTTAAAATTAGCGCCCCAATAGCTGTCTCCCATTTCTTCAATCATTTTCGGAACAGCCGTTGATTTACATGTATAACAAGACCCAACAGACTTATCTGTAATACGTTTTGTATCACGAATATCTTCTAACGCATAAGTATGGCCGCGTTCTTCAGTATATTCTGTGGCAAATCCATAGCCATTGAACAGCATAGGTAATAATGGTTCTTTATCGGCATCGTATTTGCTTCGTTTCACCGAACCCCCGTATTTTGTATCTTCCATCTTTTCATTTTTCTTATAACTGTTATATTGAAGCGGAAATAAGTCTTTGAATGCTTCATTACTTATTTCATCTGCTGATAGGCCTGTCGTCTTCTTGCCTGCTGCCGAAGCGGTTTTGTCACTGGAATCATTGCCACAGCCAGTGATGATTAACACTAATACCAGCAGAAGAAGATATGCCCCATATCGGAACCTTCCCATTCTTAAAATCCTCCCTTATTTTCTAATAACTCTCCTGATACAGGTGGCTTATTATAATGATCATCTTTAAAGCCTTTCCCGTGTGGTACTGTTTTGTGACAGGATATACAGCTATCCTTGGCATCATGCGACACATTGCTCAAGGTACTCTTGTGGCAGGAGATACAGTTATCGTTCATAATACTTTTCGTGCGGTCTGTCGCTTGTATCACATCTGGAATATCTTCAGTTCCAAGTGTGTTGAAATAAATGTGCGTCATCCCGGCGCGCCCTTTGAAAAATAATTTCCCAACCTCACTCTTATGTGGCAGATGGCAGTCATTACACTGTAAATCTGAATGTGTAGAATCCATAAATGATGTATAAACGGATTTCATTGTATGACAGTTTTGACAAAAACCAGGTGAATCCAGGTAGGCCATTGTTTTAACTGCGGAAAACGATAAAAACACGCCAATAAGAAGGGCCAATACAACTAAAAACTTTTTGTTCATCTTCAGAAGCTTTTTAAACATTTCTTCACCTCCCATAAAAAAATATCTCTCTATATATTTTTATTAAAATACCTTTTGAGGTACCTTAATCCCAAATGGAGCACGCTATTAATAGCGCTTTTGATTTTTCTTTTTATTTCTGATAATAATTGTCAATGCACCAATAGATAGAACACTGATTCCACTAAATGCTCCAAATGCGAGACTTGTGGATATCTTATTTCCTTTTTTATTCTCCACAGCATTTTTATTATTTGTGAATTCTGTGGTTGGTTTAGTTTCATTGCGTTCATATGTTAAAGTGAAGGTTTTTTCTTCACCTTCTTTTACATCTTGAAATAGATAGGCGAACGTGTTATCTCCGTCAGCATGATTTTGTTTATCCTCCGGTGCCGGGGTTAGCTTCATTTTTTTGGCCTTCGACGGCTGGGTAAAGGTAACGTTAACGAGACCAATGTCTGAAAAACTTTTAAACTGATATGACAATGATCTCATTTCCTTATGTACCTTTAGACTGTCTATATAAAACTCGATGACAAATTTATATCGTTCTTTAGGAGCAATCTCTTCACTTGTTGTCCAAGAAATCGTTCCTTTTTCACGGTCAATGACATATTCAATTTCATAGGTCTTTTGTAAATCGCTTGAGTAATCGGCAACATAGCCAACCCGAAAATTCTTTTCCTCGATAGGAAGGGGAATTTCAATTTGGCCCTTCTGGGGCTGGTCGGAATTGTTTACCATCGACCCTTGATAACCAATTAACAGCGGCGCATGCTCTTTCTTTTGATCGTTCGGGTGGTAGGCATACTCTGGCATGACATGAATCGATAACTCTTCCATGCTCAAAATGTTTTCAGTTTCAGCAAAACTTTTGGAAGGATTCAAAAAGGCAAGGATCATGCCAAAGATTATGATGTATTTTTTCATTCATTTTACTTCCTTTCAATATTAGCTGACCAAAAATATGGACAAAATGTGAACATGTTCACATTTTGTTGTAAAAAAAGTGCTAGGTGAACCAAGATGGAACTCCTAACAAAAAGTGGAGGTTTTGGAATGGAATTTTCTAATCCATATCTTATTTAAACCATGTATAAATAACCCAATCTGTGACCTACATCACAAATTAAATCTAAGTTGTTGCCAAAGTGTGAACAGGATTTTTCTTCTATTTTCATGTTGTTTTTATTAAGAAATTGACACTTTGGGTCTTTTGAGGACGTTTTTGATGAAGTAATGCCATTTTTGCAAAGCAAAAAAAATTTAATAAAAAAAGTCCCCCAACAAAAATGTTGAGGGATATGATGAGTATTATTATTCTTGATGCATTTTCGATTTGACCGACTGGCCACCCGATTTTTCATATTTCATTTTCGCTTGTTTCACAAGATCAACATCCTGACCCAGTTCGAGGTCTTGATTATTCACGCCATTCCTTGTTGTTTGTTCAGGGTTTTGCTGCTTTGAACGTTTTTTCAAAAAGTTCTCCTCCTCTTAATGCTCTTCTAATATCATGGAGTTCTGTAACTGCTGAAGCTGAAGTCTCATTCTATGAAGTTGTTCCCGCTGCTGCGAATTCGCACTATGGGCCATTTTTGCAATATCTTGATAGGTATCCTCTAGCTGCTGAAGCGCATTTGTATAATTATCGTCATTATAATGCTCCTGAAGGCTGCTTTGTTTGTATTGTTCCTCGGCATAGCGAATTGCATCCTCAACTTGCTGCATTAATTCGTTCATTGAGTCGCGAGTAGCCATTAAAGAACCCCCTTCATGTTGTGGCACATTCCACCTTTATGAAGCACACACTGCTTCATTTCTTATTGTGTTCCTCAATCTTTTTCCCTATTACACGAACAGCAGGATAATTTTTACCAGCTTTACTTGAACAATTACAATTGGATAAGGTTTTCGCTTCATGCTAAAATTGAGGTTGCTGTGCACTTTATTTTATTAAGGAGGTTTGCTGAATGCTTCAGACAACACCTTTTCTATATGCATCAGAAGATAAACGATACCATACATGGAATTTTCACCTTCGCAAGCATTTTGGCCATAAGGTGTTTAAAGTAGCGCTGGATGGCGGGTTTGACTGTCCGAATCGAGACGGTACTGTCGCACATGGCGGTTGTACTTTTTGCAGTGCTTCCGGCTCAGGGGATTTTGCCGGGAACCGGGTTGAGCCCCTTGAGACGCAATTCAATGAGATTAAAGAAAAAATGCATACAAAATGGAAAGATGGCAAATATATGGCCTACTTCCAAGCATTCACAAATACCCATGCACCAGTAGAAGTTCTTCGTGAAAAATATGAAACGGTTCTTAAACAAGAAGGTGTTGTAGGATTGTCCATCGCAACACGGCCCGATTGTCTGCCAGATGATGTCGTTGAATATTTAGCAGAATTAAATGAACGAACTTACTTATGGGTTGAACTTGGTCTGCAGACTGTACACGAACGTACTGCCTTACTCATTAACCGTGCTCATGATTTTCAATCTTATGTTGAAGGCGTCAATAAGTTAAGAAAATACGGGATCCGCATTTGTTCCCATATTATTAATGGATTGCCACTTGAATCCTATGACATGATGATGGAAACAGCACGAGAAGTTGCAAAATTAGACGTGCAAGGGATTAAAATTCACCTGCTTCACCTTTTAAAAGGCACTCCTATGGTCAAGCAATATGAAAAAGGCATGCTTGAATTTCTTACTAAAGAAGACTATGTAAACTTAGTTTGCGACCAATTGGAAATTTTACCGCAGGAAATGATTGTTCATCGCATTACCGGTGACGGCCCGATTGACTTGATGGTCGGCCCGATGTGGAGTGTAAATAAATGGGAAGTTTTGAACTCTATTGATGCAGAACTGAAGCTTCGGGACAGCTGGCAGGGTAAATTTTTTCAGGAGACTTTAAAGCGATGAAATTGGAGCGTATTCTTCCTTTTGCGAAAAATTTACTCCAAAAAGCGGTTAAACCCGGTGATATTGTCGTTGACGCGATAGTAGGTAATGGACATGATACCGTTTTTTTAGCAGAAATCGTTGGTGAAAACGGGAAAGTCTATGGCTTTGATGTGCAAGAAGAAGCGATTGTGGCAACAAAGGAGCGCTTAGCGGAGCATGATCTGTCAGATCGAGGTATCCTCTTTCATGAAGGTCACGAACATCTTTCCACAAAGATTCCCACTAATGATTATGGGAAAATTACCGGAGCCATTTTCAACCTTGGCTATCTGCCAGGTAGTGATAAAACGATTGTAACCAAGCCGGAAACGACGATTGCTGCTATCGGGCAGTTATTGGAAATAATGTCACCTGGGGGGATCATCGTCCTTGTTATTTACCACGGGCACGAACAAGGTGCGATAGAACGGGATTTCCTGCTTCAATACTGCCAACAATTGGATCAAAAAAGAGCACATGTACTGCAATATCAATTTATTAATCAGCAAAATAACCCGCCGTTTATCGTTGCAATTGAAAAAGGGTAAAACCAGGCATTGCCTGGTTTTTTATTTCGTCAATAATCTCGTTACAAAAGCAGGGACTGATTTTTGTATGGACCTATAGGCAAGTCCATTGAAATAAAAGAAATAACTAATCCAGCCACCGGATTTAATAATTCCTTTAGCTAGTTTCCGGACATTTTTTTGTTTGCGAACCTTGGAATCTGAAAGGTAGATCCCTAATAAGCCGCGATTAATCAGCTGATGGAATCTTTTATGTGGCAGGTACTCAGTATGCCTGTCCGCCTCCGTCACAAAATGCTTTAGGCGATTGAAAAGTGTTTCTTCACTTTTATAGTAGGAGCAGAAATTTAAGTCGCCACCTGCAATGTCCTCTTCTTGATCAATAAAATAATCTAAAAGAATATGTAATCCCTGAATATAGGGAAAATATCCATTACGAATATTTTCAGCATCACCCGCCTGAAAATCCTCGCGCATCGCATAGGAGATTAAACAAAAGATCCCCAGTGTGGAACCGGAACAGGCTGAAAATTCATACCATTCCATTTCAGGCAATTCATCCTGATAGTGATGAAACCATTTTTCCAGTCGCGGTACCCGTTCCTCCTTTACCACGTGCTTGTTTATTTGTAAATCACAATAGTACTGACATAATTCAAGAAGATACTCTTTAATGACATCATAATGCTCTAACTCCCTTAAAACAGTCCGGCAGGTTTCCGATAAATCATGCAAATACCGATCGTCATCCTGATCCGCGCGAAGGCGGTAATAATTTTTCTCATTTGCATGTTGAACAAGCGCATCTGACATTGATTCGTGCAAAGCAGCAAAATCGTTAGGATCAAGGGATGTACTCCGGTCGCACAGATTATCTAAATAATCACTGATTGTTTGATAGGCGACAATAAACTTGACTGCCTTCTTATAATGCTCGCCGGCTGTAAGCGCTAGAATAGCTCCTCCCTCACAGTGGAAGGTTTTGTGCTCAATACTGGCAAGGGCCTGATTTCTTAATTCAGGGTTCGGAATTTTTTCAGCACGGCTTCTCCAATAAGCCAATTCTTGGTGGACTGCCGGAAGTATTTTGCGATAGACCCTGGACATGAGGGTGATTGGCATCATGGATTATATCAAACCTTTCTATACAATGTATCCTATTGCTTTTAATTGACTGTTAACAAAGTCCTTTGCGTATTCGAAAACCTCTTCACGCTCTGGTTCGTTAAAGATTTCATGATAGCATTTTGGCCATTCCTTAAACCTTTTTTCCGATAATGGCACATGATTAAACCATTCTTTCACCGTAGCTTTATTCACAATCTTATCATCTCCCCCTTGCATTACAAGCATGGGGATATCCTGTATTTTCTCAAGATTTGCGAATGCCTGTTTTATTGCACCTGCAAGTTCACGATACCATCTGACAGAAATCTTTGTCACGTAAAGCGTATCATTGGAATCAGCTTCCCTTACGTCCTCGTTTCTTGTCGCCATTTGGACGCTTAATCCTGAATTCATCCTTAAAGATGGATAAACAACATTTAAGAGATGTGACATGGTGTCTAAGAATTTAGATGGAGAATGAACAAGTCCTAAACATGGGGATGATAGAATCACTCCTGCAATATTTAAACGTTCTTCCTGTAATAAGCGGATGGAAATCAAGCCCCCCATACTATGGCCTAACAAAAACACTGGCAGCTCATAGCGGTAAGCAGCTTGAACCCAATCCTTTACCTCAATGATGTATTCATCAAAGGAATCAATATGGCCGCGGCGGGCTCTTGTTGTCATGCCTTGCCCTGGAAGGTCAGCCATAATGACATGAAAGCCGGATAACCGCCACATTTCAATCAGCCAGCCGTATCTGCCATGGTGCTCCATTGCCCCATGAACAATTACCATTACCGCTTTTGCTTCCCCTTCAGCTTCCCACTTCCACATATTTTTTCCCCCTAAAAAAGTAATAAGCAATTGTTTTCGTAAAATAAGATGAATCTTTTGAAAATTACATTCAGCATCTATAAAATAGAATCATCATTTAAAAAGGAGCGAAACCGATGATTTACCCTTATAAAGATAAATACCCGTTAATCGCTGAAACCGCATTTATTGCAGATTATGTAACAATTACTGGTGATGTCGAAATTGGCGAACATTCCAGCGTCTGGTTTAACTCAAGTATTAGAGGTGATGTTGCACCTACAAAAATTGGCAATAAAGTAAATATCCAAGATAACTCTATCTTACACCAAAGTCCTAATAACCCGCTAATTTTAGAAGATGAAGTCACGATTGGGCATCAGGTAATCCTTCACAGCTGCATCGTAAGGAAAAGAGCCTTAATTGGCATGGGATCGATTATCCTGGATAATGCTGAAATCGGTGAAGGGGCCTTTATTGGCGCAGGCAGCCTTGTACCACAAGGGAAGAAAATCCCCCCTAATACCTTAGCATTCGGCAGACCCGCTAAAGTTATTAGAGAATTAACTCCAGAGGATAAAAAAGAAATGGAACGCATTTATACAGAATATGCCGAGAAGGGTCAATATTATAAGTCACTTCAGTCATAAATATTGAAAAGCACCCATGACAATAAATGGGTGCTTTCCTTTTAATGCTTCATCGATTGTAATTCTTTTTGAAAGGCATAATCACGTTGAAAAGAATAAACATTCTCAACATATACTTGATGCCAAACCATAAACATGAGAACTGTCCAGATTTTCCTGCTATTGTCGGCTTTCCCTTGGCAATGGTCTTCAAGCAATCTCAAAACGTGCAATTTGTTAATTAAATGATCCGTATTACTTTCGCGGATAATTTTTTTCGCCCAATCGTTCATTTCATTTTTTAACCAGTGGCGAATTGGCACTGGGAAACCAAGTTTCTTGCGATCAAGCACATGTGCAGGCACAACACCTTCTGCTGCTTTTCGCAAAATATACTTGGTTGTTCCATTAGCTGTTTTCAAGCTTGTCGGAATTTTAGATGCAACCTCAAACACTGCTTTATCAAGGAATGGCACACGCAGCTCCAATGAATGGGCCATTGTCATTTTATCTGCCTTCAATAAAATGTCACCGCGCATCCATGTATGAATATCAATATATTGCATCCGGTCAACCGGGGCGTAACCCCTGGATTCCTCGTAAAGTGGGTTTGTTACATCTAAGTAATTTAATCCTTCATGATAAACATTTAAAAGATCGCGTTTCTCTTCTTCAGAAAACATTTTCGCATTCCCAATATACCGTTCTTCCATTGGAGTGACTCCGCGTTCAATAAAGCTTTTACCTTTCATCCCTTCTGGCATGATGCCAGCTATTCCTTTCAACAGGACTTTTCCTACTCTTGGGATTTTATTAAATACCTCTAACGATTGCGGTTCACGATAAATATTGTAGCCGCCGAATAATTCATCCGCACCTTCTCCTGAAAGAACGACCGTTACGTGCTTACGTGCTTCTCGAGCAACGAAATAAAGCGGCACACAGGCAGGGTCAGCAAGCGGGTCATCCATATGCCACATGATTTTTGGCACTTCATTCATATATTCTTCGGGTGAAATGATATAGCTAATGTTTTCAACACCAAGCTTTTCTGCTGTTTCTTTGGCGACATCAATTTCACTAAATCCGTTGTGGTCAAAACCAACAGAGAACGTTTTAATGGCAGGATGAAATTGTTTGGCTATTGACGCAATAATCGAAGAGTCAATTCCGCCGGAAAGGAAGGAGCCAACTGGAACATCACTGCGCATGTGCTTTTCAACTGAATCAAATAAAACATCTCTAATTTCTTTTATAAAATCAGCTTCTGATTTCAGTACCGGCTTAAATTGTGCCTTCCAATATCTTTTGATCTCCATAGCCGAACCGATTTTCTTTGTAAAATAATGACCAGGCTCAAGCTTGTTAATTCCATCCGAAAGGGTATTTGGTTCAGGAACAAATTGATAGGTCAAATAGTGCTGCAATGAATCATAATTAAGAACATCATTTTCTATTGCAAGCAGAATACTCTTTTTCTCAGAAGCAAAGAATGTTTTTTCTCCGTCATCAAAATAGAAGAACGGTTTGATCCCAAACGGGTCGCGTGCCCCGTAAAGCGTCTGCTCTTGTTTATCCCAAATGACAAACGCAAACATCCCGCGCAGCTTTTCAACTGCCTTTTCCTTTAAATGGCTATAAAGAGCGATGATGACTTCCGTATCGGAATTCGTTACAAACGTCAAGCCATCTTTAAGCAGCTCTTCTCGAAGCTCAACATAGTTGTAAACCTCACCGTTAAAGATAATCCAGTACCGCTCATTTTCATACGTAAGCGGCTGGTGGCCGCTCTCAATATCAATAATACTCAAGCGGCGGAAGCCGAATTGAATATGATCATCATAATAAAAACCATCATCATCCGGTCCCCGATGGGTAATGATATCATTCATATTTTTAAATTGTTGTTGCTGTTCGTCACTATAGTTTTGTGTTTTGTCGTGTACACAACCGATAAAACCACACATTATGTACCTCACCTACTCCATTCTAAATATCCTTGCAAAGATCAGTTTTGCAAAAAAACATACTCTCTAATACTACCACTTTTTTTGAAAAATGGAACTGTGAACAATAGGAAAATCAGGTACAATCATTTTTCACTTCTTTTGACCTACTTAAACATTTTATTCCAGTTGCCATGATTACTATACAGGAATTTAGACGAAAAATAAAAATGGGAGTTACATTTAATATGCAACTCCCACTTCTTATATTGGTCTAGCTACTACCAAAAGTGCTTCCACTTTTCTGTTTAGAGATTTGCTTGCCCGCGTAGAGCTTCAGCTTTATCCGTGCGTTCCCATGGAAGATCAATGTCTGTACGGCCAAAATGTCCGTATGCAGCTGTTTGCTTGTAAATTGGACGGCGCAGGTTCAACATATTAATGATTCCTGCTGGGCGAAGGTCAAAGTTGTTGCTTACAAGATCAACTAAAATATCTTCGCTAACTTTACCAGTACCAAAAGTATCAACAGAAATGGATACAGGTCTTGCAACACCAATTGCATAGGCTAACTGAACTTCACACTTCTCAGCAAGTCCTGCTGCCACAATATTTTTTGCCACATAACGTGCTGCATATGCTGCAGAGCGGTCAACCTTTGTAGGATCCTTACCGGAGAAGGCACCGCCGCCATGACGGGCATAACCGCCGTATGTATCAACGATGATTTTACGACCAGTTAGACCAGCATCCCCTTGAGGTCCGCCGATAACGAAACGGCCTGTTGGGTTAATAAAATATTTCGTATTTTCATCAATCAGTTCTTGTGGAACAACCGGATTGATGACGTATTCTTTTAAGTTACGTTGAATTTGTTCTAAAGAAACTTCTGGATGGTGCTGTGTAGAAATAACGATTGTATCAATACGAACAGGTTTGTCATTTTCATCGTATTCAACCGTTACTTGAGTTTTTCCATCTGGTCGAAGGTAAGGAAGTACCTCTTCTTTACGAACCTCTGTTAAACGGCGTGCAAGCTTGTGTGCAAGTGAAATCGGAAGAGGCATAAGCTCTTTTGTTTCGTTACATGCAAAGCCAAACATTAAACCTTGGTCTCCAGCGCCAATTGCTTCAATTTGTTCATCAGACATTTGACCTTCACGTGCTTCTAGAGCTTGGTCAACACCCATAGCGATATCCGGTGATTGCTCATCAATGGAGGTTAATACGGCACAAGTCTCGGAGTCAAAGCCATATTTAGCACGATTGTAGCCGATTCCTTTTATTGTTTCACGAACAATTTTTGGAATGTCTACATAAGTAGAAGTGGTGATTTCGCCAGCAACCAAAACTAGTCCTGTTGTTACTGAAGTTTCAGCGGCAACACGGGCATTAGCATCCTTTGCTAAAATAGCATCTAAAATGGAATCAGAAATCTGGTCACAGATCTTGTCAGGATGACCTTCAGTTACTGATTCAGAAGTGAACAAACGACGTTTTGTTGACATCTGAATTCCTCCTATAATATGAGATAATCGAGGTTTTATGAAGGTTACAGGAATAC
>Ga0213822_1000420_pt1 | contig 33915 bp, 24 predicted proteins | sample MC6MC0908MG_FD_179872 | JGI IMG/M metagenome (GOLD analysis project Ga0213822, IMG submission 179872) | Enriched soil aggregate microbial communities from Iowa State University, Ames, United States - MC6-MC0908-MG | ecosystem: Environmental > Terrestrial > Soil > Unclassified | place: USA: Iowa... | reverse complement strand
TCACCTCGGCTATCGAGGCTTATGAGGTGTCGCATCGGGCGCATGCGCGCGGCCGAAGCAACAAGAATCTTGAAACGTTCGGCTTGCTGTGGGGGTACGCGTTACCGGTTCGTAATGGCCTGCCAGCCCGCCTGGTCGCGGTCGTTGCAACCGTTGAGACATCGGCCCTGAGGCACACCGACTGGGTACGGCCCGATTTCGAGTCGATTGCGATGAAGCGGGATTTCTTCGGCGAATACTGGCCGCAACTGGAGCTGATTGGTACGTTCCATTCGCACCCCTACGAGGACCTTAGCCAGGTTAACGATTACAAAGGGTGGCGAGCCTCTGACGGTGACAGGGAGTTTTGGCCAGCATTCCACGAGTTCGTCTGCCCAGACATGGATGAGCTGGCGCACCTGGTCATTGCAATTACTGCGTTGAGCCGCAAAGGCACCGCAGAGCCTGTGCGCCTAGCGGGCGTTGAATACACCTCGGGCTACGTAATCAGTGCCGAAAAACGCAAGCTGTGGATTAAAGGGTACACATCGTCGCTGCACGAGGAGATCGATGAAGATGCTCCCTTCGATGAGGAATTCCTGGCCGGTAATATCGACACAGTCCGCTCTTATGATGTTTGGGAAGATGAGGATGTGTTGCTGGAAATACCGTCATTGGAGGCGCGTTTCAGGCACGAGCTGCTGCGCAAGTAGGGGGTATTGGCGAGGTAGGGTTCGTGACCGAGCACCACTATTTTGCGGCATCATCTTGTCTCTACACTCATGGCTTCCAAATACTTAAAAGCCGCGTAAATGCGCGGCTTTCCCTATCGGAGGAGTTAGTACCCTGTCTTCATGCGTTTTGCTTTATTCGCAGGTACGCAACCAGAACGACGCATGGCACTGTTACCCGATAAGCCGCCGAAGTCAGATTGTAGGTACCCCACACTCCCGACAAGGCCAGCCCAATCGGGCCGAGCGCAGTGCTGATAGCTCGAGTGGAAACAAACCCGACACTTGCTGCGGCACCACCGGCAATTCCAAACGAGCTGGCTGCCATCGCACTGAATAGCAACCGAGCCAAGTTTAAATAATCGGTGCCGCCACTATTGCCAGCTTGTTCCGACTCGAATTTACGCAGCAGCTCGGCCCTTTGTTCGCGAGAAACGCCTTCCAACGTAAGGCCCCACAATTTTTTCAGCACCTTGAGCTCGATGTCTGCAATCGAATCGCCGTCCTCGCGAAGCCCTTTCAAATGCTCAAGTACATCGAATAAGATTTCGCTGTATCGCACGCCACCGCTGCGGAAGATATTGATGATACTGTTACCGCCAAAAAGCTGAAATTCGCGAATCATCGTGCGAAGAATGGCCTCTGTGTAGGCTCGCTGTGTCTTGGCTCTGACCAAAGCGGCACATACGTCGTTGGACAACGACACACGCCCATTTCCGCTATCTGTCAGGTAGTCGACAAACGCGCCCAGCTCATCAGGATTGGCGCGTTGAAGCAAGCTCAACAGGTTGTCGTCGCCTTTGATATCGATTGGTGTACCCACGCTCATCGCTATAACCCATTATTTCAATTGAGCCATCACATCAGCCAGCGCCTGGTCGGCACTCGCATTACCCTTTTCACTTAGTGTTAGGCGTGCCTCGGACTGCCGCAACTCATGGCGAGATTTTCCAGCACTCATCACCCGCCCCACGCAATGCAACGTGTCGCGATAGCCCTGTTCGATCCAGGAAGGAATCTTGTCGCTATCGAAACCCAGCAAATCACGACTACCACCCAGCGGTCCGCAAGCGCGAGCCAGGCTTTGCTGAGGGCGAATTTCCAAAATGGTGGCATCTGGGAAGTCTTGGCGGCTCCAGGGTGAGCCATCACTCAAGTGAGTGACGATGACCAGATTACAACCGGCCTCAAGCAGCGGAGTAATGGGTGTGTTGCCTTGCATAGATTGCCATCCACCCTGGCCACCATCCGAGTAAAGTGTTCCGTTGGTCTGGCGTGGTGCGAAGAGTAAGGGAATGGCCGCGGAGGCTAGCAGGATCTCTTTTTGCATCTCTTGCGGTAACGTCTGCAGATGCAAGAACTCGGAGTCAGGTGTGTCCGCAAAGCCAAATTCTGCTTGGAATGCTGCCAGCAGGTCATACATACCTCCCAGGCTCCGATACACCGAGATGTAGAGTGGCAAGCCGTTTGCCAGGTCATCTGTGACTAGGTATTCATCCATCAATGCTTGCAAGGGTTTGTCGCACAGCACACCTGCGCTGAGGAAATCGAAGCCTTTCGGCAATGCGTATCCGAACCGTTGGGCCGCACGGTTCGCCAGACGCGCCACGATGTCGACAGTACCAGCACCGTACATTTTCATTCCGGCCGAGATCAGCAAACTCAGGTATCCCGGAATATTCATGTCCAACGGGGAACGCTTGGCCAGTGTGCCCCACAGCTCCTCCAACCGCTGAATGCCTGTTTCAAAACTGGGGGAGGAAGCAAGAATCGCTCCGTTCAGTGCGCCAATACTCGCGCCTGAAACAGCATCAATGCGGGTGCCCAACTCACGCAGCGCCTTGAGCACCCCTACCTGGTAGGCGCCCTTTGCACCGCCCCCAGAAAGCACTAGGCCTACCTTCATGAAATCAGACATAAGCCACCTCCAGGAACAGTTCGCCGATCATGGCTTCGCTCACACGTTCAGGCGAGTTGAGCCTTGGAAGATGGAGCGGCAACTCCTCAGGCACCTGCGACGCTGCAAATACGAAGGGTGACTGGTGCGGCTCATGATCGTCTCCCAAATAAGCCAGCGACTCTCCTGCCTCTGGCAGAACGTCCCGCCCTACAGGTCTCTCAAGCCAACGCTCGCGCGTTGCAATGCGTTCTCTGCGCGTTATCTTGCTATCACTGGTCAAGTGGGTGATGACGCGGTTGGATAGATTTTCCAGCAAGCGCTGGCGATCATCGCCAGAAGTCTGGCGACAGTAGTCACCAAACGCGCCCCATCGCAGCTCTTCCAGCGCGGCATAGCAACGGCCTGACAGAGAAAAGCTGTTGAAGCGGCCCGCACTCCATTTGTTGAACACACTGTCCAGATGCAGCTGTACCCGCTGTACAAAATCAATCCGGGCAACTTGTTTATCCAAGTGCTCGCAACGTTCACTTAAGCGTTCAGCCATATGTTCGAGCTGGCGACGGGTGTCTATCGAGTAAGTTGCAATCTTCGCGACATCCAGTTTAAGGCTGTTAACCCGATCGTTAACTTGTGCAATCGCAAGAGTACTGCTGGCCAGAGACTCGCTTAGATCCTTCAGCCAGTTAAGCGCCCCCTCGACACCGTCGGTCAAACTGGCGTTGATTTCGGCTTGGTGGCGGGCACCCTGGCCAGTGAAGCCATCGAACAAACGAGCAGCAAATCCGGAGCGTCCTTTCAGATAGGCCTGCCGCTCACGCGCTACGTCAATACCGTTGGCAAAGTCGACGACGAACTTCTCGGGTAGGCACGTCAAAATTTGACAGATTTCGGACTGTTGGGTGATCGGTTGCTGTTCGCTCATGCCGAGACTCCTTCCGGAAGGGTATCTAGTGATTCAGTGTCTTTTTTCAAATCACGACTGTCGGCAAGAATTGCCGGCACATGGCGCTTAAGGCCAGACAGGCGCTGACTCAGGGCCTGTTGCTCGGCTTGGCTGATTTCTTGATCTCGAATGCCTTGGAGCAAGTCGCCGCGAATTTGCTCAACGGTCTCGATAAAGGCACTGAAGAATTTTTCCACGGCATCGTTCAGCGGTGCTTCGATCGATTTTGCAATCGTGTCGTTCAAGCCATCGAAGACCTTGGCGATTGCGGCAGATACAGATTTTTTCACTTGCCGAATATCGACTTGGTAAAACTTTTCGGTCGTGTTGTAGGACTCCCAGCCCCAGTCGTTGCTGTCAAACCACTTGCAAATGGTACCCCATGCGCCTGTCTCGCGACGGTAGCGAGTGACCTGTTTGCTTTGTTGGCTGACCATACCCGCCAGTGCATCGCTGGCGTTCAGCTCGATGCGCAGCGATTTGGCGTTTGGTATTTTCAATTCGATCGAGAAACCGTCAGTAGACAATCGATGATTTAGGTCGTCGACGATTTTCTGGGCATTGCCGGTGACCTTTTTTTTGAAGTTTTGTTCAAAACTGTCTAGCACCTTACCCATTACATCGAGCATGACTTTTTCGGCGCTGGTAATCTTTCTCTTGATGGCTCCGTCAATCTTGGTAATCAGTTCTTTCGCAGACTTTTCGTCATCAAACTTGATAATCGGATCGTCAGGGTTGAAGTCTTGGGTTGCGTCGGCCTTTGCCTTTAGGCCCCCAAAAAAGTTGATTTCCTGATTTGATTCCGCTTTGGCCTTGGCGCCCCCTAGGAAGCTCGCGACCAAACCTGCCACTGCAGCGCTCATGCCCGAGAGAGGCGCTACATCCGTACCCCGTTGCTTATCAGGCCTGTTGGCTGCCTGTTCAAGCTCGATGGCTTTACCTTCCTTGAAGTAGGCGTCAATCGCTCGCTCGGTCTCGGTTTTGATCTGTGTAAAGACTTTCTGCGTGCGCGTCTGAATGTCTGCCAGCGTTGCTTTAGCTTCTATTTCGGTGTGCGAGCGGATGTTCTCGATCTTATCGATATCCCCTTTGAGAGAGGAGATTTGCTCATGCAGCACCTTGGCGCTCTTCGCCAATGCCGTTTCACGAACCCCGAGGAATTTCTCGACTGCTTCTGCGGTATGGATAAGCTTGGACGCCGCAGAGTCAACCGCAAATGTCGCCGCTCGTGCGTGCGCAGTCTGAATGACATCGGTCAGCGGGCGAGTGAAAAGCGAGTCCTTCCAAAGAGCGTTGGCTGCCTTCAGCACTTCATCCATGTCGTCGATACTGCTTTCCCAGCGACGGCCGAACGCTTCCTCGGCAAAGTCGATTACCCAGGGTTGTTGGTTAGGATCGGGCAGTTTCTGGTGCAGGAATACTTCGTGCTTGGCTCGGTTGGCCAAGTAGCCCCATCGGGAAGATACAGGATGGACGTCGGAATGCTTGACCATGCCTAGCATCAGGTCGTCTGAAACGACGCTCTTGATCTTTTCCGCGCTATCGCCGTTGCGGTCCTTCTGGTCAAACTTGTTTACCAAGGCAAAAAGCCGACCGCTCGCAACACTAGCGATCTCCGCCAGCTCAGTGCGTACTTGCGCATCCGCGTCCGATTTCAACTGAGTGAAATCAAGAACGGCCAGCACCGCCGAGGCCTTCTTCAGCTGTTCGCTCAGCATTTTGCGCAAATGCTGCTGGCCCGACTCGTTAGGGCCGGGAGTGTCCAGCAGCGTGAGCCGGCCCCCAGACTGGCCTTTTTCACCCAAATGAGCGAACTCCACCTCGATCACCGGCATCTCATGAACTTCGTCATAATCCGCAAACGGGAATTCGACATTCAGCGCTGCACTCAAGCGCACCAAATCATTGAGGCTCTTAAGGAACTGGAAGATCGAGTCAGCACCGTCATGACGTTCCTCAAATCGCTCACGTTGACGAATGAGCGAGAGCAACTCATGCATGTCGTCATCCATTGCAAGCTTGCGCAGCTGTTCTGAGGCCTGAGGACTTTCGAGGGCGTCCGCCAGTTCGAGCATCAATGCGTTGATTGGCCCACTGTTCTCCAGTTTGAGTACGGGTTCCGTCTGGCCCGGCGTATGGCGAATCAGCGTAGGCAGAGCAGTCATCGGGCGGTTGCGGTTAGGCAAAACTTCGGTACCGACGATCGCGTTGATGGTGGTTGATTTGCCGGCTTTCATGGTGCCCACCACTGCCAGCACCATTTCCAGATCGTTGAGTTTGGCCAGCTCGCCTCGCAACACTTCGATGTCTTTGGAGATGGATGCGATGGTGAACGTTTGCTGTTCACCGGCATGGGCCTGCGTGACAACCCCGGGCTGGCTCTGCATCTGCTCCAGAAGATCGACTTCAACCTGCAGCAGTCGCTGCGCTTCGTCACGCAGTAGCTCAATATTTTTTTCGTGCATGATGCTTCCTTGAAAGTTTCCCGGGGGAGGGCGCGTATAGTGCTAGCGCAACTCAGTTCCATCGCCCGGTTTGCGGAATTCTTTAGCGTTCAGAGAGGTGCTCACAGCCGGCGCGTCAACCTGAAACGGTTGTGCGCAGGTGTCGAAGGTCAGGCTCACGGTCAAATCCATTTTGAGAGAATCCATTCGATCGCCATCTGGCTGAGCAGTGGTGAGTCTGGGTGCGTTCAAGTTACGCAGGGTAAGAGCAAGATGACAACAGATGCTAATTGATGTGATAGCCTTTGGCCACTCTCCGAAAGGCTATTCAGTGGGTCGCTGATGGCTTCTGCTCTATCAAAACCCGTGCTTTCCTGACAAAGCTTTTGCGAGCAGCGCCTCTACGAAGGTTGCTTCTCTTCGTTCGAGGTGCTCGTTGCCACACTTTGGGCACTGATAAATCCAGTCTTCCGGCCCTAGCGCATCGCTACGCGGCGCCAAGCACGTGAAATCGCCTTAAGTTTCCGCACATCTAAACCCTGGCAAAAGGCAAAGACGCATCTGCATTTAGCTATAACGCTACTCATGACTTCAGACGCCGGGCAAACAGCGCCAGCCCCCCCTTCAAGCTCACGCCGTTCCCTCGCCGCCCCTTTCACAACGCCTTCTAGCTCCTACGGCACGCTAAAGGTCAAGGCCCTGATGCATGCGGTTGCTGATGTGTGCGTTTTGTTTACCTGTATAAGCCTACATCCTAGACACGTCTAGACAGACTACATATCGTTCAGCCGTGATTATCACATCCATGCTGGAGGATAGAGGAATGCCAATTAGACCGAGGCCCTATACCTTCGAATGCAAGCAGTGCTCCTGGACGAAGACCTGAAGCTATCGCGATGACCATGTCTTTAACCCCCCCTTTGGAATTGAAAATTTATAGTTCTCTTTAGGGCAATGTCATTTTGGCGTGCATGGGCTTTGAGGCTGCCGCGTGAATGGCTATGATGCACTCCACAAGGCAGGTTTGACTGCATGGTGGCATGGAAAATACCCACGAGGGCTTTTTCTTGTAGGGCCGGGGTAATCTGAAACGGGTCTGTAGCTTTCTGTTTTTACTGACTAATAATTGATCAGATAATTCGCTTGGAATACTAGATGGAATGCAGCATGGTCTGGGTTTCGATGGATGATACTTTTGAGCTCAGCCAAGCGACTCATCAAAATAGTCGCTGTCGAGCCTCGGCACCTTGTAAGTCTGCGAACTGACGCCGACCTCGTGGTCCAACATTAAATTGACCAAGCGTTTGCCGTCGACCAGTACCAGGCCTTCGACCGAAAGCGCGAATTCGACCGCTTGGGCAGTGAAGCCGGAGGTGGTGATGAACACACCGCGTTTGGCTTTCTGCCCGGCCAGGGCGCCATAAAACGCCTGTAGGTCGGGGCGGCCGACGGTGCTCTGCCAGCGCTTGGCCTGTACGTAGACCTTTTCCAGCCCCAGTGCGTCCAGCGAGATCACTCCGTCAATGCCCCCGTCGCCACTGCCGCCGACTTGCTGCAGTGCCTGACGGTTTGCGCCGTAGCCCAGGCTGTGCAGCACGTCGAGTACGATGTGCTCGAAGCGCGTCGGGCTCGCTTGCAACAGGCTGTCCAGCAGGTCACCCGCGACGCTGGTGCGCAGCTCAAGGATGGCTTGGTTCAGGCGCTCCTGCGGGCTGCTAGTAGCGAGGTCGGTCTTGGCTATCGGCTCTAATGTGTCGCTGCTATCATCCAGCGAGGCGGCATCCGGTGCTGTCTTCAGCTTCACGCTCATGAAGTTCACAGCCAGATGCTCGACCTGTTCTGCACTTAACGGGGTCGGATTGGCAAGGGTGAAGGCGCGGCCGGCGTCGGTCAGTTGCCAATAGCCACGCTTGGCGCTGCTGGAATAGCCCGCGCGCTTCAGTCGATCATGCGCCCAGCCTGAACGGTTCTTGTAGGTGGCTTGGCCACTTGCGATGGTCTCCTGCTTCTGCGCCTCGCTCAGACCAAGCGTCACGGCGGCCGATTCGTGGGCCTCGCTCGCGGTGGTACCCTCCGGGTGGGCGGCGAGAAAACGCAGGATGGGCTCGATGAATTGGTCGTAGGTCGGGACAGACATGGTTCGTTACTTCCTGATGTAAGGCTTAGCCCAGATTAGCGGCCTGGCGACCGCGCTTGGCCCTTGCTGTCTCGCGTTGGGCCTTGATGCGCTCCAGTAGCAAAGTAGCCGGTTCATCGTCCGAGTCTTGCGGCACTAGTTCGCCGCGGAATGCCTTGGCGAGGACGCTTTGGGTTAGATGGTTGATGCGCGTTTGGGCGAATGTGACGCGGGTTTCAAGTTGGTCGGCTAAGGCAAAGAGTTGTTCTACGCAGCGGACAATTTCGAATTGCTCAAGGATGGGAGGAATTATATGGAAAAGCTCATATTGAGCAGTAATGGGGATGAAGTCGCGAGTGGTCTGTGACTTAACTATGTCAGTTTGCATGCGGAACTTGCTCGATCTTAAAAATATTGCTAGATATTTATTTAGCAATATTTTTTGATTCAGTCGGTAATAAGTTGTTTGAGGGGTGAGGACGCAATCCCTATTGTTTATTGCAACTCTGCCTACTGTCCCTTTGTGAGTAAAAATAACATCGCCAGGCTCCGAAAAGCCTACGCGTAGCCTTGCTAATGCCGCTCCCGAAACCTTGGGGGCATTCATATAGTCAACTTCGCCGGAGCTTGAAATATTTGCGGCGGTTATAAATGGCAGGCCATCAATAGTGAAATCACTTGCTTTGGGGTGATTTGTCCCATGGTTGCCATCTTTTAAGTCAACAATAACACCCTTTTTCAAAAGCTTAGCTGCTGACGCTAAAATCCAGTCGTCGGGTATTTTGATATCGTTTAATATCTCTGGGTATTTCACTTCGACAGGAACACCGCGCCTCGTTCTTGGCACATCATCCAATGCATCCAGATTGATAGCCTCTGCCTGGTTTTTCGCTCGCCACTCCTCGCTTAAGCGTCCCGAAACGGCGGCGGCGAGAACGGACTGACGGAAGCGCTTGAGCAGTGTGGGGATGCCGTCCATCCGGGCTTTCAGGGTATCCACCTGAATAAGTAGTTCGTCTACTCTTGCGGCAATGCGGGCTTGCTCAGCAGCCGGGGGTACGGGCACTAAGTAACTCTCTACAAATTGTCTGGGCACTCGACGCAGACCAACAGCGCCTGTCATGTTCGCCGCGCCGTCGCGTAGGAAGTCATAGCTCTTGATCAAGGCCAGCAGATACTTGGCCGATATACTTTCACAGCTTGGGCGGAGCACGAAAAACTCGCTGCTTCCGGCCCCCAAACCGTTAGGCAAACCTTCAACAAAGGCCGCTTTGCCATTCTCAAAGCAGGGAGTAACCTTGGCAAAAATTACATCTCCGTCTTTAAAGTTTGTGTAAGCTTTTTTAATCTCCCCCCACGGACGCTCATCGAAACGTAGTTTGTCGCGAAAGTTGGTGGGGGCGTGGGACATAGGTACAAAGCCAGCGACGGTTTCATCATCGAAGACTTGCTTCGGGTTTAGGTCCGCCAAGTCACCTATGCACGCTATGGCCCATCCGTTCGGCAATTTACTCATCCCCGTTCTCCTGAGCCACCGCTAACCCCATCACCTCTGCCATCAACTGCTTCTGCGCCATCACTTCATCCGCCGCCCCCAGCGCCTTCATCAGCTCTTCCAGCTCATGCAGAGCTTCTGTCAGTTCAGCCATGGCCTCGCCCGCAAGCACTTCCGGTGTGGGCAGGTCGCTGGCATCAATGCTACTTTCATCCTTCAGCCAGCTGAAATCCAGCGAGTCGCCACGTTCATTACGGATGTAATCGCGGGTAAAGCAGCGGAAGCGGCTGGCCTCACCGATGCCTTCGACATTCTCAGCTCTTGGGCTGTTGCCGTTGGGGTTTTCGCCATAGGCGTCTTCAAACGGCTTAAGGTGCGCACGGCCAAAGGGGGTGCGCTTGCCGAAACTGGGCATATTACTGCGCAGGTCATAGATCCAAACGCGCTTGGTGCAACCTTCCTCTTGGCGCGGGTTTTCCATTGTGCCCTTCTGGAAGAACAGTACGTTGGTCTTCACTCCCTGGGCATAGAAGATGCCGGTTGGCAGACGCAGGATGGTGTGCAGGTTGCATTTCTCCATCAGGTCGCGACGCACGTCGGTGCCGACGCCGGCCTCGAAAAGCACGTTGTCCGGCAGCACTACGGCGGCGCGGCCACCAGGCTTGAGGCCGCGGTAGATGTGTTGTAGGAAAGCCAGCTGCTTGTTACTGGTACGGTAAGTAAGGTCGTCGCGGGTGGGGCCGCCGCCGCCCTTGGCGGTACCGAACGGAGGGTTCGAGAGAATCACGTCGACTCTGGGTAGGTCTGCGCCTATCTGACCTAGGGCGTTCCCCAGATGCACTACTCCTTCTTCGTCGCCTTCCATGCCATGCAGCAGCGTATTCATTAGCGCCAGACGACGGGTGCCAGGGACGAGCTCTACCCCAACAAAGGCGCGGTTGCGCTGGAAGGCTCTGGCCTTGGCGTCGAGGTCGTAGTGGTCGTCAGTTTGGCTTTTGATGTATGCGTCAGCGGCGATCAAAAAACCTGCGGTCCCGGCGGCTGGATCCTGTATGGTCTCACCGGGCTGCGGCCGGATGCAGCGGATGATGCTGTCGATCAACGGGCGGGGCGTGAAGTACTGGCCAGCCCCGGACTTTGTTTCGCTGGCGTTTTTCTCCAGCAGGCCTTCGTAGAGGTCGCCGAGGCCGTCCTGGCGAGCGCTGAACCAGTCGATGCCATCGAGGCTTCTAATGAGTTGCTCCAGGTGACGCGGCTCTTTGAGTCGGGTCTGGGCATCGGTATAGATGGCGGCGATCAGTGGATCACTATTCTTGCCCAGGTCCAGCAGCATTTGCCGGTAGTGGTCGAGCAAAATGAGCCCCGATTTACCGGCCAAGTCCGGCCAACGAGCACCTTCAGGTAATTTGTGGTTGAAGTTGTCGTCGTTCTGAACCTGCTCGTATTCCATCTTGATGAATAGCAGCAGCACCAGTTCGGTAACGTAATCGCTGTAGTTGATACCGTCGTCGCGCAGTACGTCGCACAGGTTCCAGAGTCTCTGGACAATGTCGGAATTGGTCATGCTAACTCTCAAGAAAATTTGGATGCGGGCCCGTGTTGCTCGAGCTGTCGAGAGCAGGCTTACAGAAAGCCTTCGTGCTCAAAAACCACCGGGCGAAAAAAAACCGCTCAATATGCCTGTGGCTGCCGAAGCAACCAAAGACATGGCGGGTGTATTGGGGAAGAGGATATGCACGGCCGAGCGTATTATCAAGTTTCCTGGCTCTGTTTTGAGGTGTCGGGAGGCCATTGCATGGACCGATTTGGAAACGGCACAGCAAGCGCACTGCCTGGAAATTTCGCACGTTCAGGGATTGGGCCCGGAGCTCACAGAACGAGCCTAGAGTGATCGAAAATCATCCAGCTGCCGACCACAAATTATCGGCTAAGACCTCCAGCACTATGTCCAGGTTGCCGCCTAGGTTTCGGTTCAGGCCGCCGATGCCGCCGTCCTCTCGGAATGCGTCATTGACTTGCTGTGTGTCGAGCACTACCTCATGCACCAATTGTTTGGCTAAGCGATCCAGCCAGCGCCGTTGCGCAAGTGTCCAAGCCTGCATGGCGTAAATTCGCCTCATGGCATCTGCCACGCGTTGATCGAACGGCAGTAATGCCTCACCAATCGCGGCTTGTCGAATGTACCCAATGATGCTGGCAGCTATTTCGTAGTTGGTCTGGTTGCGCCAGGCACTTTTCAGATTGGCTTCGCTGAAACCGTTCTGATCGAGTAGCAACCGCACTTCGCGCAAGTGTTCGCGGGTCAAATCCTTCGGACGGTTGACCACGACGCCCAGTGCGACGGACTGGTTCAGTTGCTTATGGACGAACTCGTGGAAGCTTTCCAGATAGTCGGCCGGTTTCTGGTTCTTGCCATAGCTTTGCTCGCGCAAGGTGAGTTTGTCATCGTGCGTAGAAATGATCGGGAATCTTTCCGATCCGATTAGGGCGCTGACCGCCGCCAGTTGCTCGATCAGTTGACTGTGTTGGCGAACGAAGCCAGCAGCCTGTTGTGGTCCGAGCCCGTGTAAATAGGTATGCAGCTTGCCAGGTTCGACTCCCCATGCATCCTGCAACTCCTCGAGTTTATGCTTGATAGCTGGATTGTTCTCGGCTTTGTGCTCGGCTTTGCGAAGAATGCGCATGACCTTTTGGCTCAATTGGTCAAGCACGTCATGTGCGTGGCTGGTGTCTTCCTGGCTGCCTGGGGCGCTGTGGCTGGCGTCGTCGGTTAGCTCACCTACCAATTGCTCCAGGGAGATATTCGGATTCTTTACCAATGGCTTCATGGTGTCGACCTCTTCCAGGCTGGCATAGAGGTCGACGGGATCATAGATGCGGAATACTGTTTTACCTATCTCGTCACAGCGCCGGGTAGCTCGGCCCTTCATCTGCTCATAGAGGATGCGCGAGCGTACACGACGCATGAATACCAGATTGCAGATAGTAGGTACGTCGATGCCGGTTGTTAGCAGGTCAACGGTGATGGCGATGTTGGGGTATTTTTCGTTCTTGTAACAGCGAATCAATTGTTCAACGTTGTCGCTCCGGCCGGTAATGATACGCACTGAGGTTTCATTATATTGCTGACCGTATGCGTCCTTGAAAGCATCATCCAGCAGATTTTTCACCCGCACGGCGTGGGCTTGGTTGACGCAAAAGATCATGGTCTTTTCTTCGCCGAAGGGATACAGCTCTTTGACCAGCTCATCGCAGATGACCTTGTCGAAGGCCGGTGTAATAACGCTGCGGTTGAAGGATTCGGTCCTGAAATTGAGCTCGTCTTCCAGTTCCGCAGTATCGACTTCCCCTGTCTGGGTATTGATGACACTGACCGAATCACCTTTTTCAAAGTGAATGCCATTCTCAGTAAGCTGGGTTTCGTAGCGAATCGGTGGCTCGTGGTCGATCAGCCAGTCGTCGGCCACGGCCTCCCGGTAGCTGTAAGTGAATACCGGTTTGCCGAAAATCTCGCTGGTCTGTTTTGCCGGCGTGGCAGTAAGGCCGATGCGGCATGCGTCGAAATAGTCAAGTACGCGACGGTATTGCGAAAGGTATTGGCTGGCATCTCGTATGGCCAATTCTCCCTCGGTCATCTCTTGGTCGAGCGTATACCCTCGGTGGGCTTCGTCGACGATGATGCAGTCAAACTCCCCAACGGATGGCGGGTTATCCGAGCGGAAGATCCGGCTAACCATGGCCTGGACGGTTGCTACCTGGATGCGGGTTTCCGCTGCGGCAGCCATATCGGCCAGCCCGTTGATATCGTAGATCTGCGCCAGCGTGTGATTCTGCTCCAGCTTAGCGTCGTTGAACGAGTCAATCGCCTGCTGGCCCAAGGCGCTGCGGTCGACCAGAAAGAGAATCCGTTTGAAACGCTCGGCCTTGAGAAAACGGTACATCAGACCAATGATGGTGCGGGTCTTACCTGTGCCTGTCGCCATTGCCAGCAAGCACTTACGTTGATTGCGAGCTAGTGCCTGCTCAACGGCCATGATGGCTTTCTCTTGGTAGCCGCGCAATTTCAGGTAGCCAAAACCTTCCTTTGCCAGTTTTTCCTCGGCCTCAGCCTTGCTACGTTTAAGCAGGTCGAGGAGATCGCCAGGTGTGTGGAAGTTGTGCAGTGCCCGGCGAGTGTTTGCCGGGCTGCGTAAATCGCGGAACCAGGTACCGGACTTTTCTTCCAGTTGCTTGATGTAAGGGCGGCTATTGCAGGCGAAGGCAAAGGGCACCTTGAAGTGGCTGCCACTTCCATCATTCCATGGCTGGTTTTGGCCATCCAGCGGCCAGGGTTGCAGATGTTCGACGTCTAGCCGGAAGTTGCGGGCGTACCGCTCTGCTTGGGTAATTCGGTCGGCAACATCAATGCTTTCCCGTTTTGCTTCGACGATCGCGATGGGTATCAGGCCGGCGAACAAAACATAGTCAGCGCTGGCTTTTGCGCTACTTGTGGGCCATTCAGAGATAGCCTTGTTTTTCCCCTTTTCAGGGCGCGCACCTTTGCTGTAAGTAAGCTCCAAGGAGTCGGCTACCCACCCAGCATCGTTCAACAGTTGGTCAATAAGAATCCGGGTCAGGTCTTCCGACAGTTGGAACTTGCTGCTGGCCCTCTTGGTTTTCTGCGTAACGTCTTTGCCAGCCTGCGGCTGTGCGGCGAGCTGCTGTTGCAGTGTCTTGAGGTTTTGATCATGTTCTGCACGCATTTTGATCAATGCTGCTTCGTGCTCTGCCGCCAACTGCTTGTGGTTTCGCGACTCGGCATCCATCTGCTCGGCGAGGACTGCGTATTCCTCTGCTTCGCGTTTGAGCAATGTGGCCAGTTGCTGATTGGTTTCCAGTTGCTGGCTAGACTCACTGAGTTTTGCCTTTAACTGATCAATCTGCCCTTGCAGGTCGCGAAGCGAAGTGCTTGGGTCACTGGGTGTGACGAAAGGGCCCGGTTTGAAGGTAAGGCTGTCTGTTCCAAACGATTGGTGGTACCAGATGGCCAGGGCACGTCCCACTTTCAGTCCATCCATGGCCTCACGATGCTGCGTATGAAACTCGTGAGTAGCTTTGTTTCCTTCCACTCGCAGAGTATGGAATAGGCTGCGAATATTTTGATCCAGCTCAATCTCACGGCTCAGCTTGTACAGCAAGTCGGACTGGGAGGTGCGGGCATCAAATTCGACACCCGCGCGGCTGGCTAGATCCTGGGCCAGCGCTTCGCCGAATTGGCGCAATTTGATCAGAGTGGTGTTTGGGTCGCTCGCGAATGCTTGCTCGGCCGTGCTCGCAAGCTGAAGGAAAACAGGGTCGTGTTCCTGAAGAAAGGCGAAGTTGCTGCGGGCTGCCATGATCGTTCCTTCGTTTGCGTGGCCACTCTGTGCGCACATCTCGCTCTGCGGATGCGTAGGTGGCGGTAGCTTAACCAAGGTGAGGTGGTTTTGACCATGGCAGAAGGCCACTCGGTGAACCCTAGCCTGCGTACCGCAAGCCCCGCTAACTAGAAGCCGTCTCCATCGCCGTCTCGGCGCTCGTTGTAAAACGTAAACAACACGAGCTGCTCCTCCGGCTCGTAAAACATCATGATCAGATCTGCGCCCCAGTACTGGTAATGGTGTGCAGGCACACTGGCTACATGATGAAACGGACGGCCAGCGGGGCTGATAGGGTATCCAGCAGTCATACCGCCGTTTTCGATCGGCGCATAGCCAAGCGTAAGGCTGGAAATGGGGAATTTCGAGAAGTCCGCCACGCCACCGATCTGCTCGACAAACGCCATTCGTTCAAGGTCGTACTGGGGGTAATTCTCTGCCAGTTCTAACGGGGAGAAAAGCCGCCCCGTCTCTTGATACATTTTTTTGGCTGCCGCATAAGCAGCTTTTTGATCCGCATACAGCGATTCTAGGCGTTCGCGAGCCTCTACATATGGATCTTCCAGATGCTCATTGTCCCTATGAAGGAAAAAATAGCGTGGGTCACCCATCAGGCGGTATCGGCCTTCTTCTACCTTGAAACCAATCCAGTTGGTGTGCAAAAGAATGGAGTGGTAATTAGTGTCCTCGGTCGCTTCACCAACTTTTTCATGCTGTGTCGGCTCCAGTGGCCCCAGCATGGTCAGATATCCATGCCAATCCTGGTTTACCACGTTGAGATCGATCCCGAAAAAGGGTTGGAAATGCTCGCTAAGTTCAGCCTGATCTTGCACGAAGATGGTGTCAGGGGCCGGAAACGGGTATATCCCGTGAGGAGCATTCATGTAATCCGGCCAGTGCCTTTTTATTTCAGCAATCACTCCCTTGGCTTCCCAGTCCCTGTCAAATTCGTCCTTAAACACGCCTAATAGGGCTTGTGCTGCTTCAAAGTGCTCTGGGCTGAGTTCACTCAGGTCGGCTGCCGTCACTGCGTACCTGTAGGGGCTGAGCATCGACATAACGATTGAGCGCAGGCATTTGGCGGAGGCGCTGTGGTCGTTGACGAGCACGTCCTTGTATCTGAGGAAAGGGGATTCGCTCATATCTGATCTTCCGTGGCCTTGATTCAGGAAGCACTGCGCATGGTTCGTAGTGCTTGTGGATGGACTTTACGTCTCTTGAGATTGCGGCGGCAACCACGAGCATCTTGGCGGGGCATTTTGGCTGCGCCAAGATGGCACTGGGGTACGGTCCTGGATCCGGATCCCTTGCCCCTCCGGAAGGAGGCCAGAGGCTGTTGGGTTAGCGCTTTAATACGGCTGCGCTCAACAAAGTAGTGAGTCAAATTGCTGATTTCAACGCATTTGCCTACCATATCCATACCTATGACTTTTCTAAGCGACAAGCGAGCCGTTGCAAGATTAGGAGGTGGTAATACGGCGTTGCGTCGCTGTTATTGGGAAAAGGGGACAGATTTATTTATTAAAATCGCTCATTTTCGTGGCTGTCGCGCCACCACCGTTATTCCTATCGACAAAGCCATGACCGGCCTATTGACTCTGCCGGATGCAGGCTGAGTCACGAGAGAGTGACAACCTTTCAGATCATGCATGTAAGGAATTTATGTATGAGCAATAGCGCAAACCGGCCACTGATCAGAAGGCACATCGAGCTGGGGGAGCTGCTGCAATTGGCGACTCCGGATGAACTGGTCGCCATCAGCGAGATTTTGCTGGATAGGGCCCATGACCGCCTGCTTGGCGATGATTCGGCGCGGCAGCGTCTTGCGCAATGCTTTGCTGCTGGCGAGCTGTACAAGTCGGTTGATGAAATCGCGTACGAGATCCGCGCGTTGGGCAGTGTCAGCCTGGCCAGCTTGTTACGCCGGGGCGAACCGATCAGTTACGACGAGGTGGTACGCGATGTTGCTGGCGAGCTGAAGGTGGCATTCAGCAAGGCCGATAGCGCTGCAGTTATCGAAGAGCAGGTGCTGGCCAAGCTGATGGAAAAGCTGGCTGAACAGACTGAGTCCGCAGAGTCGGAAAGCCAGACCGGAGGTGGTTCGTGGTTTGGTCGGGCAAGTCTTAATAAGTCCTTCACAGCTATGCTGGGGCCATTGGGCAATTTGGGTATGGGAGCTGCTGGCGGCAGCATGCTGAGCGGTGCCTTGGGCTCGGTGGCGGCTGTTGGCTCAGTGGCAGCCGCCGGCGTGGTGGCGGCACTGCCGTTGACGGCGATTGGCGCTGTGAGTGCGGATGTTTGGGCGCTAACTAACAAGAAGCGCCCTGAGCTGCAAGGGCTGGCGGCTATTGTCATGCACATCGCGCGAATTCGCGCTGGCGTTGCTGCTGCGGATCACGAGGATTTTGCTAACCGTTTGAGGGCATGTTTATGAGCGCGGAAATTCTTGCCAGGGCGATCAGTTCTGCCCCGGAGATTATCGAAGGCATTAAATCCGGGCTTTTTAAGGTGTGGGGTGGCGTCGTCAGGTATGCCGCCGGCCATCCCAAGGGGGGCAGATTGTTGGGCATCTGCAGTTCCCTGGTGATGCAGCTCAGGCTGCCGAGCAGCTTGCTATGCTGCAGCAGACGCTGAGTGGCGTGGAGGGAGCCTTGGGCGTGTTGCAAAGCCTGCAGTACGCGAATCTGGCATTGTCCGGGCTCAATCTGGCGGTTTCGGTTGCCGGCTTTGCCATCGTTTGCAAGAAGCTCAATGGTATTTCCGAGCAGTTGAAGCGTCAGTCGGAAAAGCTTGATGTGCTGATCGTAATGGCCAGTGCTGCCAAGGCCCGGGAAGAACTGCGTGACATTGCGCGCTTCAGCGCAGTGCTGTGGACGGTTCGCCAGTCTGCTGAACAGGGTGATCTGCAGGGCCTCAAGAGTCAGGGTAATAACATGCGCGAGCAGTATGAGCTTACCAAGCTGACGCTGAACCAGGCGGCAGCCAATGCCACTGGCAAAGGTTTTGTCGACTCCCTTGAAGTGCTGCAGAATCTGCAGCAACGCATGATGTATCTCGGCTTTATTCAGGCATACGTTCAGCAGCATACGGCGGGCGAGAAGTATGCCATCGAGGTACTGCAAGAGCTGCAAGCGGACTGGATGAAGATCAGTACTGTGGTTGTCGAGGCGATTGTCGGCAATCAGGAGTGGGTTGAGCAATTAACCCAGGACCAAGGTAATAACGTCGTGTCTTTCCTGGAGTTCCGCAAGCAAGCGGCTCCCGCCATTGAATATCAGCTCGGCTTGTTGGGATACGCCGCCAGCCACCCGGAGGCGGCAGGACTGCTCAATGAAGAGGTCACGGAAATTCGTTTTCTGGCTGCGTGAGATGGCCGCTCTGGCCAAACTGAACACAAAGGGAAACATTGGTGATGGCGCTTGATTTGAGCGAAACCCTGGTGGTGGGAATTTCTGCGACGGCGTTGTTCGATATGAGCGAGTCCGACCAGATGTTCAAGGCGGCGCTTGAGGCCGACCCGGAAAGCGTGATCGATAACTATCGCCGTTATATGCAGGTCCGTGAGGGCGAGCCGCTGGCGCCGGGAACCGGTTATCACTTAGTAAAGGCGCTGCTCGATCTCAACCGGCATATGAAAGGCGAGGATACGTCCCCGTTGGTCGAGGTGGTTGTGATGTCGCGCAATAGCCCGGATACGGGCATCCGTGTGCTCAAGACCATTCGTCACGAGCAATTGGCGATCACCCGCTCGGCCTTTACCGGTGGTCAGTCGGTGGCCGATTACATGGATGCGTTTGATGTTGACCTGTTTCTCACCACCAATGTTGAGGACGCGCAGAAGGTCATCGACTCCAGGCGCTGTGCGGCGGCGATCCTAAAGGCGCCGCCAGCCAACGCCCCGCAAATTCCCGAGGGCCAGGTGCGAATTGCCTTCGATGGTGACGCGGTGCTGTTCTCCGACGCGAGCGAGCTGGTTTACAAGACGCAGGGACTGGACGCCTTTCAGGCACAGGAGGATGCCTTACAGCACACGCCCATGGAGGAAGGGCCTTATGCCAGCTTGCTGAAAAAGCTGGCCCGTTTACAGGAACGTTTGCCCACTGGCGGAAAGGATTCCCCCATCAGAATCGCCATCGTCACGGCACGTAATTCGCCATCGGAAATGCGCGTGATCAATACCTTGCGAGCCTGGGGTGTTTACGTGGACGAGGCGCTTTTCCTTGGCGGCGTGGGCAAGGCCAAGGTGCTCCGGGCGTTCAACCCGCATATCTTTTTTGATGATCAGGATGTGCATTTGGAAGCAGCAGCCAATTTGGTACCATCAGGCAAAGTGCCATACCTGACCAAGTCTGGCTTAGCTGATAGCTGTGCGGTGGAGTGAAAGGATTCATGGTGGATAGCTCGACTCAGCTCTACAAACTGGCGACAACCCCTAGAGGCCGTCAACTGTGGACCTACATGGCGCGATTCTTGAGGTCACGGAAATGGATCGAGGCAAATCGTTTCCATTGAAGCGGTTCCTAGGGGATTTTCAGAAGCACTTGGACGCAGCCCGAATCGAGCGCGTCCCCGAGGGCTTCAGACTGACCCTCAGCGGGCTGAGCTATTTTCAAGACCGCTACCAGGTCGGAAATCCCCAGTACGTTGAGCGGGCGGCGGTCGAGCGAATGATCAGTTCTCTGCGGACGGGGTGTGGCGAGGGGATTGGGTTCTGCTGATCTGATGTGTGTATTGATTTAGATTTGGAAGGTAGTTCCAACAGGGAGCGTGTTCATGCCGTACTCCGTAATCAAGTGCTCGTCGTGGCTGGGGCGCTTTCTCCAGAGTCGAGGGCTTTCGACCCCAGATCAGCGCGGACTTTACGCTTACCACTGCAGCCTTGAGGAGTATAGCGAGCTGCAGCATTTGCTCCGTGAATTGGACGGTTTCGAGGCTGCGTCAAAGGACCCGGCTGCCTGTGCCTGTTTGGTGCTTTTCGGCTCGGAATGGTACCGCCGTGAGTACCGCAGCGAGTATGCCTGGACCTGGGACCCCATCTGGAAAGCTTTGGGGTTCCGTCTGTCTCCGGTAGAGCTGAGCAAATCTATTCCCAAAGGACTTGAGGGGTACTGGAAGCGTCCTCTGCATCTCTACGACGGTGGCCACCGGGATTTTCTGGGGTCTCTATTTAGTGAGGGGGGCTTACCCTTTCAGGTATTGCGCGAAGGTGACAGCCGCTTCCAAACGCTGTTTGACCGCTTATTAAAGTATTACGACCAGTGGCATCTGCAGGGTGGCAATACCCTTCAGCAGGTGGAACAGCAACTGGATAAATCCAATCTTCCTCAGGTGTTTGCCTCGCGTACGTCGGTGGAACTGATCGCGCGAATGGCCGATGAACTCGTAGCTCTGGTTCGCAATTACGGACTGACGCAAGCCGATGAGCCAGTCACGCATCTGGATGCCATGAACCCCAAGTGGCGTGAATTGTTCCCTCTGCCGCTGGATAACCAGACCGGCAGCGAACTGCTCAATGGCTTGCTAAAAACTGCCACCGTCGAGGGCAGAAGGCGTCCCCCGAGTTCTGCGGGATGGGCTTGTCAGCATTTCTGGCTTGAGTCGCAGACGGATGCGCTCAAGGTTCAGGTGTCGCTACCGGAAGAGGTGGTATTTCGTCTGGCGACGCAGCCGTCCACCACACGTTTTGAGCTGGCCATTGAAGAAGATGGGCAGGTGATTGCCTGCCTTGGACCCGGCTATGCGCTGGTAGACAACGGTGTTGCGCGTGTTCGTTTACGCCTACGAGGGATCATTGGCAAGCGGCGGGATTGCAGCATTCCTCTGAATCTGGTTGCTAGGGTTGGTGGTATGCAGATCGCCAACCTGCCAATCGATGGCAGTGCGGTGGCTCTGGGTGAGGTGCCGCTAGGGTTCGAGCTAGTGAACGACCGCTGGCAGCTGTGTGGTCAGGCTTCATTTAAGACCGCTGGTGAAGAGTTGCTGCTGGTGTTGCCTGACGGTTGCAGTTTGAGTCCGCCTGACAGCAGTGGGGAAGCCATATTCAGTGATATGCCCCGAGCGCTGTCGCTGCGTACGGTCAAGGTGCAAGGCAAGGCGGAAGTATTAGTTCAGGGGGAGGAGTGTTACCGGATACGCACAGGGCATGTCATCAGTATGGTGACTGGGCCGGAATTGACTGGTATTCAGACTGAATGGCCGAGCAAACCCTCGATGACCTTTGTCGGCCTGCCTCGTGTGCAGTGGCAGGAAGCTGCGGGCGAGTTGCAACAGCGGGGCGGTGAACTCTACGTTGCGGGTAAGCAGCCGGGCACAGGCATGTTGCAGGAGGTGCTCGGTACCCAGTATGTATCGGTGCGTAACCGAGACGGCGATACCTTGCTACGCCGTAGGGTGGGTATTTTACCGACGGATTTTCGTGTTGAGCTGCATAGTGGTGAGACTCCAGATACGGGCAGCATCCTAGTGTATTGCCAGCAGCGTTGCTTGCTTCAGATTGATGATGAAAGCCTGCAAGTGCAGCAGGTGAGGCACGAGGATCACATCGAACTTCGGCTTTCTGCCAAGGCCTTCCCGCCGATCCGGGTCCGGCTTTCTGTTATGCCGAACTTGGTGGCTGATCCGGTGGAGATTGACCTGCCATTTCCTAGTTCAGGTTGCTTGGCCTTTGATGGTAACGGGGAGCAGCTTCAACGCACTTTCAGCGTCGATGACCTGCTCGGGGCCAGGTTGTTTCTATTTGGCCGGTCCGGCACGCCCACTCGCTTCAGTATTGAGTTGACCCTCAGGGGCGGCGTGGCAAGGAATGCTTGTTACAGCTGGTCTTACATTGCCGCCGACAAGCCGTTAGAGGTCAGTCTTTTCAACATCCGGGAGCAGATTGTTGACCTGCTGTCTCTGCAGTCGGGAATCGACCAAGTTGTCGAGATGCGAGTGTTCGGGAATGGCCAGGATAGCCGTTATCGCATCCGCAAATATGCGATGGAAATGCAGCTCGACCATGGCCGCCAGTTACTGAGTGCCGTGAGTCTGCAAGATGGTGCCAGTGCCATTCCTGATCCGGTGTTGATGCTGTTGCATGATCCTATGCGCAGCTCTATCGCACTTCGCTCACGCAACAGCGAAGGTGTACTGACAGGCGATTTCGAATTGCCTCCAATCGTTGAGAAGGATGGTCCCTGGCTGGTGCTGTCCAGGGGCGGCTCAACGGTATCCTTTAGGCCGCTTTTCCTCGCGGGTGGTTGGCAGCCGATAGCTTCTGACGAAATGATTCAGAGCCTGCAAAAGGCAGTGCTGACCTTCGATCATGCTTCACCTGTCAGTTCTTTCACGTCTGTGCTTGATGCCATGGCTATAAACCCCATGCATAGCGGCTGGCAGTTTTTGCGAGCTTTGTATGAGGGCTACGGTTATCTGCCGCTGGCGACCTTCGAGGTCTGGAAGGCTCTGGTGGGAAATACCCGTGCATTGGCGATGGCGCTTTTCAAGTTTGAGATGGAGGCTATATTTCTTGGCCGGTTGGAGGCTGAGTTTCCGCTTTTCTGGGAATTTCTTCCCATTGCAGAAATTCATCTGGCGGCCAAGCGATTTGCCGCTTTCCTCAAGGTCAAGGGGGTTTCTGAAGATGCTGTTGATGCTCTGGTGGGTCGAATGTTTTCGCGTTTGGGGGAAACCTACCCATCCTACGGCCAGAGTGTCCAGTGCTTCCTTTCAGGCAAGCCTGTTGGCCAGGAAATCAAGCTGCCTCTCGGAGTTTTCAAGGAAGTCCTGCGTGGCTGGTACCTTGAGCTGATTCGCGAGCGCTGCGATGCCCAGTGGCCGGAATTTGGAGCAAAGCGCTTGGAGCGTTGGTACAGCAGCCAGAGCGACTCGGGAGTCGTTTTTAGGTCGGACATGGATTATCGCAATGCAGTGCTCTACTTGCCGTTTTTTGCTGCTGCAGTCGCTTGCGGTAAAGCTCAGTTCACCGATGTGTTTGCGGACGGAGCGGAGGCTATTTTCTTCCTGCGCCAGGTCCGCGATTTCGATTCGAAATGGTTCAATTCAATCTTCCAGTACTGCTTGTTGAACAGCGTCATGGAAAAGCATAAGGCCGAGTCGGTAAATGGATAAGTATTTCTCTGGGTTAGTAGAGCAGGCGCTCTCCCGTAGCACCGAGTCCACTTTGAGCATCTTGAGCATCACTGACCCAGGCTTGCGCGAGCATCTTGGTAGTCTGATGCGTGCGGAGTGTGGCAAAGAGGGGGCATTCCTGGCCCCACCGCTGTTCGAGCAGACCTTCGGCTGGGAGGAGTGCACACTGACGATGGCGCAACTGGCGAGTGATGAGCGCTTGCTGAGCAAGGAGATCGTTGCTTCGCTCGACGGCAAGGCGAATGGACGTTATCGCTTTGGGGCAGGTTGGAGACCTTTCACCCACCAGTTGGCCAGCTGGCGCTCATTGCTTAATAAGAAGCATTCAGTAGTCGTGACCAGTGGTACCGGTTCGGGCAAAACCGAATGCTTTATGGTGCCGGTGCTGGAGGACCTTTATCGCGAGTACCGTGAAGCAGGCCGAAACCCGCTGGTCGGTGTCCGGGCACTGTTTTTGTATCCACTCAACGCCCTCATCAACTCGCAACGTGAGCGCTTGAATGCCTGGACCCAGAGTTTTGGAAATGGCATCCGCTATTGCCTTTACAATGGCAATACAACAGAGCTGCATGCCAAGGTGCGTAGCGAGCAGAGCCAAAAGCCCAACGAAATTTTGTCGCGTGAGCTGATGCGCACGCAACCGGCGCCTATTCTGGTTACCAACGGGACGATGCTCGAATACATGATGGTGCGTCAGGTAGATGAGCCCATCGTAAGAATTTCCAGGGAGCAGAAGTCGCTGCGTTGGATCGTTCTGGACGAGGCTCACACATACGTGGGCTCGCAGGCGGCTGAACTGGCATTGCAGCTGCGTAGGGTGATGACCGCATTCGGTGTTACGCCAAAGGATGTTCGCTTCGTTGCGACCTCGGCGACCATTGCTGGTGAGGACGCTGCAGGACAGTTAAAGCAGTTTCTCTCGGATCTGTCGGGGGTGCCGGTCGATCAGATTGATGTTTGGGGTGGGAACCGGGTCATTCCAACTCTTGCACCGTGTCAAGAAACGCCAGTGACTCTGGATGTGCTCGAGTCGATGCCGGAGCTCAACGCGAACGATCCAGAGGTTCACCCTGAGCGGTACGACACTCTGGTCCATTCTCCGCAAGCCCGCGTACTAAGGGATTTGCTGGTGAGCAGCCCCAAGCCATTGAAGCTGACCGCGATGGTTAGTCATATGCATCGGGAGGGGGGATGGTTGCTATCGCAGGGTGAGATGCTGCGCTGGTTGGATGTATGTTCAGGCACGCGTCCTTCGGCCAGCGAGCCTGCATTCCTGAAGTTACGTGCGCACTTCTTCCAGCGCACTACGCACGGCCTTTGGGCCTGCTTTGACAAGAGCTGCTCAGCAAAGTCAGGGACGGCTCTGCATCAGAACTGGCCCTTTGGCTATGTCTACGCCAACCAAAGACAAACCTGTAGCTGTGGCAGCCCGGTATTCGAGCTGGCGTTCTGCAATGATTGTAATGAGCCGCATCTGCTGGCGCGGGACAAGGGCGGCAAGCTGATCCAGTGGGAGAGTTCAGGAGGGGATGAGTTTTCCCTGCAGGCTGAAACACCCGTTGAGGATGACTCGGCGGGTGCTACTGCTGGGGGGGCGCCGGCCAAGACACCGTTGGTGCTGTGTGCCGACGAGAGTGTTGGCAGCACCTACATACCCTTAGAGGTCGATAAGCTCACCGGTTCATCCCCTGCTGTTTCTGCTGAGCGGCTCCGGCTTGGGGTGCGAGATTTTGATGCTGTATGCAGTCGCAACAGTTGTGGATTTAGAGGGTTGCACGGGACCTTTCCATTCCGAAGAGCGATGCTCGGTGGGCCATTCTATGTGGCCAATGCAGTGCCGACAGTCCTTGAGTACTGCCAGGACTATCAGGACGAAGATCAGAGACCGGATTATGGTCCGCAGTCTCTACCGGGCAGAGGACGTAGGCTGATTACCTTTACGGACAGTCGCCAGGGTACAGCGCGTATGTCGGTTCGAATGCAACAGGAGGCGGAGCGCGGCAGATTGCGTGGGCTTGCCGTGGAGATTTTGAGCTGGCATCAGCGAAGCCAGTGTAGTGGTCAAAAAACGAGTGCCCATATCGATCCCGAAAAATTTACAGCGTTAATAAAAAAGGAGAGAGAAACGCTGCGTGAATACCGAGACATGGGTATGCCAGGTGAACTCATCAAAGGAGTTGAGGAAAAGATAGCTTTGCTGGAGAAGCAGTTTGCGCTGGCCAATGGTGAGAGAGTTAGACCTGCGCTTATTTCTTTGACTTGGCAGGAGCTTGTAACTGAGCTCAAGCAGAAGGCCGACTTGAAAGGCTCTATGCTGCTTTACAACAAGTACCAGAAGCCTGAGATATTCACGGACAATGATGGCCCCTTCAAGCTGGCAGAGATGTTGCTATTCCGTGAGTTTATGCGCCGTCCGAAACGGCAGAACAGTCTGGAAACCCAGGGGCTGGTGAAGGTCGAGTACGTTGGTCTGGTTAAGGTCCAGCAGGCACCGGCGTACTGGGAGCAGAAGGGCTTAACACTTGATGATTGGCGTGATTTCCTGAAGGTGGCGCTAGACTTTCATGTTCGGGAGAACAGTTATATCCAGGCTGATGGTAGCTGGTTGAGTTGGATCGGCACCCGATTCTCTGCCAAGAGTCTGCGCAACCCTGAGTCGAAAGAACCGGATGAGATCCGGGTCAAACGCTGGCCTCAGATCCGCAACGGTAACCATTCCCAGCGGCTAATCAAGCTGCTGTTGCTTGGCGCTGGCCTAAACCCGGGCAGCAGCACCGACGTTGATCTGGTTAACGAATGGTTGCGTACTGCCTGGAGGCAGTTGACTGGGCCGGGGGCAGCGCTTAAATCTGACGAAAACCGATACTCTTTACCCAGAGAACACATGCGGTTCTCGCTGGTTGATCGGGCTTATATCTGCCCAGTGACCAACAAGCTGCTGGATACTACCTTCAAAGGCTTTACCCCCTACCTGCCGACTCATCTGGATTTCTCTACGCTAACCGAAGAACAGCGGAAGGGGTATCAGGCTGAGGTGGTTGAGCTGCCAGACCTCTGGGAGTTCGATCGTTCCCAGGATGACTATACGCCTGGCTTGGCTCGAATCAGAGACCTAGTGGCGAAAGATCCTCTGATCAGCGATCTACGAGAGCGGAACCTGTGGACGGATGTCAATGATCGGGCATTGGAGGGTGGCTACTATTACCGTGCCGCTGAGCACTCTGCCCAACAGTCCTCCGAACGCCTCGGCTCCTATGAAGAGATGTTCAAAAATGGTCAGATCAACGTTTTGAACTGCTCTACTACAATGGAGATGGGCGTCGATATCGGTGGCATTTCTGCGGTGGTCATGAATAATGTACCGCCGCATCCGGCCAACTATCTGCAGCGCGCAGGGCGTGCGGGACGAAGCAAGGAATCCCGGGCGCTTGCCTACACTCTTTGTAAAAACAACCCGCATGATCAACAGGTTTTTGCCAATCCGGGTTGGCCATTCGAGACTAAGATCCCTGCGCCGGTTGTAGCGCTGAACTCCGAGCGACTCGTACAGCGCCACGTCAACTCGTTGCTGTTAGCTGACTTTCTCTGCAATTTTGTGGGGCCCACTCAGACTGAGAAAACAAGTCTGAATACCCAGTGGTTCTATGACGATGAGCATGGAGACTCGCAGTGCGATCGATTTATTGAGCAATTGGGGAAGGTCGTTACAGATCTGGATGATGCGCTGAAGGACTTGGTGCGGGGTACTGCTCTGGCCGGTGTGGATGCGGTCCAGCTGCGTCGCCGCGCAGTCGATGCGATCAAGCCATTGCAGAGTCGCTGGTTGAATAGTTATCGCTTTCTGCTTTCTGAGGAGAGGCAGGCGAAAAACAGCCCTTATCTGAAACGCCTTCAAGTAGAAAAGACTCGCCACTGCAATGAGTATCTGTTGCGGGACCTAGCGGCGCGCACTTTCCTTCCCGGCTACGGGTTCCCTACCGATGTGGTTAACTTCGATAACTTCACGATTGAGGATTACGTTCGTGAGCGTAATGCCGGCAGCGCTCTGAAGCAGGACCGTGAGGATAACGTTTCCCGTTACAAGGGGCTTCCTTCACGCAACCTCTCGATTGCCATTCGTGAGTACGCGCCTGGCGCTGAAATAGTTCTGGATGGTCGGGTGTTCAGATCTGCCGGCGTTTCACTCCACTGGCACAACCTCAATGCTGACAGCAAAGAAGCGCAGAAATTGGATATCGCGTGGCGTTGTGACGTGTGTGGCGCGGTGGACTATGAGGAGGCACTGGTGAGGGCCGACGAGCTGACTTGCAGTAATGTCGACTGCCAAGCGCTGATTAAACCTCAGAACATTCGTACGGTCCTGCAGCCCTCTGGCTTTGTCACTGATGCTTATGTATCGGCATCCAATGACATCCAGCATCAGAAATTCATCCCAGTTGAAACCGCTTGGGTCTTTGTGAATGCCAACAAGACTCCGCTGCCAAACCCGGCGGTTGGAGCAATGACCTATGGCACTGATGGGAAGGTCTTCCATCACAGCTCTGGTGAGTACGGAACGGGCTTTGCCTTGTGCATGAGTTGCGGTCGAGCTGAGTCCATGCAGGCGGATAGTACTTTTCCGCGAGAATTGTCACCGTCCGGGGACCACTATCCACCGCGCCCGACCAAAGAGGATAAAGACCAGAACAACAAGCGACTCCCATGTCAGGGGAGTGGGAGCATTCTTCCCAATGTGAGCCTTGGTACGGTGGCTACCACTGATGTGTTTGAGCTCACCTTGCATCATCCAGTGCGTGGGGAATTTATCGCAGACTCGGTGCAGGGGGGGGCAATTGCCACGACTCTCGCTGTAGCTTTACGTAGCGCACTGGCGGAGCTGCTGGGAGTCTCTGCCTCCGAGTTGGGTTATGCCACTCGTCCAAGCAAACTGCCTAACGGGCAGTCCATTCGTATCCTTCAGCTTTTCGATGTCATCAGCGGTGGTGCTGGCTTTGCTACTAGTGCTCCATTGCATGTCGAGCGGCTGCTACGCGGAATGGTGCAGAGGCTCCAGTGCGGGCATTGCGAAACTGGCTGTAGTGAGTGCCTGCTGGACTCCCAGACGCGACATGACCACGACAAGTTGGATCGCAAGGCTGCACTTGATTGGTTGGGGGCTGACTTCATCCATTACGTAGGGCTAAGCGCCGAAAATAAACTCACCTTGGATGATGGCCAATATGCCCCCGGCAGCATCGAGAGCGTACTCCGCCGCTTGATCAACGAGGGGGCCGAGAGGATCACCCTACTAACCTCTGGTGATACGGGGGAATGGGATCTCGTTGCTCCGCAGTTCCGTAAAGCGATTCAGACCTATGTCCTGGCTGATGAGCTAACAGTTGATCTGCTCGTGCCATCAGATATTACTGATGGGGTGTTAGTACAGGATCTCCAGCGCTTATCGAACCTTGGCGTCAATGTCGGGAATGTGACTAGCAAGCCAGGTGAGCATTTTGTTGCCCAGGCACGAATCGGTGGCGAGGTCATTACGTTGGCCTCGCGCAGCCTTATAGCAACTGTTCCAGGCCATAGTTGGCATCAAAGTGATGAGCTTGTCGTACTCTCGAAAAGTCAGCCAGCGCTTGGCTGGGAAGCTATGGATCTTTACCGTGCCGTGGGTGATTCCTCCGGTAAGGTAGGGATAGTTGATTTATCAATTCACGACGAGCTCAATGGGTCGCTGCTGCAGTTCGGCGAGCGTTTCTGGGAGCTGCTTGGGGCTAAAGAACGGCAAGTCGCTGACGTGATTTTGACTGCAAATATCAAGAGACTGACATACTCCGATCGTTATATTCAGAATCCTGCGGTTGTGACAATCTTGGGGTCGGTACTGAAGAGTTTGAAGAGTCGCATTTCTGCCGATTCGGTTGTGCAGGTGAAAACGCTGTTTAAGTCAGGACGGATGCAAGGGCGTAAGGCTTTCGATGATTGGGCCAGTCAGGAAGACTTCGAGTTCTTCTCGCGCACTTGGCTATCGGCAATGATTGGATGTCAAATTCAACTGATAGTGGAATCGTCGAATCGCGAAATTCCCCATCATCGTGCTTTGGAGCTTGAGTTTGAAGACGGTAGAGCGCTGAAGGTCAGGTTTGATCAAGGGGTTGCCTATTGGCAGGTGCGCTTCGGCTCGCACAGTGACATGTGGTTTGACTTTGATCAGGCTTCGCAGGATCAGCTAATGCACATGGCGAGGGTGGTTGAGACCGCACTAGTACAGAACTCTGAGCAGAAATGGGCAACAGACGTGCTAGTTGAACTTAAAGGCTAATCTCTCCCCACGTTGAGTTCGGGGTATGGGTTGTATTGTGGTAAACCCATCCCCGACACATTTCCACTGAAAAGTGTCAATTGAGCAAGTAGCGAGGCACGTTTTTCGCCGACTTGACGCGTGGGGCTGTAGCTTTGCTACTGGATCGAGGCTACAGTCATATTGAAGACAGCCACTGTGTTGATCCTGGGCTAGGTAATACACCGCAAGATTCCTGTTGGCTGCCGCCCTTTAAGTGAGGTACAGCGACAACGGATAAATTTGGCCATCGAGGTTTAGATTGGCGTGATCTGGGCTCGCCCGGGCTGCCGTGGCCAGCACAGATTGCGCGCCATGGAGCGGAGAACGCCGATCACATCGGCCGTGCGTTCCACGGCGAGTCCCAATAGATTGCCCAGCGCTGCGACCAGGTAGGGTAGGAGCGTAATCTGCTATTCCAACAAGGGGTGTGGTGGTCCTTGAACTTTGCGCATTTGCATAGCCTTCATCCAGAAATTGGTGAGGGATGACTCGGTTCAGCCTTCTCCGGGCATTCAAATATGCAAAGTGATATTCCGCTTTGGGTCCAGGCTGTGTGAAAACGTTTTTAAGCATGTTTGGCACCTAGGACTCGAGCGAAAATCGCGATCCTACGCGAATTTTCGGGCTTCTGACAAACCAAGCGCTGGCAGATTTTACGTAGCAATGCAGACTTCTAAACGGCGCATGTGTTTCCACATAGCCTGGGTCGATAGCAGCCGGTCTCACTCAGAGATTAAAACCCCATGTTTTTTGTAAACGACGAGCGAGCAGCCGCATAGTCAGCAAATAGTAATACTGCGTCGCCTCACTGCGTCGATTTAGGCGATGCTCAAAAAACCAAACCACGTGCTTTTTCTGCCAGGCCCAAGGCGTTTGTCGCTGCCAGCGTTCTGAGATTTCAGCTTGGATGATTCTCGCCTGCCGCAAATGGCGTTGCCGCGTGACGTGTGATCCGGTCAGCACTCCAGCTAAGAACAATTCCATATCGAATGGCTTACTCATGTGCGTCCTCCAATATAGGTGGCGACCACATCGATCCGACCGTGCCCCAGCTCATAGCTGATTTGCCTTCGGGCCTCACGATCTAGGTTCCTATCTGCCTGGCAACATTGGCCGCCGTTGATAGGCGCGGGGTGTTGGGTGATTTGCTCAAAGCGTTCACATGCGTACGCCGCTCGTAGCTCATGGAAGCCCTTGAGCTTGTGTGCATGCAGGACATCCCGCGCTGGGCGGATGATTTCCTGCAGTACATTCCGATAGCTTTCGTCTGGCGCGATCAGGTTGCGGCTACTCGCAGGCGACACCTGCCGTGCAAACCCAAGAGCGTCTTGAACATGGTGGTCCACCGCAATCCATCGTGGCGCTGAGGCGCCAGCTCGGCCGCCTTTGGTGCCATCCTGGATGTTGATCCTGCCTAGGTCGTTAGCCTCACGGCTCAGCCGTGGCAAGTCGGCTAGGATGGCCTCACGCAAGCGCATGCCGGCGGCTCGCGCCAATAGAACGATTGCAGCGGCCCGTAGCTGATGATCGCGGCAAAGCACATCGACAATCTGCTTAACCTGTTTGCGGTCTTGGCCCTGCGGCACTGAGTGTCGAACTCCGCTGCGCTGCATACCCAACGCCTTGCTCGGACTGGGCAATTTCACGCACTGATCACCGCGAAGCGCCGCAATGGTCCTGTTAACGCTGGATAGCCGGTTTTGTGCGGTGCTGACGGCGAGGTTACCGCGCCTAACCACGTCACGCAGATACGCCGCGTAGTCGGCCAACACTTTTCGATCAATCTGCCGCGCATCATTGATGCCGGGCCCCTGTTCGGAGCGGCACCACCTCACGAATGCCTGCCACCGATCACAGTGCGCTTTGACCGTGCCGTAGTGGCCACCGCCGAACATGTCTTTCAGTGCCTGAGGTCCTGCGTAACTCAATTGCCTGCCGTAGCCGAAATTACGACCATCGCGTCTACCCACCAATGCCATATCGCTCAACTCATCATTTGCTCTCCAGTCCTCGCCCCACGTCATCCCGCCAAGAATGTTGAGTGTTATCAGGGATCAAGGCCCCTGCGACCTGTGGGGAATGTCCACTACGCGGGACTGGCGGCTCCTTACATCCGGGAGCAAGGGCATCTCATGATCTGGCCCTGAACACCGTTGCCGGTGGGCGGGTGGAGGCAGTGCTGGGTGACTAAACCAGCGCCTGAAGATCCTGAGCCGGGTGAACACAGCAATGCGATGACCGGGGCATGCCTGACTGTCAGTCAGGTGCAGTCCATTCCCTGGTCTGCGGCACCATCATCTACATGGCTGTTGCTGGTGACATCGGCGTTTGTCACGCCGATTGTCACGAGGGGGAATGCCGCAAAGCCTTGTACTATAAGGGCTGCAGCAGTGGTAGAAGTGCCCGTCTCTTTCCAGAAGAAAGAGACGGGCACAGGTTGGCGCAAAATTCGGCCAAGCGGATAGATTGCTGCAGGGCAGCGAGGTACGGTGTAGTGTGGCGCACGAGGGCCGCATGTGTAAGAGCATCCATCACATGGGTAGTGACCGGGCGAGCTGCCGGATGCGAATCGCCCTTGGGGAGAACCACCGCGGGAGCGGCGTGACCTTGAAGGCTCGGGTCATCTGGGGTGCTGTCATCAACAGCCTTTGCACGGTCAGTTCTACGCCTGTGGATAAACCCGGTCAAGGGCCGAAATTCAGGGCTCTTGGGGGCGTGAAAAGCGGTTATCCACCGGTAGAACTCCGTGGTAAATCCCGGACAACGTCGTGGCTTCTAGCTCTTCAAAATGAGGTCCATCCAAGCAGGGCGGCATTGCAGCCCTGTTTGGATGGACCCGCGCTAACAAGCGGATAAACGAGGCTGCTTTCCCTGAGTCTTGAGCGCTCAGTTGCTGTCGCCGCCGTTATTGCGCCTGTACAGCCCTAGCGGATCGGTATCACATTCTTGTCTCTGACTTGGCCGTATGCAGAGGCGAGCAAGCTGCCGGTAGCGGCTTTCTGGATGTACTCACTCCACCAGGCCATCATCGGGCGCCGGCGCTCAATGTAGTCGGCTCGGTTGTAAGCGCTGCGCACTTCATCCTTGTCGACATGCGCCAGTGCGACCTCAATGAGTTCCGGGTCCCACCCATGTTCATTCAAGATGGTGCTGGCCATCGAACGCATGCCGTGGCTGACCAAGCGATCCTGGAAGCCCATGCGTTTCAACGCCATGTTCGCGGTCTGGCTATTGGCGTGGGTGCGCGGATTTCTATCGGCCGGGAAGACGTATTCGCGATGGCCGCTGTGGGTCCTCAATGACTCCAACAGTGCGACAGCGTGGTCACTCAACGGGATGCTGTGTGGGCGGTGCTTCTTCATCCGCGCCGCAGGGATAGTCCAAACGCGCCTTTCATAGTCGATGTCTGCCCAGCGAGTAGTCGCTGCCTCGGCGGGGCGAGTCATCGTGTGCAACTGCCATTCGATAAGGCAGCGGGTGGTGCGTTTGATGCTGGCGTTCGCGATCTCGAGCATGAGTTCGGGGAGCTCCTCAGGTGGGAGCGCAGCCATGTTCTCTTTCTTGGGTTTCTTGAATACTGCCCTGATGCTGCTAAGAGGGTTGGCGAAGATCAGGCCGGAGTTTACGCCGTAGGTCATGATCTCGTTTAGTCGCTGGCTAAGACGCTTGACCGTCTCCAGGCTGCCTTTCGCTTCGATTGGGCGAAGCAACGCAATCACCATCGGGGGTGATTTTCGCAAGTGGTGTCGTCTTCAAATCGGGGAATACGTGCAGTGTGAGCGACCGCCAAATGTCCTCGGCATACGCCGGGGCGACCGAGTCTTTCTTGAGCTCGAACCAGGCGGTCGCGACGTTCTCGAAGGTGTGTTCCGTTTCTGCGCGCTTGGCTTCATTCAGCGTATTGCGCTGCACCTCAGGATCGATGCCTTGGGCGAGCAGCTCGCGAGCTTCGACCGCCATCTTTCGTGCGTTCGCGAGTGACAGTTCGGGATAGGTCCCAAAGCCGATGTTGATGCGCTTCTTGGTCACCGGTTCGCGGTAGTTGAAATTCCACAGCAACGAGCCGTTGCTGCGTACGCGGAGCTGCAAACCGTCACCGTCAGTAAGGACGTAATCCTTGGACGCCGGTTTGACTCCCTTGAGCTTGCGATCGGAGAGACGGAGGTTTTGCGCAGGCATGAGATTGTCCTCAGGCACTGATTCGGTATTCCAAAAATCAGCACCGGACGCGCTGGAATACTGTCTGGAATACCCGAATGGCTGGAACTCGAAAACTCTTAAAAGACCGAGAAAACGCTGGAGGCCCCGTATTCACTGAATCGTAGACACAAAAAAAGACGCCCGAGGGCGTCTTCTTCTTAGGATTTGGTGGAGCCGGGGGGATTTGAACCCCCGTCCGCCAGTACTCCGCTGTCGGTACTACATGCTTAGCCGTGTCTACTGATTTAATCCG
>Ga0213822_1000419_pt1 | contig 33974 bp, 36 predicted proteins | sample MC6MC0908MG_FD_179872 | JGI IMG/M metagenome (GOLD analysis project Ga0213822, IMG submission 179872) | Enriched soil aggregate microbial communities from Iowa State University, Ames, United States - MC6-MC0908-MG | ecosystem: Environmental > Terrestrial > Soil > Unclassified | place: USA: Iowa... | reverse complement strand
TTAGCAGCATAGAGAGGAGACATACATGTATAGAAAGTTTTTTTCATATTACAAACCACATAAACGATTATTTGTGATCGATTTTTCGAGTGCGATCATTGTAGCAATTTTAGAACTCGCATTTCCTCTAGCTGTTCAGTGGTTTATTGACGAGTTATTACCTACAGGTGACTGGGGCATGATTGTCAAAGTAAGTGTGTTATTATTACTTGTTTATGTAATTAGCACAGTCCTTAACTTTATTGTCAACTATTTAGGGCATAAACTAGGTATTAACATCGAGACAGATATGCGACAAGAGTTATTTACACATGTTCAGCGTCAATCATTCCGTTTTTTTGATAATACGAAAACAGGTCATATTATGAGCCGTATTACAAATGATTTATTTGATATTGGCGAGTTTGCCCATCATGGACCGGAGGATTTATTTATTGCGATTATGACATTTATCGGGGCCTTTGCTATTATGTTTAATGTTAATCCAACATTAGCGTTAATTGCCGCAATAATGGTGCCGTTTTTAACATGGCTTGTTACATTTAGCAATATTAAAATGAACAGTGCATGGAAAACAATGTATGGGAAAATCGCTGATGTGAATGGTCGTGTAGAGGATAGTGTATCTGGCGTACGCGTCGTCAAATCCTTTACAAATGAAGCGTTTGAAATTGAACGCTTTAAGGAGCAAAACGGCTTTTTCCGCTCTGCCAAATTGTATGCTTATAAAATTATGGCAGGAACGCACTCCAGTATTTATATGATGACACGTTTGTTAACTTTAGTTGTGCTTGTTGTTGGGTCATGGCTAAGCTTTAGTGGCAAACTATCTTACGGTGAGCTAGTTAGCTTTGTTTTATATACAAATGTTCTAATTAAACCAATCGATAAAATTAGTGCATTGCTAGAGCTTTATCCAAAGGGGATGGCAGGCTTTAAACGCTTCCGTGAATTAATAGAAAAGGAACCAGAAATCCAGGATCGTGAAGGAGCAAAGGCAGTTCAACATCTTTACGGAGATATTTCATTTAACAATGTTCATTTTAATTATGACACATCCAAAACGGTGTTAACGGATATTTCCTTTGACGTACTTGCTGGACAAACGATTGCATTTGTTGGTCCATCCGGAGCGGGTAAAACAACGATTTGTTCTTTAATCCCAAGGTTCTATGAAGTAAGTAGCGGTGCCATTACGATTGATGGGATTGATGTGCGAAATATGACACAGTCTTCATTACGTTCGCAAATTGGTATCGTACAGCAGGATGTCTTTTTATTTACAGGTACTATTCGAGAAAATATTGCCTATGGAAAATTAGGTGCTAGTGAGGAAGAAATTCGTGAGGCGGCTAAAAAGGCACATTTAGAGGCATTTATCGCAGAGCTTCCAAATGGCTATGAGACACAAATCGGGGAGCGCGGCTTAAAGCTTTCCGGTGGACAAAAGCAACGAATTGCCATTGCTCGAATGTTCCTAAAAAACCCACCGATTTTAATATTAGACGAAGCAACCTCTGCTTTGGATACAGAAACAGAGATGATTATCCAACAGTCATTAACAGAGCTTGCTGAAAATCGAACAACCCTAGTTATTGCCCATCGACTGGCAACCATCCGCAATGCTGATCGAGTCCTAGTAGTGACACCAAATGGAATTGAAGAAGATGGAACTTATGATGAGCTTGTTGCACAAAATGGCATTTTCGCTAAACTTCATCATATTCAGTTTCGTAAAGGACACGGGGAGCCATCCGTGCAGGAGTATGTTGAACTAAACTAAAATGGCTCATCAACAAAAGTTGTGGATGACATTTGTTAAAACATATACTATGTAAATAAGTTGATTGGAGTGGAGGCTGGGTGACTCCTTGGGGATCAGCGTCACAGATGAGACCCTGGAGCGAGCAGGCAGAGGAACGAAGGCTAAGAGCATCACGTCCTGTGATAACGCCTTCGTGACCAACATCGTGTCGGCCCAAGCGGCTCATCGGACGCCCCCAGGAAGCTTTGCTCTGTGCGAAAGCGAAGCGTCAGCAACAAATGTTTTCTGTAGCGAAAGCAAAGCGACAGCTACAAAGCGCCCAGCCGGAACGGAAATCAACCACACGTTTTAAAAATGACATTACTTAAATTGAAATATCCTCTCAAATAGTTATGCTCATTTGAGGGGATATTTCTTATTGTCTTTTTTTCTTCATTGCTTCTTCTCGTTTTCAGCGGTACGGGTGTAATCCTGAGGTGCAAGTGCTTTATTACGCTCAGTATAACTTTTTGCGGATAAGCGGAAGATCGATTTTTTAATAGTTGACCAATTTAAATCTGTGGCAAGATTCATGTAAGAGTAACCATAGATTCGGATATTACATAAGTAAAGAAGTGTAAGGTAGAGGGATATAAAAAATCCAAATAAACCAAAAAATGCACTGGCAAGAATGAAAGCAATACGCAATATACTGATGGTTGTGACAAGAGATTGGTTAACAAGTGTAAATGATGCAATTGTAGAGATCGCAATAACTACAATCATTTCTGGACTTGTCACACCTGCGCGAATGGCTGCATCACCAATAATTAAACCGCCAACAACGCTTATCGTACCTCCAATAACAGAAGGTAGACGTAAGCCAGCTTCACGAAACAATTCAAACATTAATAGCATTAGTAACATTTCGAGGGAAGAGGGGAGCGGTAGCCCTGTTTTTGCTTGGACAACTGTTGCTAAGAGCTGAAATGGTAGTTGATTTTGGTGATAAGTCGTTAGCGAGAGCCAAAATGCGGGCAACAGTAAACCAATTAAAATCCCTGAAATCCTCAAAAGTCGTTCAACAGAACTGAAAATGACAGGATATTCATTATCCTCTGCAGATTTCAGCAATAAAAATAAATTTACAGGTGTGACGACGGCATATGCTACACCATCAACGAGAATGAGAAAGCGTCCTCTAATTAGAGACTGAATAGCATAATCGGGCCGTCCAGTATAATCAAATTTCGGGAAAAGCTTAGAGTTTTTGTTAATTCGCTCCATTAGTATATCCCCGCTAAAGACAATATCTGTATCTACAGATGCCAGTTGTTTTTTTATTCCATGTAAAATATCCATATCGACAATATCATCGAAATAAAGAATGGCCACGGTTGTTTTTGAACGTTTACCTACTTCCATTTTTTCTACACAAAACGAATTTGTTGGTAAACGTTTGCGCAATAGTGCAATGTTGACGCGAATATCTTCAATAAAATTATCTCTAGGCCCCTTAACAAGAACTTCCATTCTCGTCTCTTCCGGATTTCGATTAGGCTTTTTAGCAATATTACTAGCATATAAAAGTTCTTCTTCCTCAAAGTAAAGTAATAAGAAACCAGTATATACAAAGGTAATAGCTTCTTCTTTATCTTTGACTTTTTGAAGAGTCGGGATATGAAGTTGATTTGTAATATTTTCTTCAAAGGATGTATCAGCTAAATGATCATAAAGAAATTGGATACGCCTAATAATGACTTCATTGAGCAGGTGTTGGTCGATCATTGCATCACAAGTTATGAATTGAACCTTTTGTTGATTAAATGTATATTCCTGAAATTGAATATCTGCTGATTTTTGAAATAGTTTTTTTAAGGTGTTTAGGTCTATAGCCTTCTCCTGCTGAGGCATTATAACTCACCACTTTCCATTTCTTGTTTTTCAGGTTTCCCTTTTTTAGAAGATTTATTTGAAAAGAAAGCTACTAGTACGAAAAAAATGGATAAAAGAAAAAAGAAAATAAAAGTAGCTGTTAATATATAGTTCCCTTTCACTTTCAAAAATATGTTTTCATTTAAAATAATTAACGGCAAACAAAATAGAAAGAAGGGGGGAGCTAGCATTTTCCATATTCGTTTTGGATCCCCAGTCATTTTCAGTAAATCCGCTATTATATATAAAAAGAAGCCAACTCGTATAAATGTTCCAGTAAGCCATTGATAAATAGAGAAAAAGTCAAGATGCTCAATATAACGACCAATCGATACTAATCCCCATTCCTCGTAAGCAGGATATCTTTGCTTTGCCGCTTCAGTTGGACCAAATTCTGTAATTGCACCGATCAGCGGACCTAAAGTAAGCCCCATTAATATGAAAAGCATGATGCCAAAATGATACCAACGAATACGCTCTTTAAATTGATGTTGTAAAAATAAAAGCATTAATAGCTCAATAAATCCTGAAGCGGGATAAATCATCCCTTTCATAACAGGGGTGAATCCGTGCTCAAAAAATGGGCGTAATAAGTCGTATTCTTTTACCTGTAGATTTGTAAATGCGACAAAAAATCCAAAGACTACTACACCGAATAATACAAAGACATTTAAAATAGCAATGGTTTGTAAACTTGTTGTAACGAGTAAAATACAAAGAACTGTATATATGAGTAATAACATAATGACTGGAGTTTGAGGTAAAAACGTTGTGTTTACCCATTGCAGAGTTTCAACCATCGTAAAAGCACTGAGGATGAATAAAAATATAGCGATACTATAAATAATAATTGTTGAGCCTGTTTTTCCGATTTTTCCATCTAACCAGTCCCTAATTGGCTCCTGATTTGTCTTTTTTTGAATATAAACTAAAAGAAATAGCCAAAAGAATATAATAGCTGAGGACATTAGTACAGAGATCCATCCGTCCCTTCCTGCAACATCAAGTAGTGGGGGAATAATTGTCACGTGATTTTTTAAGCCAATGACAGTCATGGATAAAAAAACAACATGTAAAATACTAATTGATCCTACACCTTTCATATGAAAACCCTCTAACGTTAATTGATACACTTTAGCTTTGACAAAAAGTGAGAGGATTATAAGCATGGCAGGCTCCTCTTAAATGAGTGTTTGATACATAAAAAAGCGAGGTATTTGACAATTTATCGTCAAATACCTCGTGTTTTGGAACTATATTTATTTCAAAATGATTAATGAATATACTCAGAACTTACAAGATCCTTTTTCAGGACATCTGTTGGGATTTCAAATTCTACTATACCCATATAGCCAGGTGCTACTTCGTATTTATCGAAGGAGATAACAAGCTTTCCTTTATCAGAAATATAGAATTGTTGATCCGCTTTAATAGCTTTAAATTCGTCAAAAAGCTCTTCGTCAGGAATGCCTCCTCCTTTTACCCAGTACGTTTTATCTGAGTCGGATGCCGCTTGTCCACGCATTTGTTCAATAATGTTTTCACTGATCGTTTTAATATAATGATCATCTTTAAATAGCATCGGCAATGTAATTAATATTTCATTTTGTTTATCAATTGTATCGTACTGCATAACTGTAGAAGATGATCCAACGGTATTGACCGTATAACGACCAATCGATAAGATTTGCTCATTGTCTGTTTTAATTTCATAGCCGCTATCGATTCCTACGTGACCACCTCCCTGTCCTTTTACATAATCAACTTCAGAAACAAAGTCATCATAAAGAGCCTTACCTTCTGAACGGTATTTTTCATTTAAAGTATTGGCAAGATCTTTATTTTCTAAGTTTTCAATAGAAGGGACTTTAATGTCAGCATCAAATGTTTCTTCTTTTACCTCATATTCAGTCCATGTTAAAACTTTTACGATACTACCAACAACAGGAATTTCTGAAAGAGTTCGTGCCATTGCTGGACTAACATTTAAACTAGCTGTAAAAAGGACTGCAGCCGCTGCAGATCCAAGTAACCATTGTGGTGCTCGGTTTTTTCTCTTCTTTTTGCCTTGCTTTAGTGCTTTCTCAACTACAAAATCAAGTTCCTTTGGAATAGGTATTTCATTATATTGTTTTTCTAATTGTTTTAATTTCTCATCCATGTGCTGTTTCTCCCTTCACATCTTGCATTTGGATTTTTAACAGTTTTAACGCTTTATAAAGGCGAGATTTAGCTGTGCTCAACTTAATGTTAAGGATATCTGCTACATCAGCGAGCTTTAAATCTTCAAAATAGTGTAAAATGACAACTTCACGATACATTTGAGGTAAATCCTCTAACGCATGCTCTAAGTCAACGTTTTCGTAGACATCCTCTTGTGCAGGTGTTAAATATTGCAATGTATCATCGTCTGTCACCTGTAAGCGTTTATGCTTACGTAAAAAATCAATAGCAGTACGTACGACGATTTTATAAAACCAGCTTTTCATATACTCGACATTTTCTAGTCGATCAAGTGAAAGCATTGCTTTTTGAATACTGTCTTGTACAACATCAAGTGCGTCCTGTTCATTTTTTGTATAGTTATACGCGAGCAAATAAAACCGTTCTTTCTGTTCACGAATAAGCTGGACAAATATTTCTTCATGTTGAAATGCATTTCTTGTTTTCATGTCCAAAGAAGCTCCTTTTTAATTTTCAAATTGTATACAACTACTAGACGTGCAAAAGGGGAGAAAAAGTTGATAGCAATAAAAAAACTTACCTCTACTATGAGATAAGTTTTATCATTCTAAAGTAGTACCATACAAAAACAAAAGCGATCATACACAACCATTTAAGTGTTGTGATGAAAATAATTGTATTTCTTTCAGCAGATAATTTTTGTACCGAAAGCGTAGCGACAGGTACAGAAGTCTCCCATCGAACCAATTATGAAAAATAGTCATATGTATTTTTCAATAGTAATAGAATTGTCACTACGATAAATAATTTACGCACATACCCACTACCACGTTTAATGGCAAATTTAGAACCAACAATGGCTCCAGCAATTTGTGCAAGTCCCATTGGTAAACCATAGGCATAATTTATTTGCCCTAAGTATATAAACATAAGAAGGGCGGCAATATTACTTGCGAAATTTAAAAATTTGGCATTGCCTGCTGATTTTAAAAAGTCAAAGCCAACCATTAAAAAGGCGAATAGTAGAAATGAGCCTGCCCCTGGCCCTAAAAAGCCGTCATAGAACCCGATTAAGGTAATGATCACCACAAAAAATGCGTAACGTTTAGGTGTCATTTTTTTATGGGTAGAAATGCTACCCCAGTCTTTTTTGAAAATAGTGTAAATAGCTACGGCTGCTAGCATTACAAGCATTAGTGGTTTGAGAACGCTAGGATCCATTAGATGGACAATCCATGCACCAATCATTGAACCTATAAAAGCAAACGGGAACAATTTATAAACGGATTTAATATCTAATAGTCCAGAGCGATAAAAAGTCAAAGTGCTTGTTAGTGACCCCATTGTACCTGCTAATTTATTGGTTGCCACGGCCGCAGATGGTGGAAGACCAACAAACATAAGCGCTGGTAATGAAATAAGCCCGCCTCCTCCTACAACAGAATCGATAAATGCAGCAAGAAAGCCAAAAAAGATAAGAATGAGTAAAATGTTTACATCTAAATCGAAAGGCACAATAGGTCATCTCTTTTCTATGATAATAATTTGATATTAGCGAAATGAAAAATGACTGTAAATAGCTTAAATAGTATTTCTCTATTATTTTTTTTAATAGAGTAGTAGTAGATTTTTATTTAACATTTCGAAATTCTACAAAAATCAAAAATATTCTATTTTAAGTACATTTTTTAATGTATTATGTAGGTGATAGTGTTTTTTACGTAAAGGGGACGTGATGACATTTGAGTTTAGCAAATCATGTAAGAGTATTTATTTGTGTTGTTCTTATGGGGCTACTTGTCGGATATGTTTATAATGCTAAAAAAGATATTACAGATCATGAGTATATCGATATAGTGAAAGAAGGATATTTGGAAAATTTTTCAGATGTAGCTGTTCGTAATGCATTTAATTATGCATTTTTTGAACCATATTGGCGATATTATCAGGCTAAAACTGGTGAACATGTTGTCGAATTATCAGGTGATATTACATTTCAAGGTGAAAAGGGACATGCGATTTTACAGTTTGTAATAGATGAACAAACTCAGCAATTTACTGTTTATGCAACGAAGTTTAATGATGAAGTATTGAGTGCGGAACAAAGACGATTACTTATTGGCATGGTTTATGAAACATGGCATATGGAGCAGATTGCTTATGAGTAAGGTCTTTTGCTTTGTAAAAAGACCTTCCTATATTAGAGTGAAGAGGAGGACATAGAGACAAAGAGGTGTGTTCAATGAGATTAAGTATTTTAGATCAAATGCCTGTACCAAAAGGCCATACTGCGGAGGAAGCCTTTCAGCGCACAGAACAAATAGCGCTTTTAGGTGAAGAGCTTGGCTATCATCGTATGTGGCTAGCGGAGCATCATAATAGTCATTCATTGGCAAGTTCAGCGCCCGAGGTGACAGCTGCTTTTTTAGCTGCAAAAACAAAGCGTCTTCGCATCGGTACAGGTGGTGTGATGATGATGCACTATTCACCGTATAAACTGGCAGAGGTCTTTAAAACATTATGTGGCTTGGCACCGAATCGAATTGACTTTGGTGTAGGAAGAGCCCCTGGTGGCGACCATGCTTCTATTAATGCACTAGCTGAAGGAAGAAGACAACCATTTACAGAGCAGTATGATAAGCTCGAAATCATTTTAAAATTGATGAATAATCAAAAAACGGGCGAAAATGTTTATGACCAAGTGATAGCGGCACCAGTAAATATTCAATTACCAGAGGCTTGGTTACTTGGTTCTAGTGGTCAAAGCGCTATGCAGGCAGGACGACTAGGTGTGGGTTATTCATATGCGCAGTTTTTCACTGGAAATATGTCAAAGGATATTTTTGATGCGTATAAGGCTTACTTTACACCTTCCTATTACATGGAGAAACCACAAATAATCGTTACCTATGCGGCAACAGTTGCAGATACATTAGAGGAAGCGGAATATTTGGCTAGGCCTGTTGATATTACTCGACTTCAGCTTATGAAGGGACAAATCATTCAGGTAATGTCACCTGAGGAAGCACAGGATTACCCACTTACGGAGTTGGATAAAATGACAATTGCGGATAATCGTAAAGCCAATCTTGTCGGAACTCCTAAAGAAATCGCTGAATTTTTAGTAGCAGAGCAAGAGCGATATGGATTTGACGAAGTGATGCTTAACTGCAATCAATATGCACTAGAAAGTCGCAAGAATTCCTATAAGCTACTTGCTAAGGAATTAATATAAAAATAATGGTGTTACCAATGTAGGTATATCCTTTGGTAGTAGCAGAAATATAAGAAGTGTTATGGAAATTAACGAAAAAGGAGCTATGTTTCAGTAAAATGAACATGGCTTCTTTTGTGTACTAAACGATATCATCTTCTTCGATGGCTCTGTAATTGAGATTAATAGGCCTTTACACATATTTAAGGTTTTGTAAGTAACATAATTCGTTTTTGATGTTTTATAGAGGTCTAATAGTAACCCATGCTATAATGATAGTAATAAAAAAGAGGTGATGCCTGATGAATCGAAAAGCAATACGAAGAATTCCGTTAGAAAAGTTTTTTGATTTGAAGGTTGATTTTGCCTTCAAGCAATTGTTCGGTAGTGAAAAGAATAAACAAATTACGATTGTTTTTTTGAATGCGGTTCTTAAGCTTACAGGACGGGACACTATTAAAGAAGTAACATTTATTCAGCATGAATTGGGCGGTGAATATCAGGACGATAAACAATCTCGGCTCGATATTCTTGTGAAAACACAAAATGGTGACTTTATCAATGTGGAAATTCAGCTATCCAATCAGCAAGATATGACAAAGAGAACGCTATATTATTGGGCAAAAATGTATGAAACCCAACTAGTTAGAGGTATGGGATACAGTGAATTACGCCCAACCATTACGATCAATATATGCAATTTTACAATGTTTAAAGACAACAAAGATTATCATAGTACTTATCATCTGTATGAAGACAGAATATTATCAAGGCTAATGCCAGACGAAGATGTGCTGGAAATTCACTTTATCGAGATGAACAAGTTTATTACTCTTTGGCAAGAAGAAAAGTTAAATGCTCTCGATGATATCTTAATTCGATGGTTGTTATTACTTGGTATGGTCGATGGTCGGAAAAAGAAAGTATATGCAGAGATATATCGTGAATTGGAGGAGTTAGCAATGAAAGATGAGAACTTACGTGCAGCATTTGATACGTGGGAGGAAATCAGTCAGGCCCCTGAAACTATTCTTGCTTATCAGTCTCGTTTAAAGTATATCCTAGATGAAGAAGCTCGTTATATAGATGGTATCAATAAGGGGAGAGAACAAGGATTAGAACAAGGGTTAGAACAAGGGTTAGAACAAGGAATAGAGCAGGGAATAGAGCAAGGGCGTAAACAAGCGCAAATAGAGTTAGTGAAAAAATTGCTGAAACGTCATGAAACGGTTGAAGAAATAATGGATTTATTAGGCTTATCGAGAGAAGAAATTGAAAGAATAAAAAGCTTAGATTTACTGTAAGAAACACATATAAAGTATGGATATATTCACTTTTTCATAAAATTTAAAGTGACCTGATGCTTTTTTATTTTCAATGCAACCGAAATATTTATTAAACATATAGTATAAAAAATGTCCAATGCATATAGACTTTTGCATTGGACATTTTTCATTTTTACAAAGTAGCAGAGCCGCTAACAAACTGTGCATCTTTATAATACATATTTTTAACAAGAACGTTAGGGCCTAAGCATTTTACTGCTGGACAATGGCAGTTTAGTGATTTCGCTAAATCTGTTGCCATCCATTTATCAAAAATAGCAGGTAGTTCATCGTTCACAATATTTCCAAGTGCAGGTGTGTCGCCAAAGTCTGTCACGATAACATCACCTGTAAAGATATTGATATTTAAGCGTGAGCGACCATCTGGATCATTACGCATTGTAACGTTTTTTGCTTCTCTTAGTCGTTTTAAGAGCTTTTGATCTTCTTCATTCATGCTGCACGGATAGAACGGTAGTGTGCCAAACAGCATCCACGTGTTTTCATCTCGAACATCAAGTAGCTGATGAATAGCTTCACGTGTTTCCTCAAGTGATAAAGACGTAAGGGCGCTTGCAAAATCTGAAGGGTACATTGGATGCACTTCATGGCGTGCACATTTCATGTCGTTAATGATTTGGTTATGGATATGCTCTAAATATGGTAAGGTTTTTTTGTTTAACATTGTTTCCGCCGATACCATTACACCGTGTTCTGCAAGCATTTTTGAGTTATCAATCATGCGTTGGAATAAAGCAGCACGCTGTTCATAAGTTGGTTTTCGCTCCATCATGGCAAAGCCTGTTTCAACAAATTCATCAACCGTGCCCCAGTTATGTGAAATATGTAGCACATCTAAATACGGTGCAATCATTAAATAACGTTCGGGCTCTATTGTTAGATTGGAGTTGATTTGTGTTCGCACGCCTCGTTCATGCGCGTATTTCAATAAAGGTAAAACATAGTTTTGAACGGATTTCTTAGACATCATCGGTTCTCCTGTAGTTACGGAAGATATAAATGATTTAATAAAAGTGAAACAAGAATTTGATATTAAAATTAACTACTTTGAAGAAATCAGTAAGCAGGCAAAAATAGTATCTGAAGCTTTTGCAGAATTCGCAGAGCAATTTGATAGAATGGCAAATCCTATTAATAGTTCAATGTTATTAAAGTCACTTACTCCAACTCAACTGAAGAGAGTAGACAATAAAAGTAAAAAAGCAGAAACAATGTTTAAGACATACTTTATAGATTATTATGATAGCTCGTTTTACATTGCAAATATTATTACAACGGTTGGATATAACTATTCTGCAATGTGCTCATTTTTGAAAAAACATAATCTACAGTTTGAAGATTTTACAGATTATTTACTAGATAAGCATAAGTTGGATTTTGATGAAGATTTAATTGAATACGTTTTGAAGAAAAGAGTTGGAAAGTTAGATAAGAGGGATAAAACAAATACAGAAATGTTATTCAGGGGCAAAATTATATGTTCTAAATGTGGTAAAAATTATACAAGGAAGGGAGGTAAAAATGTGAGGTATATTTGTACAGGTAGATTGAAGTCAAAAGAATTTTGTGACACTAACGTTATTACTATTCTTGAAAGTGATCTGCTGAGACAAATTACTAAAGATACTGGAATTACTGATTTTACTGAAAAATCAATGGCAGTACTAATTGATCATGTTGATATTTATGAAGATACTACTTTTAAGATAATATATAGTAACTAATCCTTTATATTCTCCTTTAGCTATGCGAAAATGTAGTATAGAAAGGGAGAATTTTATTTATGCAAACACTACAAAAGCCTTATGATGAATGGGAAAGTTACCATGATATTGAGAAGTATGGAAGACTAATCCTATCAAACATTGAATTTACCACTACTAATTTGTGCAACATGAGATGCGCCCATTGTGCTGTTGGTTATACACTAACAACCAAAGAAGATGAAGCTATCCCTATTTCAGAGATAATTAAGCATTTAGACACTGTAGAAACTCTTAGAGTAATGAGTTTCACAGGTGGTGAACCTTTACTAACAAAGCGTGGAATTAGAAATAATCTATTACCACTTCTACAATATGCTAAAAGCCGAGGCATTAAAACTCAGATTAATTCAAACTTAACACTACCAATGGAACATTATGAAATGGTAGCTCCATATTTAGATGTTATGCACATATCACATAACTGGTGTGATGAAAAAGAATTTGTTGAGACTGGATTCTCAATGATGGAGAAAAAACCAACAGTTCAACAAAGAGCAGGACTATATAGAAACATTTTAGATAATGCTAGAGAGCTTTCAAAAGGTGGAATGTTTGTATCAGCAGAAACTATGTTGAATCGCAATACAGTTCCATATCTTGAAAAGATTCATAATGAAGTAGCTAATGAAATGTTATGTAAACGTCATGAAATTCATCCTATGTATTCTAGTGATTTTGCTAGTGATTTAGAGGTAATAGGTTTAGATGAATACAGAGACGTAGTAAATAACATTCTTGAATATAGAAATGAAGACATTTGGGTATTATTCGGTACATTACCATTCTACACTTGTAGTTCAGATAAACGTGACTTAGAGTTATTAGAAAGAATTAATAATACATCAAATACAACAATCAGAAATGATGTTGATGGACGATCAAGAATGAATTTGAACATTTTTACAGGTGATATTTCAGTATCAGATTTCACTGACGATGGGGCAGCACTAGGAAATATAAAAGAGGAATCATTAATTAATATCTATGACAAGTGGTTAAGTACTAATATTTCAAATAGCATCAATTGTCATTGTCCATCCGTTAAATGTTTAGGCTCTAATATCATTGTTAAAAATATGTATTACCAAGATAGAGTATTTATTAGTGGTTCTGTAAAATAACTACTTGTAATAGGAATAAGAAATCATGTAGTATCTTTAAAATTCTTTATTAAATATTTAAAGATGTTGCATGATTTCTTTAGTTAATAAAAGTTATTTAAATCATTTACAAATATTTTAAAACTCTATAAAAGGAAATTACCTGTATCTTTCTTTTCAACTACTTCATTAGAATTGCTATTAGTTGTACTGTAATTCTGTTGGTTATTATTCTTCATTTTATTACTTGACATCTCACTATCAAATTTATCTGCTAATAATTCCTTTCCAAGACCGCTGAATGAAGTAGCGTACATAAGAGCAAATTTTAATAACTCCATTTGGCGTTCGCTTTCTTTGTTGAATGTAACCCCCTGAGTAAGATACTTACTCTTCGATTTTTTCTTCATCTCTTCGATCATTACCTCAACTTCTTCTTCGGATCTAAGATATCCCATATGCTGACCTCCCAGAGTTATACATCCCAATAGCATTACACATCTTAGGATTTACCATTACTTCTGCATTAGGAAAGTATTCTTTAACATGAGTAACTAATTGTATATCTAATGCTCCTCCACCAAGTAAGTAAACCTTATCATCTCTATCCCACATTTTTGATAACCTTCCACATACGTAATCTGCTAATCCTTTAGGATTGTAATTTTCTTCTAAAGCTTCAATACCTTTACCAAAGAACGTATCACTTTCGGTATCAATAAATCTAACTGTACCATCTTCTTTTAATGTTGTAGCTATCCCGACAGTTCTTGAGCCAAAATCGATATATCTAGTTTTCCCTTGCGGTTCATTGATCCAAAAAGCTGAAGCAGTTTCTGGAGCTACTTTTACATCTACAATTGCGAATGTTTTTGATACTCCATTTACAGTAATAGTATGTGAACCTCTCAACCTATTCAGCCGTCCGTCTCTTTCTTGTATTGAATAGCTTTTGATAGGGGTAGATACCACAATACTGTTCGATTCATATCCGTATTGATGAATCGCTATTAAGACTGATAAATCATAAAAATCATGCTGCTTAGATTTTGTGTGTATTTGGAGTGGCATTGTGCAATCATACTTAGCAATCATTCCAGCAACATAAGAAATACCTTTATATTCCACTATGAAATCATGCTTATGTCTTACTTCTGTTAAATTCCTCTTACCGTAATATCCTTTAACACTAGGAAAGCTTTCTTTAACATCTTTCGTGACCACACACGTTGATGAACCACCGTCATCGATGGCAATTGTACCTGCAACTCCTACGATTCCATCAGTCAATAAATATCCCCTTCCGATTGTTGATGTTAATTCAGTCTATGTTGAACATCTTAGAAAATGAATACAATTTAAATAAATTTTGATGTGTTTTGAAAAGTTTTGAACTAATCCTTCATTTGTTCTATAGATGGTAAAAATAATTTAAAATTGTTTTGAATAGGTAGATAATAATAAAAACCATCAATAGTCCTTCAGTAAGATTAGAAGATTAACGATGGTTTTGATTTACATTTATTTATTTTCAGTATCAAGATATTCAATTAAAGCCTTCCTCGTATATGCACCAAACGAAGTTGACCTCATTAATACATTCTTTAGTATATCTAATTGTTGTGGGCTATCTTTCTTAAATAAAACACTTTGAGTGATGTACTTTCCTGTACCTTTTTTCAGTAATTCTTCTATTATACGTTCGACTTCTTCTTCTGATCTGATTATTGCCAAGACATACCACTCCCTTCATATATACTACTTATGTTTGAAAGGACAAGATATGTTTGATTTATTTAAAAAAGTTTTAAATTATTTGTAATTATTCTATAGTTATCTACATACATTACGATTAAGATTTAAAAAGTTCAAAACAATTTAAAACAAAAAAGCACATTGAAGTATTATCAATGTGGTGTGGTTAGGGTAACAAGTAAAAACTCAAAACAGTTTTTAAAAGTTAAGGTATATTTTCAATTTATTTTAGATAATATGGCAATAACGATGTAGGAAATCTTGATTCACCTAATTATCAAATAATCAAATTATCAGCGATAATTAGCTTTTATCGTGTGAAATTAACTCATCATTTTCGATAATAATAAGAACTCATTCTTCAGAAGTCGTCTTTTCAAATACTCCAAACTCATGTAGTACTTCTAATATTTCTTCCACCTGTTTTCTCTCCATTTTTAAAACACGAAATACTCTTGTATCACAGTTTTCTAAATTAACTTTCCAATCTGGTTCAGGTTCATGTAGCCAATCGTAAAACGATCTAATCATAGAAGCTTATCTCCTGTCTGGTTTTTATTTTTAACCTACCCAATCAAAATGTTTTTATACAACTAAATGAGGAGGAATTATTGTGAGTGGGATTGTTATTTTGATAGGTCAAGTCGGAATTGCATTAACGGGATTCGTTGGAATGGCGAAAGTAATGACTTGGTATCATGGAGGAGGGAAGAAAAGTGACAAAAACAATAATAAATTTCAATTATAATAATGGAATTCGCACAATGAGTATTAATGGAAAGATAACATCTAAGTATTCTAACAAAGAGGATTCTTCATCTTTTACAGAATCAATAATAAGGGAGGTGAATGCTCGTCCAAAGAAAAATCAACTAAAAATAATAAAATCATTACAGATGATATCCATTTCATTAATCCCTATACTACATACAGATCAGAGAGCGAGTGCATCAATACTTCAACCTCTTTTAGATTCATCAAAAACAACAGAAATACTTCCTCCAGAGATAATAGATATTCTGAAGCAATTAATTTTAGCTTGTGGAACGATAGCAGTCGCATTAGCCATGATTCTAATGTCTATTGCAGGGATGTATTGGATGCTAGGAAACAAAGCGAAATCGAAACAGTGGACAGAAGACATAATAAAAGGATTCGGTCAAGTGTTGTTAGCTCCAGTAATAATCCTAATATTAGCAAGTCTTACCGTTCTGTTATTCAAAAACGTCCGTGGATTAGAAGCGTTCTTTTAATGTTTGCTGTACCATTTTCAGTTTTATCAATTAATCAAATGGAAGCATCTGCAAAATGGTACGATAAATTTAATCCAGTATCAGAACAATCTAAACAAGACTTAAATAACATAATAAAGGATATAACCGATACCATAAGTTGGATTAAGAATATTAAGCAAAATTTAATTGAGATATCATCAGATTTAATTATTTGGGTATTTGAGACGTTATCTAAAGTTATTCTCCATACTCCTTCATTTTTATTTAATTCAGACTGGTTTAAAAGTAATGTAACTACATTCAGTGGATTAAGTATTCTCATGGTAATTATACTTTGCATGTATGAAGGACTACAACGAATGTCTGGTGACTTAATTAAAAATAAGGACACTACAGATATGAAACGAATAATTAAACGTTTCCCTTTAGTAGTAATTGGTTCAGCGTTAGCTCCTAGTGTATTTTACTATACATTTAAAGGACTAAATAAATTAACTGATATAATAGTAGACTTCGGCAAACACCAAATGGATAAGGGAATTAGTCAAATTGCATTAAACGATATCACCTTACTTCAAGTTGTTGGGTTGATAGGATTTGACATTGCATTGATTTCTGTGCTAATCCCGATACTCTTACAGAATTTTAGGCGTTGGTTTGATTTATTAGCATTAGGTGTTATGACTCCATTAGTATTAGCTTGTTGGGTATTTAAGGCTCATGAAAACTTATTCTATACTTGGTGGGAGTATATTAAGAAATGTGCATCAACTCAATTGGTATACGCTATATTTCTATTATTAATTGGTACATTGTTATTTGGTACTAAATTACCTAACAACGGATGGGACATCATGATTCAGATGGGTATTATTATAGGTGGACTATGGAGAATGAATAATCCTCCGAATATTATTTCTAGACATGTCGATAAAGGAGCTAATATTAAGAGTATGTGGGAAGGGGCATATACCGTTATTAGACCATTGAGAATGATTAATAAGAAGAAACCAAAGGTGATGAAAAAATGATGCTAAATAGGTTAATTAATCCTAGTGTTATCAAGAATGATAAATACGTTGATTATTTTATAAGCTCATTAACTATTGATCAATCAAAAGAAATCATATCATCATTTATAGATGGAGTATTTGGAGTGGAAGTTTTAAGAATATTTAATCAGCAATCAATTACTTTCTTTTCTCAACCTAATTATGAATGTAAATTAACAACAATTAACAATAACTCAGCACAATATTTAAACTCAAATTCTGAGAATACTACTTTTGCACAACTTTATTTATCTAAACCTTCAATGTTTCCTATTGAAATGAACTCTTCTACAACTTTCTTTGAACTAATTAATTCAATTATACCTTCACACATTAACTATAAATATCAGTTACTTCTTGTATACAGACAAGATAACTGGAGAGATAAGATCGTAGAACAGTATAATGACTATCTAAATGGAGTCCAAAATCCTTCTGACAATGGCTTATTTAGAAAAATACAAAGAAATGTTACAGAGAAAATGGATGCATTATTGAAATGGGAGCAAAATCATTCTGAAATTAAAGAGGTTAGACAGAAATTAGAAGAAAATGGATTTAGATTCAACATTAGATCAGCTCTAATTGGAGGTAATAAGCTAGAAAGAGAGTATTCTATATTGAAGATTAAAGACGCAGTAAATAACTATTCCTATACAAATGAATGGTTAGTTGATTACAAAATTGATTTTAAATATGGATCAGAAATGTTTAATAAACGGATATTGGATTATCAATCTAAAAATCATACATTGTCAGAGTCTGAAATACTTCCATTTTTTGTTTTTGAAAACAAGATGCAAGTTAACGAAAACATATCTCAAATTGATAAAGAGGTTGAAGCAATCAAGTCAGAATCAAATAATTTAATTAAATTGCTACCTAAAGGAAGTGGCATCAAACAATTTGATGGTAGTGGATTAGCTGATAAATTTATAACTGCATTGAAGGAATTGAAGCAGTTCAGAGGAAATATGGAAATGATAAAATGTCAATCAGGTTCAACCTCAATGAAGATAACATTTAAGATACCTAAACAATTAAAGTTTTCAGAAATAAATAAGTCCAATGTGATAAGTGATATTAAAATAAGAATGGGAATTAAGCATTTACAAATCAAACAAGGGGTGGATGTAGGTGAAATTGACATAGTGCTACCTTTAGAAAAAAGACAGAAGGTGTTCTTGGGAGATTACATTGATAATGAAGAATTTAAAGAGTACGCTAACAATCATCCATTACCTTTCCTTGTTGGAGTAGATGAAGTAAGTAGTCCTATTTATAGCTGTATAAGTAAAATCAAACATTTGCTAGTCGCAGGAAGTACTGGATCAGGAAAAAGTGTGTGGCTCAATCAACTAATTTTAACACTTCTTATGATTAAAAATCAGTCTGAATTACAAATGATTATGATAGATATTAAACAAACTGAATTAGTATTATTTGAAAAATTTCCTCATGTACAATCAGTAATTACTGATGCAGATAAAGCGATTAGTATACTCAAACAACTTATCAATGAAATGAATAGACGATATGAATTGTTTAAGAATGCAGAGGTTAAAAATATTGGCTTATACAATAAGAAATCTAAAAATAAACTTCCGTACATTTTGTGCATTATAGACGAATATGCAGAATTAACTAGTAGAAATAATGATATTCATTCCTATATCCAATCATTAACTCAGCTCTCTCGTGCTTGTGGTATTCATCTAATCATCGCAACTCAACGACCAAGTGTTGACTTGATAAACGGAACAATAAAAGCTAATTTACCTAGTAAGATTGGATTTAGATGTGCTAATAAACGTAGTTATTTAACATTCCTAAATTCTTCACCAAAATTCGAACTATTAGGTAATGGTGATGGAGTAATGGATTTTGAAGGTCAATCTGATGAACATGTAAGATTTCAAGGTTGCTTAATTGTAGATGATCCATATGATGAAAATTTAGAGAGTAAGTTAACAAATAGAATAGCAGAAAGTATTAAAGGTGAAGGTGTTAATATGAAGCTACCTGAAGTAGAGGAATCCGAAGAAGAAAGTGATTTGGGTAGGTTGAAACGAGTAATTACTGCTACAGGCGAAACAAGAGTATCTCCTTTACGTAATATGATGAAAATAAATATAAATAAATTAAATGACTTGATGAGAGATTTAGTGGAAGAAGGGTGGTTGGAATCTCCAAAGACTAAACAATCAGGATATAGGCTAGTTGTGAGTGAAGATGAAATTATGAAGTGGAGAGATAATAAAAAATAGGTGCAATCAGGGGATTTAAAGGGGTGGTGATTGCAAGCGTAATATTTTTGTAAAAAATATGTAGCCAGTCTTTTCCACCCCTTTACGGTCTTATGTATTTATGTTTTTAAAGTAATGTTGACCAATTTGAACATTCTATTAGTAATTGTATATTCAAACCAAACTTAAAAAATGTCACTTATTCTATGCTAGTACTTGTATATACTATGAAAGATAATAGGTGACATTTTTTAATGAAATAATGCTTCAATCTCGTCAAATTGATATTGATTTAATTCAGAAGTATGTAGATTTAAGTCTATCATTGGTGTATCAATATTCAATAAGGTATCAGCTAATGTTTCCATATGTGGGATGTAATTATTATCAAATCTAATATCCATCATTTTTGATGAATTGAAAAAGTTAGCTTGTCTTATCTTAGCGTTTTCTAATGAATTATCAATGATCAAGCTATTTAATTCTTTTTTATTTTCATCTCGCATGATTTTACTCAACATTAACGAAACTAAACTTTCTTTTTCATAGTCAATAAACTTTTTATTAATAATGATTTCATAAGCATTGTAATAGTATTCGATATCTGTTGTTTCAGTTAATTTATCTTTTACTTCTGTCTTAAACATGTTCCAATGCCTGCTTTTTCTAATGCTATTCATATCTTCGTATCCAAGACTTATTAGTACTTCTTTCTCAATTTCCATAATTTTAACTATTTCAAATTCAGTAGCAACTCTGTTATGTATTGAATCAACAGTTTTTAGTTTCTTAATAGTTGTGTAATGAATTACCCTTTTTGATTCTAAGTCATTTAATGCTGTTTTAATAATACTCTTAAAATTGCTATTGTTAACATTGTAGAAATCATAAATGAATCTAACGTCCATATTAAGGTAATTGGATAGTTTACTTAGATTTGAATTACCTAAGCTATAATTTTCATTTGTTATCCCTAAAGCCTTCATAAGTTTACTTTTACTGATTGTGATTTTACCATTTTTATATCCTAATAAATCTAAAAGCAATAACTGTATTGCATCACCATAAATAGATTTTCTACCTCTAGTTTCGACTTTTTCAATTTCTAAATCATAAACTTCATCAATTATAAATTTATGACCTTGTTTAGAATATCTTATGTATCTTTCCCAATCTTTAATTTGAAGTTGTTTTGATTTTCCACTAACAACTTCTTGTTCTAAAATAGCACACATCTCTTTGTAATTCTTTACCACTTGTCCTACTTCTAACTGTTTAAATTTATTCATCGTAATGTTTAATTCTCCTTATTCTTTATGTATTTCTGTATTTTTTAGTTGTCTTGTTAATTAGTGATAATACTTCCTGTAACTTTTCACTGTTTTCAAAGCTATACACAATTCCACCGTCATTTTTCTTGTCTGGGAATGTATAATACGGAATGCCTGATAAAAAGTGAATTGTCTTAGCATAATTATCAGATTGAACAATGTAATATTTTTTCATAATGACTTCTCCATTTCTGTTTATAAATAATAAAACCCCTACAACTATTAAGAAGTAGGGGAGGTGAATATTTGTATAAAATTAGTGTTAATTTGATGTTATATAATATGTATTTGATTAAAATGCTAATCATGTATCGATGAAACATGTGTAATTATTCCTAAAAAAAAAGACTACCTCAATTAAGAGATAGTCATCTAATTACTTATTTGTTTTTAGGTAGTTTTAACGTTTTCTTAGGTTTTGGAATTTCGATAATATCTATAGGCTCAAATGCTTTAAGATACCCACCTTTAGCACCATAATTCCTTTTTACTACTAGTATATACTCTGTATTTATTTTAGGTTTTCCTGTAAATTTGCTTTCCCATAAGCTTACAGGAACTCCTCTATCATGAGTTTTCTTTTCTCCATTTGGATTAACATAATCATCCTTAAAATTATAACAATCAACAGTACCATCCATTTTAACTAATTTGTCTATATCATCTTTGTTGATATAAATTTTAGAAAATATCATATTTTCTTCATAACCATCAACTAAATACTCTTCAATATACTTGTTGTAAGTTGTATCAGTCTCTGGGTAAATTCTTTCTGCATTAGCAATTTGATTACCTGTGAATAACAATCCAGTTGTAAGTCCTACTGTTAATAATACTTTTTTCATAATACCTTCACCCTCCATTAAACATATCTATATACTTATATTGTATACTGTTTCGAAGATAAAGTTAACAATTTTATTGAAAATATTTTACTCTTTTGTACCTATGATGGAAGCATAACCAATTACTTTATCGTTCAACATCTTCTTACTTGCTAATTCGGCATCTTTTTGACATGTGTATTTTCCAGATTTCAGACGATAGCCATCTTTATCATTGCCAAATACTTCAGCATATTTCAGATAACCTTGCTTAACAAAATCCTTTTCAGCCTTATATGCATCTGCTTTACATTTAAATTTATCGGTATGTATTCTGTATGCAGTACTCTGATCTTGAATATTGTAACCTAACTTTTTAGTCCAATCTTCTTTTGGTTTAGAAGGCGAGATAGGCTTAGCTTTACCAAATGTATCTGTCCCATAACCTTTATATTCATATTGCAAGTGTGGAGCATCCCACCCCCAATCACGACCACTGACAAATCCAATTGATTTTGCATAATTTATAACTTTGTCTGCATTTGGTGTATGATAAGAGTTCCATAATGCATTTTTTTTAGAATCTACTAAAACCCAATCTAATGCCTGACCAACAATGTGATATGATTTCATTGTCTGTGAAGCACCTTTTGCTACATTAGTTTTTTGTTGTTCTACTGAACGAATAGTTTCATATATTAAAACTTCAATTCCGTTACTAATACAATATTGATACCATTTGTAAGCTAAGTTTTTAGTATTATCTGCTAACTTGTTAAGATTTTCTCTATTACGTTTATCATAAATCATAGTTATCTACTCCTTATTTACGTTCATTTAATTTCAATACTTGTTCATTATCAGAAATGCCTTTTGATGTATTATCAACAACTACACCAAGCAAACCTAAAATTAATAGGACGGTTTCACTGATATTTGTAATTTCTTGAGATATTAAAGTAATGTCATAACCAAATACACCTGCAATTTGATTTGCAAGTACTAACAATAATGCAATAAATGATGTTACAAATTGTTTTGATTGAAAGCGAATTTTCCAGTTGATTTTATTCATATTTATCATTTCCTTTCTTATACGTTTATTTACTGTAATCCTATGTAAGCTAATAATGCAGCTAAAATAGCTATTCCAATGTACTTAGGTGCATCTTTTGAGATGAATTCAATTACATCAAACTTACCTCTATCACTGTTTTGAATGTTGTTTTCTCTTACATCTTTTAATTCATTTTCTAGACTGTTCAAATCTTCTCTCATTTCATCTGAAGATGTATTTAAATTAGTTAGATTCGAGTTAATACTTGTTAGCGTATTGGAGAATTCTTTCATTTGTAATTGGTTATCCTTAACTAAACCTATCAATGTATCTTGATTTGCTGTTAGGCGATGAATTGCTACATTATCATCTTTTAATCTATTAATTTCATCCTTGTGATCTTCAATGATGGCTTCTGCCCTAGCCAATCTTTCTCCGTATATTTCATTACTCAATTTAATCACCGACTTTTATTAAAATAATAAAAGAGTAGGAGAGAACTAGCTCACACCTACTCTAAACTGAATTTCCTGATTCACTTTTAATTCGTTGTATATTGATACATTAAATATTTATTTATACACATATTATTCAGTGTTTTTGTATGAATATACATGTAATTTTAAATAATATGTGTATTTTATTAAATTATAATTTCCTCATCTTTACTAAATGTATCTGGTTTAGTACGTAAGTCAGTCATGATTTTTTCAATGCGTTTTTCAACAGTATCTGCGTAAGCTTCTGCAATTGTTTGTGTTTTATCACCAAAGTCAACCTCACTAAATGATTTAGAGAATGGAATGTCAATAGGGAAGATTTTATACTTTGACCCTAGACGTAATAATACTTCTTCTTTTTCAGTAGGTACTGTAACATCCTTATAAGTAGGGTTTCCTTCACCGTCTAAAACTGGATTTCCAGATTCATCAGTTACAGGAACTTTAGTAACTACATTTTCAATTGTAACTTTAACAATATCTCCTGCGATATCTAATTTTTGAGGTACAGCGTCCTTGATTAATTCCTGTTCATTTGTATCTAATGTTACTGACTTCACTTCTACATTAAAAATACCATTCTCTTTATTACGTACAATGTTTAATTTCATAAATATTAGTTCCTCCAAATACTATGTATTTTATTATTTAATAGCTATTTACAATTAGAATTGTCTACAACTTCATCTGACATGACCTCCTTAGTAACTCTCTGAAGGATTCTGATAATCTCTAAAATTTCTTTAGTAGTATAACATTTTGTGATTACATTACTTAATCTTTCATCATGTATAGATATTTCTATATAGCGATGAAAGATTGACTCATTGGAATCTACAACCTCTTTAATAACGGGGGTTATAATTTGATAAATGTCTTTATGAATAGGGATTTTAACAGATTCAATTTGTTGGTCGAAATGAGTGTATTTTACATTAATGTTAGACAAATTTTTCACATCCTTATATTATAATTATACGATTTCACACTTACGTTTTTTGACAACATAATTAGTAAGACCTAATTCTGAACCTAATTTTAAGTATTTCCTAACTGTAGTTCTACTTAACTTCACATTTTGAACAATTTCATTAATACTTAATTCAGCGTTCCACATTTCACTAATTTCAAATACAATGTTTTTCGATGATTTTTCTGATATTTCTTGCCAATTAATCTTACTCAAATCAAACACATCGTTCAGCTTACTATTTAAAATAGAATTTTTAATCCAATTTAATTCAGATTTACGTGCATCTATAACTATATAATTTTCAATACCGTTTCCTATAGCCATATCATATTTGTGTTGATCATTTTCCTGTTCTTCTTCCAACGAACGTCCACCTAAAGTTGCAAAACTTCCATTATAATGCTGTATTCCATGCACTTCAATTATCATACTATAAGAAGGGATGTAAAAATCATATCTTTTATTTTCTGACCATTCAAAAGATGTATCGTTGTGGAAATGTGGACATATTTTATTTAAAAAATTAGAAAATACTTTTTCAGGAAGAGACCTTCCATCGGAACACAACAGACACGACAATCCTTTATTTTTTATTTGAGATATAGTTTTATTTTTTAACATTTCACCACATTGTGAACATATCCAATCAGTAGAATAGCTACTTCCACTTTCAGTATATCTATATCCATCCTCAGGATTAGCAAGTAACGATGCTAATTCAGGATTAGTAGTCCACATGTCATTGAAACCTTTTAGTATTCTCTGATTAGTACAATATGGACAGCCATGTTCGTTGTTCCTATTATAAATTGTAGCATCCCATTCATGTCCTTTATCACATATCCACCAAACTTTTTTATTGCTCTTATGCAATACGTCATATGGTGTTAAATCTTCATTCTTAGTTGGGTGCCATTCCTTTGCTAATTTAGGATTTTTAACTTTTAAATTATTATATTCGCTAGCGTATCTTCCACTACAATATGAGCAACTATCTCCTCTTACCTTTGCATAAACTATTTGATGGTTAAAATTTTTACATTTATCACAAATCCAAAATACTTTTTTATGACTTCCACAAGTAACATCATGAGGAGTTAAATCACCATTTAGCGTTGGATGCCATTGTGAAGCTATATCAGGTCGTAATGATGCTAGAGAGTTAGTGGAATTTACTTTTTTACCTGCACAGTACGGACAAGAGATACTTGAAATCTTATTATAAACATACATATCATAACTACTTCCGCAATCTTCGCAAAGCCACCAAGCTCTCTTAGCCATACCCTTAGTTATTTTCCAAATATCGTAACCTAACTCATCATTCTTATTAAAGTCCCACTCTACCCAAAGGTGAGGAAAGTGTTTCAACATAGCATTATCTTTCAAAATCTCAACCTTAGACAAATCTAATTCTTCACTTGTTTGATAATTTAAATAGTTTTTCATTTAATCAATAGCCTCCATTTGATGTTTGTTAATTTGAATAAAATAAAAAGAGATTCCCAGAAATAATGAGAAATCTCTTTGAACTGATAGGTATTTAATTTGATATTATTTGGTATCTGCATATTCTTCACATGCTGTTAATAAATCTTCTGAACTATTGAAGATGAATATATTTCTATTTTCATTTCCTTTACGAGTAGACTTTTCCATACGCTTGATTACAAACCCACGTTGCATCAAATATCCTGCTAATTTCATTGAAAAGATAATGTGTTCTTTCTTAACGACAGGGGTAATTACTTGATAGATATCTTTCTCGATTGGCACTTTTACTGATTGAATATTTTCATCATAGTTAAGATAATCAACTTGTACTGACATCAGTTCACCTCCTAAAAATAAAATAACCCTACCTCAATTAAGAAGTAGGGAAGGGGGATTATGTTAGATAATATTCTTGCTTTATGTAGTTTATTATTGTATATGGTATCTCTTAAATGCAGTTTGTTTTCGTTTATCACTTACTTGTGCATATCTAGCAGTTGTATCGGCTTTTTCATGACCGAGTAATGCTTGTAAATCAGCAATATCCATGCCTGCGTTTAATGATAATTGAGCGAAGGTATGTCTCATGATATGTGGATGTAAATGTTTAGATATTCCAGACAATTCTTTTATTTTTCTGATTTGATACTGTATTCCTACATTAGTCAATCTTCGAATTGGTGTTCGTTCACTTACTATCAATGCTTCACAATCATCGATTCGTGTATTTAAATATTTCTTAAGATAATATTGTGCTTTTTCACTTAAATAAACTCTACGCTCCTTATTTCCCTTACCATGTACAATAACACTATCGTTATGCCAATCAATATCACCAATGTTTAACTTCCTTAATTCATCCAATCTACATCCAGTTGAGTAAAAAAGTTCAATTAATGCACGTTGTCGTAAAGTTTTACATGCAGTCCTGACTTTTTCTAATTCAATAATTGTCAATCCTTCACGAACTTTCTTAGGTAACTTTGGTCGCTTAATTTTCAAACAGGGATTCTTTATTAATTCCTCTTCCTTAACTAACCATCCATACAATGAAGAAATAATATCTAATTTAGCCACAATTGTACTTGTTTTTAGGTGACTTTGTGCGGACAAATATTGACGTACATCAGAAGTCGTAGCTTTTAATATCGGTTTATTCAAATGATTGACAAATCTTTGTAATTCATATTGATAGTTTTTAATGGTAATCAATGAATAATTCTCAACCTTAATAGAATTCAAATACATGTGGATGTAATCCTCATTATCATCAACAATTATATCTGAATCTTTAGACTCAATGTTGTAATTTGAAAGTAAATCATCTAAATAGTGAGTCAGTTTAATTGAATCTTGTTCACTGTTAGATACCATTTTTACTGCTGTTTTAATTTCATTGATTAAATGCAGTTTTGACATAATAAAGCACTCCTTTATTTTATAATATTTTATGTATTTATTTATATAATATTTTGACATAAAAGTCAAATTATACATTTTATATTATTTTTAAAAAAGTGAAGTATTATGTCAAAAATCTGCTAATCATAAAGACTGAAAAATACTGAACAATATGGAACGATTAGTTTGTAGTAGGTGGTTCATAATCTCCTGCTAAATGTTCTTTCTCTTCTGTCTTTAACTTTTCATAGACACCAGGTTTTAACGATGTTGGTACTTTACTAAACTGTAGTGTATCGTTAGTAACCTTTCTCGTTAAAAACGTTAGGATACTATTTACATTTTCCATTACATCACCTCATTATCTTCACTGAAGACCATTGATACAAGTTCCAATATAGTACTTTCATGCAACAAAATAGCACCTTCAAGAGTAGCATTTTTATTAGCAAGTTCGGTATTTATTTTAGCTAGTTTTTCATTCTGCTTCTTTAGTAGTTCAAGGTCTTGTTCAGTTTTAGTTGGTGGGGTAGGAACAATCATTGTTCGTCTTTTCATTATGCTCTACCTCCTAGTATTCGAGTTATTGCATCATTTGATCCGCCACTAGTATCTGCTCTACTCAAATGCAACGTGAGAGTAGCAGGTGCTTCAGATGTGAGAGTTTTAGAGAGCTCATACTCATTACCTAACAGTTCAGATTTCATAGGGATATTATTTAATGTTGCTGACACTTCTAAATTCCCTATCTTCTCTACATAAACCCCTACGAAGATAGTGTTAGGTATGTCATACACTAACTCTCCTGACAGTTTTTGGACATTATCTCCAATAACCCAGTTTCCGAAAAACCTAAAATCAGCAGATGTTAAATAAGCTATTGGTGGCAATTCACTATTAGAGAAGTTAGAAGAAGGCGCAACTAATGGTAAGTTTACACCAGACTGTAATATTTGCTTGGAAGTCCATGCATCATTACCAACTTTTTTATACAAGTACAATGACTTATCAGCGCGTAATACATATGCATACATGTTACCGAATTTATCTTGAGTGTAAGTAAATATCCAATCAGCAGGAGTACCTTTATTAGCTGTTATATCAAACGCTGATGACCAAGTGACACCACTATCATCTGTTTTTACATACTTCACACTACTTGCAGACTCACCCGTGTCTTTACCCATAAACGCCACATACATAGTGAAACTATAATTAGAAGCTATTAAAATAGGAACCATACCATACTTAGAGGATACTCCTTCACCAAACACTTTTATAGTTCCATACTTAGATGGCAAGTTGTTATCTGAACTAAAATCATTCTTGGTAGAACCTTCTAGGAAACAAACTAAGGTAGACGCACCTGTAGCGCCTCTAACAGCTACAATTACAACTTTTCCTACCGTAATAGATATAGAAGGTAATGTATACGCTGTCGCAGACGTTGATGATTTAGTAAGTCTCTCAGGAGTGCCCCAATTAACACCATCGTTTGACCTATTCAGACTTATATTTGTAACTGCAGTACCATCGTAAATGCTACACCAAGCTACTAAGTATCTTTTAGCGTACTCGTCATATGTTATATCAATCGCACTAAACCCTGTCTCATTCTGTCCTGAAATCTTTTTTAACATAGAAGCAAGATTTGCTCCAGGAGTTACTGTAGATACATCTATAATTGCTGATAGCACTTGATCTGTATACATGTTAACAACCCACAACTTGCCATCTACTGGTAATATTGAATAATCATTATGGTATGCACTAGAAGACCCAGTCATAACAAATAGTAATTCGAAAACGCTATTCTCGGGTTTCTTAACATAAAATTCTAAAGTGTTTGTTGAACTTTTTCTTGCTGCAGTAATAACCCAGCCATTATCCATCACAGCTACCTTTTTTGACGTTTTACTATTACCTGCTGTAAATACACCAGTTGCGATAGCCATGTCATCTACTTTTTTAATACTCTCATTAATGCTGACTAGTGTAGCTTTACCATCCTTTATAGTTACGTCCTTTGTCTTATCTTTATTTAACGTAAACCCAAAACTAGTGTCATTGAAATCGTCTGCAAAAACAGTTCCGCCATCTATACGTTCAGAAGCTTCTTGTTTTAATTTAAGATATGCTACTTCACGATTTAATCCGTTTATAATTTCTGCATTAGTAGATCCACCTTCTTCCAATACGGTTACTCTTGCTTCAAGTTGCGTATATTCAGCCAAATGTTCAGTAACTTCGTTTTGTAGACCATCGACTTTTTGATTGATTTCTGTTAAATCTGGGGTATCGCCTTTTTCACCTTTTAGAGATGCCAACCATTCTTCAGATGTGCCAACAAACCCATTATTAACTGCAACCTCATATGCTGATTTACCATTTTCACCAGTTTCTCCTGTATCACCTTTTTCACCCTTGATGTTACCAACGTTTTCCCATGCACCCATGTTATCTGACCATACATATAACTCTCCATTAACTGTATAAGCATCACCTGCTTGACCAGTAGGAGGGAGTTGTGATGCATCAGTTAGTTTACCTAGAATGCTCAATGCTGCACCAGTATCACCCTTATCACCTTTTAATCCTTTTTGAGCAAATATTCTCCATGTATTTGTATCAGATACTGGAGTATTTGTATTGTCAACTAATGCAATATAACTACTACCTTCAAATTCTACTTGGTTGAATTTTTTATATGTAACATTCGTCTTATATGTACCTGTAAATTTATACTGATTAATAATGATATTCATGTCACTTAAACTTTGCTGACGAATCTGCTCATTAGTATTACGTGTTTGTTCATTTTGAATTCGTGCCGTCTCGTTAGATTTACGTGTATCTTCAGCATTTTTTCTATCTAACTCATTTGTCTTTCGAGTATCTTCATTAACAATTCGTTGTTGTTCATTTGTATTTCTAATTGTTTCAGCTTCATTTGATTCCTCTAACAAGACATTTAATTCATCTTTAATCTGATTAGCTTCAGTTAAAGTGTTTGTTACTTCTTGATTTAACAATTCTACTTGAGCAATTAAGTCTTGAAGGATACCTATGTAGCTTAAATCCTTATCTTTTAAGTGGTCAAATATCCACACTGAGAAAGGTTGAATTGAAACCATAGAAGTACCTGAATAAACAGAAAGAATTGTTTCTAGTTTACCAACTTCAGACATTTCTACTCCAACAAAATGGTAAACAATCATTTTCGTATTTGTATCAAGATAAGGTTCACCAACTATTGTTTGACCTGATGGTAGCCCGAAAGTAATTTCAGCTCTAGTAAAGTCAGTTAAGTCAAATTCCTTACCATCATCAAAAATTCTAAACTTTAGAGTTGCTGAATCACCTTGTTTAAAAGTAGGGACGATACTAGTCATTCTACGTTTAACATCTACATTTAATATGTATTCATTTCTAAATGACATTTATAAACTCCTTTCATTATGTATTTTTTAATTTTGTGATTCATAAAATTGAATTACATTTTCAAATTGCTCACAAACAGAATCATATGTCTCTGCTAATTCTCCTGATACTGTAATCAATTCTTCATCTAAGAATAGGTTAGCTACAGTTAATAACATTTCTTTATTTGATTCATTTAAATCAATATGTAATTCTTCATTTAATAATATATCCATTTCATTTAAATATTCTTGAGTCACTCTAAAGTTACCATTATCATCAATAATAATTTTATTAGATTCATCCTTAATCGCATATTGATTTTTTAGTTCTTCTTTTTCAGGTTGAATAACATTTTTATAATGATCTTGTAATAGACGATTAAATCTTGAACGCAATCTAGACACTTTACCTTTAAGCTCTAAATCAAAAAGTATTTGATATGTATTTGAAACATACTTATTTTTTATCTTCAATAGTAGATTCTCCTTTAAATTAGAATATAAAAAAGGGCTACTCAATTTAGAGTAACCCTAGTAATTATTTCATGCTTATGGTTCTGGAATCTCAATTATCTCAAGGATTCCATTTTCTGATCTATCCTCAACATCATAAACGAACAAATAACGTTTACCATCCTTGAATTCAATTGGATGCTCATTGTCTTTCCACATATGACGTTTACGGAAAATCTTCTTACCATTTGTAAATCCTTTTACTTCTCGTACTCCAGAATATCCTTCCATCATAATCCAAGGGTCTTTTTCCATCACCATAACCCAGTTGTCTTTAGTGTAACCTTTACCTTTTAATAAATCCGCATAGTCTTCTTGTTTGTCATAAGTTAGATAAGGAGTCGGCTTCATTTCTGGATACTTTGCATTAGCGTCTACCATTCCTACAAACATTAATCCAAATAACAATGTCATTGTTACTAAAATCTTTTTCATGATATATCTTCTCCCTTAAATAAGTTTGCTTATTTCTATTGTATACCTTCCTGAAGGTAAAGTTAACAGTTTTATTGAAAATATTTAACTATTTTGCTCTCATAGTGGGAGTGTAACCAATATTAACACCATTTAATACTTGATGATTAATTGTTATTATGTATTTTTATTGTTACTTCAATTCTATATAACCAATTTCATCATTAAAACCACGTACATATAATCTTCCTCCTGAACCACCTTGTGAAGCACCATTTGAACCATTCCATACGAGACGCATACCTACATATGTAGAAGTTACAGCCGTTTCATTTTCAACCCAAAGGGGACCCGTTGTTATTTTCACTCCAGAACTAGCACCTATGCTAATCATATCGGAGTAATATGATAGAGTTGATCCACCAGAACCACCTCCAAATCTAATTCCTTTTGGACTGGAGTCATTATGTTTAGTTCCTAAGTTTAACCAGTTACCAACAGTAGCGTCCTCAGATATATTGATCTCAGCAGAATTAATTGTAGTTCCGTTGATTGTTCCGCCATTGATTATGTTACCGTTAATAGTTGATCCTGTAATGGTTCCTCCATTAATCTCGTTACCGTTTATAGTATTACCATTAATGGTACTACCTGTAATTGTAGCCCCGTTTATAGAACTACCATAAATATTATTACCGTTAAGAGTAGTACCAGTGATAGTTGTTCCTGAGATAGTACCTCCACTGATATTGGAAGCTGAAATATCGCCTTTGAAATAGGCATTACCGTTTGTATCTATTTCGAATGTTTTATCCCCATAAGAATTGTACCCACGTAAACCATAGTTATCCATTTTAACTCCACGATTGTAAGAAGTGGATGTTTGAATCAAGAAACTTTCTTGAGATGTCATTTTACCTGAATTAGCATTTAACTCAAAAGTTACTCCGCCAGATGAATTATATCCAGTGATCCCGTTGGCAGTTATAACTACTCCTCGATATGAAGAAGGGGAAGACTTTATAGTCAAATCACCAATAATTTCAACTTGTCCAGTAGCTGCATCGACATTGAATGTACGTACACTATTATTGTTAAATGCTCTAAAACCATTACCATCTAACTGAGTCCCACGATTAGCATTACTAGATGTACGGATATCAATCGCACCATCGTATACACGCATGCCATATTTATATTGTGAAAGGGAGTCTGGATTTTGATATCTACCTAATTCAATTTTCTTAACTCCGTTAGCATCATAAATAGTTTGTGTTGAACCATCAATAGTAAAGAGTCCAGAATCACTTTGAATTACCAAATTATTTCCAAGTATCGCAGAGCCATAAAGTCTGTTGGCAAAAACTCCATTTTTAGTAATAGCCACTTCAACTGAGTTACCAGAATTTTTTGTTATGGCAAGAATCCCATTATTAATAACTAAATATGTATTATCATCTTGTAAATCATTACTATAGAATCCACGTTCATTCATAGTATTAGAATTCGCAGTACCACCAACTAGTACATTCTTTGCAGTATCGAATTCACTATTTATCATATGTGTAACTAGATTATTAGCATTTACAGCTAAATCAAGCTTATATTTATTCATATCAACACTTGTAGAAGTATTATGTGATGAATAAATCATATCAACTAACTTAGAATCATCATCTTTCAAATCTTTATCATTAGCTATAGTTAAGGAGATATCATTGTTATCAAAATCATAACTAATTTCAATAATTTTAGATGAGATGCTAACGTCTAGAGTCTCTGAAATTAACTTGACAGTATCACCAAGATTAATCTTATCTCTTTCAGCTACATATTCCATATCATTCAAGAAATTAACAACTTTAAATGACATTGCAATAGCAGGCTCATTGACAGTTTTAAAATGCTTTGTTGCTGCGTCTAATAGATCTTGTTCTTCAACAATCGTATCATCAGAAAAATCTTTACCTATTATGTATTTATTTAATTCTAATAAATTGTCTCTTGTAAAGTTATTCTTTACATCTAGTAAATTACGTAAAGAAGTAATAGCATCTTCAGTTATTTTAATTTCATTTTCTTTAGTGGTAATCTGACTCTTCTTAGAATTAATTTGAGCGTTCTTACTGTTAATCTTACCAATTACAGTTTGCCATTCAGGTTTTGAAGGTGCAGAATCTAAATAAGTAGCATTAATTACGTCTAGTTCATTGTTTAACATTGTTAATTCAGTATCTAGTACGCTTAATTCCTGATTTAAAGTAATTAACTCTGCGTTCTTAGTGGATAGGGAAGTAGATAAGTCTTTGAATTTTGTTGAATTTTCACTTAACAATTTATTGTATTTTAATAAAGCAATACACAAACCATCAGTCATATACTCAGAATGTTCTATAACATTATAATTATCGTCACATTTGAAAGGGTATATGTACCAACTGAAATCCTCTAAGTAGTTTGATCCAGTA
>Ga0213822_1000417_pt1 | contig 34091 bp, 34 predicted proteins | sample MC6MC0908MG_FD_179872 | JGI IMG/M metagenome (GOLD analysis project Ga0213822, IMG submission 179872) | Enriched soil aggregate microbial communities from Iowa State University, Ames, United States - MC6-MC0908-MG | ecosystem: Environmental > Terrestrial > Soil > Unclassified | place: USA: Iowa... | reverse complement strand
CAGCAGCAGCAGTTGAAAAGTTTAACTTAGCGGAAAAAATGAGCCACATTTCCACAGGCGGCGGTGCGTCCCTTGAATTTATGGAAGGCAAAGCACTTCCAGGTGTTGTGGCATTGAACGATAAATAATTTTTTGTCTAAAAAGTTCATATATCTACAAATTTTAGCTCAATATGAACAAAATTTTCGATATATGAACAAATTCAAGTAGGATATGAACAAAATTAACCAAGAAATAAACAAATTGCCGTGGAACGTACAAAAGAAAGGATGTGCCACCTATGCGTAAACCTATCATTGCAGGAAACTGGAAAATGAACAAAACACTTTCAGAAGCAAAAAGCTTTGCCGAAGAAGTAAAAAGTCTTGTACCTGCTGCAGAAAACATGGAATCTGTGATTTGTGCACCGGCGTTATTTTTACAAACCCTTGTAGAAACAGCTCAAGGGACTGACGTAAAAATTGGTGCTCAGAACATGCACTTTGAAGAAAGCGGAGCATTTACAGGAGAAATCAGCCCGAAAGCACTCGCTGACCTTGGAGTTCAATATGTGATTATTGGACACTCTGAACGCCGTGAAATGTTTAATGAAACAGATGAATCTGTCAATATAAAGGCACTTGCAGCGTTTAAATATAACTTAACTCCAATCGTCTGCTGTGGTGAAACATTAGAGCAGCGTGAAAACGGTGAAACAAACCAATTAGTTGGCGACCAAGTTGCTAAAGCATTAGCGGGTCTAACCGAAGATCAAGTTAAACAAACGGTTATCGCTTATGAACCAATCTGGGCAATTGGTACAGGCAAATCATCAACATCCCAGGATGCAAATGATGTATGTGCACACATCCGCCAGGTGATTGCACAGCAATTCTCTCAAGATGTAGCCGACGCCGTAAGAATTCAATACGGTGGCAGCGTAAAACCGGAAAATATTAAAGAGTACATGGCACAACCGGATATTGATGGTGCGTTAGTTGGCGGAGCAAGCCTTGAAGCACAATCATTCTTAAAGCTACTGGAGGCAGGTCAGTATGAGTAAATCTCCAGTTGCCCTCATTATCCTTGATGGTTTCGGGTGCAGAGGTGAGATAAAAGGGAACGCGGTGGCACAGTCGAAAAAGCCAAACTTTGACCGTTTCTGGGGCACGTATCCTCATTCCCATTTAACCGCATCCGGTGAGGCAGTCGGCCTTCCTGAGGGTCAAATGGGTAACTCTGAGGTTGGGCACTTGAATATTGGTGCCGGCCGGATTGTTTACCAAAGCTTAACTCGGGTGAACATTGCCATCCGTGAAGGCGAATTTGAAAAAAATGAAACCTTTACAGGGGCAATGGAGCATGTAAAAAAACATGGCACTGCGCTTCACTTATTCGGCTTGCTTTCAGACGGCGGTGTTCACAGCCATATTCAGCATATGTTTGCCTTGCTGAAGCTTGCTAAAGAAGAAGGTGTGGAGAAAGTATATGTGCATGCTTTCCTTGACGGACGTGATGTAGGACCAAAGACAGCGGCAAAATATATTCAGCAAACACTGGATAAAATGAAGGAGTATGGTGTCGGTGAATTCGCAACCATCTCCGGACGTTATTACTCGATGGACCGCGATAAGCGCTGGGAGCGTGTGGAAAAATCATACCGTTCAATGGTATACGGCGAAGGTCCTTCGTACAGCAATCCGTTAGAGGTTGTTGAGGATTCCTATCAACATGGAATTTTTGACGAATTCGTTATCCCGTCAGTCATTACAAAAGAAGATGGCCAGCCAGTCGCAACCATAAAAGATAACGATGCCGTTATTTTTTACAACTTCCGTCCGGACCGTGCCATTCAGATTTCTAATACATTTACAAATGAAGACTTCCGCGCCCTTGACCGTGGACCAAAGCATCCGAAGGATCTATTCTTTGTCTGCCTAACACACTTCAGTGAGACAGTTAATGGTTATGTAGCCTTTAAACCAACAAACCTGGATAACACATTAGGTGAAGTACTGTCACAAAATAATTTGAAGCAGCTGCGAATTGCTGAAACAGAAAAATATCCGCATGTTACCTTCTTTATGAGCGGCGGCCGTGAAGAAAAGTTCCCTGGGGAAGAGCGGATTTTAATCAACTCGCCAAAGGTAGCAACATATGACCTTCAACCGGAAATGAGCGCCTACGAAGTTACGGATGCCTTATTGAAGGAAATCCAAGATGATAAAGTTGACGCCATCATTTTGAATTTTGCGAATCCTGATATGGTTGGCCATTCGGGTATGCTTGAACCAACGATTAAGGCCATCGAAACAGTCGATGAGTGCTTAGGGAAAATCGTTGATTTAATCCTTGAAAAAGGCGGATCAGCGATCATTACCGCAGATCACGGAAATGCCGACGAAGTAATAACTCTTGAAGGCGAGCCAATGACTGCGCACACGACAAACCCTGTTCCGGTTATTGTCACAAAGCAGGGCGTGGAATTACGTGAAGGCGGCATCCTAGGTGACTTAGCCCCAACGATGTTAGACTTATTAAAGCTTGACAAACCAGCTGAAATGACTGGAACATCATTAATTAAATAAGGTGCGTTTTTTAGTGGAGCTTGCCTCTGTTAGAATCACATTGTTAATGATTTCCAAAATAAATTAATATTTAAGGAGAGATTTAAATGCCATTTATTGCAGATGTATACGCTCGTGAAGTATTAGATTCCCGTGGTAACCCAACCGTTGAAGTGGAAGTTTTTACAGAATCAGGTGCATTTGGACGCGCATTAGTTCCAAGTGGTGCTTCAACTGGTGAGTATGAAGCTGTTGAACTTCGTGACGGCGATAAAACACGTTACCTTGGCAAAGGTGTTCTTAAAGCAGTTGACAACGTAAATGAAATTATTGCACCAATGCTTGTAGGCGATGAATTCAGCGTTCTTGACCAAGTGGCTGTTGACCAAGCGTTAATCGAACTTGACGGAACTGACAACAAAGGGAAATTAGGCGCGAACGCGATCCTTGGTGTGTCTATGGCTGTTGCCCATGCGGCAGCAAACTACCTAGATATTCCTTTATATCAATACCTTGGCGGCTTCAACTCTAAGCAGCTACCAGTACCAATGATGAACATTGTGAACGGCGGCGAGCACGCAGATAACAACGTGGATATTCAAGAATTCATGATCATGCCTGTAGGTGCACCAAGCTTTAAAGAAGCGCTTCGTATGGGGGCAGAAATTTTCCACACGTTAAAAACAGTTCTTAAAGGCAAAGGCCTTAACACAGCTGTCGGTGACGAAGGCGGTTTTGCTCCAAACTTAGGATCAAACGAAGAAGCACTTCAAACAATTGTAGAAGCAATTGAAAAAGCTGGCTACAAACCAGGCGAAGAAGTTATGCTTGCGATGGACGCGGCTTCATCAGAGTTCTACAACAAAGAAGATGGCAAATACCATCTTGCTGGCGAAGGTGTCGTAAAAACATCTGCTGAAATGGTTGATTGGTACGAAGAACTTGCTTCTAAATACCCAATCATCTCCATCGAAGACGGCTTAGACGAAAACGACTGGGAAGGCCATAAACTTTTAACAGAGCGTCTTGGTAAAAAAGTTCAATTAGTTGGTGACGATTTATTTGTTACGAACACTAAAAAACTTGCTGAAGGTATCGAAAAAGGAATTGGTAACTCTATCCTTATCAAAGTTAATCAAATCGGTACGCTTACTGAAACATTCGATGCGATCGAAATGGCAAAACGCGCTGGTTACACAGCAGTTATCTCCCACCGTTCTGGTGAAACAGAAGATAACACCATTGCAGACATCGCTGTTGCAACAAACGCTGGCCAAATTAAGACTGGTGCGCCATCACGTACAGACCGTGTGGCAAAATACAACCAATTACTTCGTATCGAAGACCAATTAGGTGAAACATCTCAATACAACGGACTTAAGTCTTTCTATAACTTAAGCAAATAATTTTTTCAATAAGAAAGGCACTCAGGAATGGTTGAGTGCCTTTTTCCTACCACAATCCTAGAGTTTGTGGTATTTTTTGTATGTAAAGGAAAAATCCTGTGGGGAGATGATTAGAATGAAGCGTTTGTTAGATTGCACCGCATCTGATTTTGAAAAAATGACGGGACGAGAGTTGAAACAATCCATACTCGCATCTGAAGGGAGAACAATTGTGGCGGAGGTAATTGGTGCTGTCACCCCCTATTATCCTGCCGTAACCAATGCCGAAATGGCTGCTGCCTTTGGAGCCGACCTCATTTTACTAAACTTCTTTGATGTGTTTAACCCTAGTATGGAAGGATTAACTGAAGTGGTGCCTGACACCATCGTTCGGACCTTGAAAAAGATTATTGGGCGTCCGATTGGTCTTAATTTAGAACCAGTTGATGTAGAGGCTGATCGTGTTGAGACTTTGATTGAACTGCCGGAGGGAAGACTAGCAACCGAAAAATCACTGGAAAAGGCTAAAGAACTTGGCTTTGATTTTGTCTGCTTAACAGGAAATCCAAAAACAGGGGTATCCAATGCCGAAATTACAAAAGCCATTAAAATGGCCCGCAAGGTATTCGGTGAAGATGGCTTGATTATTTCCGGTAAAATGCATAGTGCTGGTGTTGCCGGTGAGGTGGGAGGCAGTCTTATGTCGACGGAAACCTTACACGGTTTTATTGAAGCAGGTGCAGATATTATCCTGATTCCATCACCTGGAACCGTACCAGGTTTTACAGTGGAAAAAACGGCAAAGTTAGTGGACATTGTTCATGAGAAGGGAGCCATGGCGATTTTGACAACAGGAACGAGCCAAGAAGGGGCCGATGAAGCGACCATTAAGCAAATTGCCCTAAACAGCAAGATGGCCGGAGCAGATTTATTCCATATTGGCGATGCAGGTGCAGCGGGTATGGCGATTCCGGAAAATATTGCTGCCTATTCAGTCGTTGTAAGAGGGAAAAGGCATACATATGTGAGGATGGCATCTTCTATTTTAAGGTAAAGTAAGTCCTAACCATTAATACGGTTATTGACCGGTACTTATAAATGTTCGGGGCAAATCTAGCATTCCCACGATTCTCCTAATACTCTATTGTTAAAAGGCAGATAATATGGTAAATTTAATATACTGTGAAATGTACGTCTACAGGAGGTGGCCTTCATGCATGCAATTGTCGTAACATTATTAGTTATCGTAAGTATTGGTCTTATTGTAGTTGTTTTACTTCAATCGGGTAAGAGCGCTGGACTATCCGGTGCCATTTCTGGTGGTGCTGAATCCCTATTTGGTAAGCAAAAAGCACGAGGAATTGATTTGATTCTACATCGCATCACGATCGTTTTATCAGTATTATTCTTCATCCTTGCTCTTGCAGTAACTTACTTTAAAATCTAATCTTAGACAGTTAAAACCCGGCCTGAGAGCCGGGTTTTTTTATGTCTTATACGGGATTAAACCCAGTTGTGGAATTAGTTTAAAAATTGGAGGATTACCAGTCCAAATTAAGGTCAAACATTCTAGTCCGCGGAATTAATCGGAAAACTCGCGGGAAAAATGCAAAATTTCGCGGGAAAAATAGGAAAACCCGCGAAAAAAACTCCAAAACCCGCGGAATTCCAGGTAAAGTCTGCGGAAATCCTGCCCGAAAGGGTCTAACCCAATAAATTTGCTTAAGAAGAGCACAGTAATAAGCCTTTTTCCTAGCATGTTCACCACCGCATTGCTTAAACTAAGATAAGCTAATACAAAAGGAGTTTTTTACATGAAAGTCACAACACCAAAGCCATTTACTTTTGAAGGGGGCAAAAGAGCCGTTCTCTTACTCCACGGTTTCACAGGCAATTCCGCGGATGTCCGGATGCTTGGACGCTTCCTTGAAAAAAAAGGCTACAGCTGCCATGCCCCGCATTATAAAGGCCATGGAGTACCGCCCGAAGAACTTGTCCACACAGGTCCTGAAGACTGGTGGCAGGACGTCATAAATGGATACAATTTTTTAAAAAATAAAGGTCACGAAGAAATTGCCGTAGCCGGACTGTCCCTTGGCGGCGTATTTTCTTTGAAATTGGGTTACACTGTACCTATAAAAGCTATGTACCAATGTGTGCACCCATGCATATAAAAAGTGAAGAAGTGATGTACCAAGGTATTCTTGATTATGCTCGTGAATTTAAAAAATATGAAGGAAAAACAGACGAGCAAATCGAAATGGAAATGAATGAGTTTAAAAAGACCCCAATGAAAACATTAAAAGCACTTCAGCAATTAATCGCCGACGTTCGTGAAAATGTCGATATGATTTATGCTCCGACATTTGTCGTTCAGGCCCGTCACGACAAGATGATCAACACAGAAAGTGCCAACATTATTTACGAGAACATCGAGTCAGTCAAAAAGGAAATCAAATGGTATGAGGAATCAGGACATGTAATCACACTCGATAAAGAGCGGGATCAGCTCCATGAGGACATTTATGCCTTTTTAGAAAAATTGGACTGGCACAATTAATAAAGCACCCCCTAAGGAGGGATTAGTTTGGAAGATAACATTCAAAAGCACATTGATAAGCTTTTGCAATATATGAGAGATGAGGCATACAAACCATTAACGGTTCAAGAGCTGGAAGCGGCATTCGGCATCCAGGACTCCAGTGACTTTAAAGAGTTTGTCAAAGCACTCGTTCAAATGGAAGAAAAGGGTCTCGTGGTTCGTACCCGAAGCAACCGTTATGGTCTGCCGCAAAAAATGAATCTAATCCGCGGAAAGCTCATTGGTCATGCCAAAGGCTTTGCGTTTGTCGTACCTGATGAACCTGGAATGGATGATATATTTATTCCGCCCAATGAAACCAACACGGCGATGCATGGAGACACTGTTTTAGCACGTGTATCCTCTGAAACCTCCGGGCAGCGCCGTGAGGGCAGCATTATTCGTATCATCGAACGAGGGGTTCAGCAAGTCGTTGGCACATATGTCGAAAGCAAGAGCTTTGGCTTTGTGATCCCCGATGATAAAAAATTTGCCAGTGATATTTTTATTCCAAAGGCTGCTTCAAAAGGAGCGGTTGAGGGACATAAAGTGGTCGTTAAGCTCGTCACATACCCTGAGGGCCGGAAAAGTGCGGAAGGAGAAGTTATCACGATTCTTGGTCATAAAAACGACCCGGGCGTGGATATTCTCTCTGTCATACATAAGCACGGCCTGCCGATGGCTTTCCCTGATGAAGTATTGCAGCAAGCAAATGACACTCCCGATACCATCGATGAAAGTGAACTGGCCAATCGCCGGGACTTACGGAATGAAACGATTGTTACCATAGACGGGGCAGATGCGAAAGACCTTGATGACGCGGTAACTGTTTCAAAGCTTGAAAACGGCAACTATAAGCTTGGTGTTCATATTGCCGATGTCAGCTATTATGTAAAAGAAGGAACGCCAATTGACCTCGAAGCAGAGGAGCGGGCTACAAGTGTTTATTTAGTAGACCGAGTGATTCCGATGATTCCCCACCGTCTTTCTAACGGGATTTGTTCCTTAAATCCAAAGGTTGATCGCCTCGTTTTATCGTGTGAAATGGAAATTTCAGCAGAGGGAACCGTGGTTTCGCATGAAATTTTTCAAAGTGTGATCAAAACAACCGAGCGAATGACCTATCATGACGTGAATCTAATTCTGATTGATAAAGATGAGGAAACACGTGCACGATATGAACCAATTGTGCCGATGTTTGAATTAATGGAAGAACTCGCCGCAATTCTTCGAAATAAACGGATGAAGCGCGGGGCTATTGACTTTGATTTTAAAGAATCAAAGGTGTTAGTAGACGAGGAAGGAAAGCCAACAGATGTGGTTCTCCGCGAGCGGTCCGTGGCGGAGCGGTTGATTGAGGAGTTTATGCTGGCAGCCAATGAAACCGTCGCAGAGCATTTTCACTGGCTCGAAGTTCCGTTTATTTACCGGATTCATGAGGATCCGAAGGAAGATAAATTGCGGAGATTCTTCGAGTTTATTACCAACTTCGGCTATATTGTAAAGGGTACGGCCAATGATGTGCATCCAAGAGCACTTCAGGAAATTATTGAAGAGGTTCAAGGGAAGCCGGAAGAAATGGTGATTTCAACCGTTATGCTTCGGTCGATGCAGCAGGCAAAATACGATCCTGAAAGTCTCGGACACTTTGGGTTATCGACCGAGTTCTATACCCATTTCACTTCACCGATTCGCAGGTACCCGGACACAATCGTCCATCGTTTAATTCGTACCTATCTAATCGAAGGAAAGCTAGATGAAACAACAAGGGAAAAATGGAATGTCCGTTTACCTGAAATTGCCCAGCATTCTTCGAAAATGGAACGCCGCGCGGTAGATGCCGAGCGCGAAACGGACGAATTGAAAAAAGCGGAATACATGGAGGACAAGATTGGCGAGGAGTATGACGGCATTATCAGCTCGGTAACAAACTTTGGGATGTTTGTCGAGCTCCCAAATACGATTGAAGGCCTTGTCCATGTCAGCTATATGACGGATGATTATTACCGCTTTGACGAGCGCCATTTTGCGATGATTGGTGAGCGAACTGGCAATGTGTTCCGGATTGGCGATGAAATCACTGTTCGAGTGGTAAAAGTCAATAAAGATGAGCGCTCGATTGATTTTGAAATCGTAGGCATGAAAGGAACGCCTCGCCGGGAACGTTCAGAGACACCGAAGGTTTTTAAAACGGGCAGCGATACGCATAAGCCTCGCCGAAATAAAAAGCAGGATGAACGCAATCAAGACCGAAATGGCAATCGTCATCAAAAATCGGACTCGGGCGGCGCTCAAGGTAAAAAGCCTAAGAAAAAACGTAAATTTTACGATAACGTGCCTAAATCAAAAAGCACAAAACGAAAAAATAAATGATCATTGAAAGGGAGCCTTCAAACGAGGCTCTCTTTCAATTGTAGCAGCTTGTTTTTTTTGCTAAAATATAATCTATAGATTGAGGTGAAAATTATGCCAAAAGGTATAGGAAAAGTAGTTGCGCAAAATAAAAAAGCCTACCACGACTATTTTATTGAAGAAACATATGAAGCTGGAATCGTTCTTCAGGGAACGGAAATTAAGTCAATTCGTGCCGGAAAAGTGAATCTAAAGGATGCCTATGCCCGGATTCAAAATGGGGAAGCCATACTATTTGGGATGCATGTCAGCCCTTATGAGCAGGGAAATATTTTTAATCATGATCCATTACGAACACGTAAGCTTTTACTTCATAAGCGTGAAATCAATAAGCTGCTTGGAGAAACGAAAGAGGCAGGTTATGCCCTGGTTCCATTAAAGCTTTATTTAAAAAATGGCTTTTGTAAGGTTTTAATTGGCCTGGCAAAGGGTAAAAAGAATTATGATAAGCGTGAATCCTTAAAGCAAAAAGAAGCGAAGCGTGAAATCGAACGAGCCTTCCGCGATCGACAAAAGATGTAACATACAAATACTTACAATTGAAATATCCTGTAAGTGTGTTATAATAAGTTTGTCGCTAAGAAAAGCGGCAAGAACTTTTGCTCAAAACAGTGTTGAGCATCCTAACGTCTAGTTTCATTTTTATAATGGGGACGCTACGGATTCGACAGGGGTAGTTTGAGCTTAGGTTGCGAGTCGAGGGGATCGGCCTCGTTAAAACGTCAAAGCCATAACTGGCAAAACTAACAACAACCTCGCTTTCGCAGCTTAATACTGCATAGCGGTTCCTCCCTCCATTGCCCATGTGGTAGGGTAAGGGACTCACTCTAAGTGGGCTACGCCGGATTCCACCGCCTGAGGATGAAGGAAGAGAACAACCAGGCTAGCTGACCGGACGCCGGTCGATAGGCAAAAGGCTCAGCGAAACGCCAATATATCGACTACACTCGTAGATGCTTAAGTGGCGATATCTTTGGACGCGGGTTCGATTCCCGCCGTCTCCACCAAATACATATTTGGTGGTTTTTTATTATCACTGTGACTTAAACCATAAAAATGTCACATTTACATCCTTATTCTTTAAAATGTAATTTCAAAATAAGTCGCAAACTGTTAAAAGAACTGTAGAAAAAATCTACAGTTCTTTTTATTTCAATTTAAGTTTAAGAAAAAGGGCTATATTGTAAAAAGTGGAGGGTCATCTCATTCATTTTTAATAATATTCCTTCTTAAATATAAAATTATATGTACTTTTCGAAACAATATTTAGGGTAATCCTTTTTAAATTTGTTTTTGTGTGTATCTTTAAATCATAGTTTAACCGTTTGTAATAAAGTTGCACCTTTTTGAAAAAAGTAAACCTTATATAAAAAAGATGAACTGCTTATTTGTAGCGAATAGCAACTAACACCAATCTTACAAAATTGTAATATTAATTCATAAAATGTAATTTGAATCGATGGCAGATCACCCTAGCTCTCTTTTAAGATATAGAAAAAAGATATAGGATGGTGGCTGGGTTTGGAACTTTCTGAAGTTAATATTTCATTATTTAGATTGGTTAATGACTTAGGAAAAGATTATACATATTTAAATCCTGTTTTCAGTTTTATTGCTGAATATATGGTTTTATTACTTGCACTAGGTGTTCTTGTTATCTGGTTTACACGGGACAAAAACAATAGATTAATGATTCTATCTGCAACAATCACTTTTATTTGTGCATTTATAATCGGTAAAATATCAGGTCAATTTCATTCAAATTATCAACCATTTGTAGAATTATCAGATGTAAATAAGCTGATCGATAAAGAAAAAGATAATTCCTTTCCCAGTGACCATACAATATTATTCTTCTCATATTGTATTTCTTTTTGGCTTTTCAAAAGAGGTTGGTCAATCTTATGGATCATGTTAGCTATTCTTGTTGGCATCTCCCGTATTTGGGTAGGTGTTCATTATCCTTTTGATGTTATAGCAGGAATACTAATTAGTTTTGCAACTGCAACCTTCGTATATTTCACAGTACCTAAACTAAGTGTTACTAGAAAAATGCTTATGATTTATGAAAAATGTGAAGACATACTTTTTCAACCATTTAAAAAGTCAAAGGGAAACAAAACTAAAAACTATTAACAAACGAGACGGTGGTTTGGTGATATCGATAACCCTCTTTCTTTTAAATCACTTTTATCATATTATAAGCTATTAGGGGTAAGAAGGAGTGATGAAAATGGAAGAAAAGAAAGTTACTTGGTTAGAACTCTTTTATGATTTGTTATTTGTGGCAGCTGTTGCGACTGCAACTCAAGTATTACTTCATGTTGAAAAAGGGGAAATTCTTCCAGAATACTTTTTGAAGTTTGCTTTAATATTTATCCCTATCTGGTGGTCTTGGGTAGGACAAACGTTGTTTATTAATCGGTTTGGACAAGATTTTTTACATCAACGAATCTTTACGATTCTACAGATGTTGTTTGTACTTATTATGACAGCCAGCTTATCAGTTGACTTTGATCAATATTATCTCCCTTTTCTCATTGGCTATATTGGATTAAGAGCACTTACAGCAATCCAATATCTTGTTGTCCGGAGTTTAGAAGAAGGGGATAGGAAGAAGGTAGCTCAATATTTAGGAACACGTTTTTGGATTGGAATCATCATATCGTTTTTCTCTATCTTTTTTGATTCATGGATTCGTTATAGCGTATTGTATGCAGGAATTTTTGTCGATATTATTGTGCCTATTCTCGGACGTAGGTATTTGGTGAAAGCTTCGACCAATACTGTTCATTTATTAGAACGTTTTGCTTCATTGACATTAATTCTTTTTGGAGAATCCGTCGTCAGCACCCTTTTTGTGCTACAGCCACAAAAAGGAGATTGGGATTCGATTTCATTTTCGTTAATATCATTTATTCTCATTATTTCGATGTGGTGGCAGTATTTCGATAATGTTGAAAAGAAAGTTGACAAATCGATCCAAACAACTGGGCAAACCATTATTTACGGTCATCTATTTATTTTAATGTCTTTGAGCATGATTGCTGCTTCCATCAAGCTGCTGTTTCTAACCGAGGTTCGTTATTCATTTAACTTATATTTTGTATTCGGTTCTGTATTCCTCTATTTCATTACAACTACTATTGTTTTTCATCAATACAGGTTTAAACAAGACCGGTTGGAATATTATCATTTTGCGATATTTATAGGGATATTAGCAACCTTTTTTATTATTAATTTGATAATAGTAGTTCCAAACATTGTCATAATGGGCGAACTGACTCTGTTCTTTATCATCTATGCTAAACTAACAACTTCTTGAAGGAGAAGCTGAAGTTTGTTAACCGTTTAAAACATAATAGGGTGCAACAAAAACTTGCTCTTTTGAAATACCTTTTTGTTCTAAATCGGAAAGAGCAAGTTCTAAATATGCGCTATGCTGAAACGTTGATATAATGTTTCCATTTAAATAGATTTTGCTTTTCCATACTGATTACGTCCTTTTTTAGAGTATTAGTATCAGTATGTCTAAGATTTAAAGATTAATTGCAAGTGTCTTAAAATTTTGCTCCAGAACCGGAATTGTTTATTTTATATCAAAATGGCATTTTCCTAGTTGATCTTCTGCAAATTATTAGGCAGCCCGAATTAATGCAAAAGGCGATTAGTTTTTTAAAATACAGAATAATAACAATGGACCATGCTGATATTTGAGCATGGTTCTTTTTCTTAGGTAGTGCAGGAGAAGGAACAGTGACTTGTCTGCAAAATGAAATACCAAGAAATTAGAAGGACAGCTAAATTCTTTTCAATTTTAGAAAAATATTATCAATATTGCTAAATTGGTACTTTCGATAATTACTATGTTTTGCAGTGCACCTTCCCAAAAATGAAAATAAATAAAGAATTTTAATGTTAAAACTGTAGATTTTATAAGGTTTACAGAATTGGCATAATTTTTGCATATAAATATTTGCATACAACTAATGGTAAGAAATAAAAACGGCAGCATTTCAGATTACTAAAATTAGGAGGCATAATAATCATGAACTATTCATCAAAGCTAGTAAAAGTAAATAAAGATCCAGGGCATGGCTCACACATCTCCCCTGTTTATATGACTTCAACATTTGTTTTTGATAATGCAGAAGTAGGAGCACAACGCTTCGCAGGAGAAGATCCAGGATTTATGTATTCACGCCTGGGAAATCCAAATGTAAGAGAACTGGAAGAGAAGGTAGCGGCATTGGAATTTGGTGAAGGTTGTTTGGCTTTCTCATCTGGAATGGCTGCCATAACTGGCTGCCTTTTGGGTGTTTTGCAGGCAGGAGATCACGTTGTTGCACACACAGCGTTGTATGGGGCGACGCACGCATTTCTATCCAAAACGGTAAAGAAATTTGGAATTGATGTAACATTTGTACCGTTTAAGACAGGGGAAGAGCTTGAACCACACATTACAGATAGAACGAAAGTGGTCTACTTTGAAACTCCTTCTAATCCCACGCTTTCCTTAGTGGATATGAAGAGTGTAGCGGCGATCGCTAAGCAAAAGGGTATCTTAACTATTGTTGATAATACGTTTTTGTCCCCATATTTACAAAATCCTATTTCCTACGGCATTGATATTGTTGTCCACAGTGCAACGAAATATTTGTCGGGTCATGGATATCTTATTGGCGGACTAGTGATTTCCAGCAAGGAAATTATTGATCCGATGAGAAAAGAAGTGCAGAAGACTATGGGAGCAAATTTGGCCCCTATGGATGCCTGGCTTCTCTTTCAAGGGATACGTACATTGCACATTCGCATGGACCGCTCACAAGAAAATGCACAAATTTTGGCTGAACGCTTGGAAAAACATAAGGCTATAGAGAAGGTTTATTTTCCAGGGCTAGCAAGTTTTGAAGATAAAAATATCCTGGAGAAACAAATGAAAGGTCCTGGAGCAATGATTTCTTTTGTCTTGAAGGGGGGATACGAAACAGGTGTTAAAGTTATGAATTCTGTAAAACTGAGTACTTTAGCAGTTTCCCTAGGGGATGTAGGTACATTAATTCAACATCCAGCTTCGATGACACATGCGATAATCCCTAAAGAAGAAAGAGAAAAAGCAGGTCTTTATGATGGACTCGTTCGTTTTTCGGTTGGAATTGAAGATGTAGAAGATATATGGAAGGATCTCGAAATGGCATTAGAATAACGGAACGGCTGGAGGAATTGTCAATTTCATTGCGGGGATAGGAATTGAACCGGGAGTTTTGTTGAGTGTTTAGGATAAATATGATCTGGAAAAATCCAACTAGATAAAGAAGGTGTAAAAATGCTAAACCCATTGGCTTTAGAATTAAATCATGTTATTGAAGAACGGAATAAACCAGTATATGAGATGTTTTCAATGTTAGGAAAATCTTTGTATTTCCCCAATGGGATTGTCAGCCAAGCTGGAGAGGCAAGGGGGAAAGCGGACCGATTCAATGCAACAATCGGGATGGCTTCAGGGGGTGGACAACCCATTTATATAGATGTGATTCATAAAAACCTCTCCTCATATAATCCGAAAGACCTGTATCCGTATGCACCACCCGCGGGAAAACCGGAGCTGCGTGAGGTTTGGAGAAAAAAGCTTCTAAAGGATAATCCTTCCCTTGAAGGAAAGGAATTTGGTACCCCGATTGTGACGAATGGGCTGACCCATGGCTTGAGTATCGTATCCGACCTGTTTGTGGAAAAAGGCGATTCGATTATACTGCCGGATAAGTATTGGGATAACTATCATATACTTTTCAACATCCGCCACGACTGTGGGACCGTGACCTATCCTTTATTTACGAAAACAAACAAATTTAATGTAGAAGGTATGCTGAAGGCCCTTTTATCCTGCAAAAATGGTAAAGCGATTCTTGTGCTTAATTTTCCGAATAATCCTACCGGGTATACCCCTACGGTGAAAGAGGTAGAAGGAATTCTTGATGCCATCAAGCAGGCAGCGGATCTTGGAGTTAATATTGTTGCTGTTATGGATGATGCTTATTTTGGATTATATTACGAAGATTCAATCAAGGAATCTATATTTGCTCGTTTAGTAGGATTACACCCGCATGTCCTCCCAATTAAAATTGATGGGGCAACGAAAGAAGAGTATGCTTGGGGTTTTCGTGTAGGGTTTCTCACATTTGGCATTCAGGATCCTCTGGTTTTAGAAGCGTTGGAGAAAAAGACGATGGGTTCCATTCGAAGTACCATCTCATGCAGTCCGCACCTTTCCCAAACCATCATTTTGGATGCCTTGTTACATCCTGAATTTGAAATGCAGCGCAAGGAGAAAAATAAAGTAATGGAAGACAGGGCCAGACGAGTCAAAGAGATCTTAGCTGACGGGAAATATGCGGATGAATTTGAACCTTATCCATTCAACTCAGGATATTTCGTATGCCTTCGCATAAAGCATTCCGATGCTGAAACACTAAGGATCCACTTACTCAATCAGTACGGAGTGGGTACCATCTCCCTTGCCAAGACAGACCTTCGGATTGCATTTTCCTGTGTGGAATTAAAGGATCTAGACCGCCTTTTTGAACTTATCTATCAGTCTTGTAAAGAATTGAATCAATGTTATATAAAGCTATGATATTTCAGGAGTTTTTCCATCACTCTTTTCTTTCCTTTATATATAACTAGCCTTAAACAGAGGATACAGGATGAAGAATTGAAAATTAGTTTATCGACACTTTATCGTAAGCTAGAACGATACAATCTAAAAATTTTGATCACTTTACCTAAGATTGCAAATTTTATTTGCAATCTTTTTCGGCTACGTGGGGGATATTTCGAATATTGGGAATATTTTTTCAAGTTTGGGAACCGAAAAACAGTACGGAGCGGTAGGTTATCACTATATTCGTCGCGGAAATGGGAATTTCTCAACTAGTTCGATAGTAGAAATGTTGAATTAACAAGGATTTTGTTTTGGCACAACTCTTGCATAATATGATAACGAAAAGGAGGAGGTGGAGTCCGTTTGAAAAATATAGATAAAATTTACAGAATATTAAAATGATACAGAATAGAGAAATTATTAATCTGCAAATCATCCATTTTTTTAAAAATTAGGGGGAAATTATTTATGAAAAAGAGTTTCATCATAATCGCTTTTTCGATACTCGTAGCACTTCTATTATCTGCATGCGGTAAGCCCGAAAATCAGGCAGCAAGTCAACCAGGCAAACAGGCAGATGAGGGTAAGGATTTGCTAGAGCAAATTAAATCGAATGGGACCATTAAAATTGGAACTGAAGGAACCTTTGCACCTTTTAGTTACCATGATTCTTCAGGGAAGTTAACCGGCTTTGATGTTGAAATCGCGGAGGAAGTAGCAAAAAGACTTGGTGTGAAACCAGAATTCATTGAAACCCAATGGGACGGTATGTTCGCAGGACTCGATTCAAAGCGGTTCGATATTATTGCTAATAATGTAGGAATTACTCCTGACCGCCAGAAAAAATACGATTTTTCAGAGCCGTATATTATGTCAAAACCTTTCTTAATTGTTCACAAGGACAATAATACGATTAAATCATTTGAAGATTTGAAAGGAAAACAATCAGCTCAGACATTAACTAGTAACTATAAAGATATAGCAGCATCTTATGGTGCTGAGATCGTTGGAGTAGAAGGTTTTAATCAATCCATGGATCTATTACTTTCAAAACGTGCGGATGCGGTTGTAAATGACGGACTATCCTACCTAGATTTCAAAAAGCAAAAACCTGATGCACCGGTTAAATCTGTTGCAGAACTTGATGATCCGGCAAAAATGGGGGTCATGATGAGAAAAGGGAATAAAGCATTGGTAGAGGCTGTAAATAAAGCGCTTTCCGACATGATGAAGGATGGAAAATATTTAAGTATTTCACAAAAATATTTTGGAAAAGATGTTTCAAAATAGGGAGGTTTCAACATGTTTGCTGATGAAAGAATGGATCGAATTGTTGACATCATTGTAAATTCCTTTTTCCCGATGTTAAAAGCTGGGGTTGCGTTTACGGTTCCCTTGACATTAGTATCCTTTTTACTGGGACTCCTTCTTGCTTTATTTACGGCATTAGCTCGAATCTCGGGAATTAAACTCCTAGACGCTGTTGCAAGATTTTATGTATGGGTGATTAGGGGAACACCGCTGCTTGTTCAGTTGTTTATCCTTTTCTATGGCCTTCCGAGTATAGGCATTACGATTAGCCCCCTTCCTGCTGCGATTATCGGTTTTACGATTAGTGTTGGCGCCTACAACTCAGAGATTATTCGTGCGGCTATACTCTCCATTTCCAAGGGTCAATGGGAGGCGGCTTATTCTATTGGGATGAGCTATCCGCAGGCATTAAAAAGAATTATTCTCCCTCAGGCAACAAGGGTATCTGTCCCGCCTTTGGCAAACAGTTTTATTAGCTTGGTAAAGGATACATCGTTGGCTGCTACCATTACGGTGACTGAAATGTTTAGAGTTGCTCAGCAAATTACCGCAACAACCTATGAACCATTGGTACTCTATTGTCTAGCAGGATTTATTTATTTGATTTTTAGTACCGTTCTTTCGAATGCACAAGGGAAGATGGAAAAACGATTCGATCGTTATGTGACGGGCTAATTTGATAGGGGGAAATTTACATGATTGAAATAAAGAACCTGCATAAACAATTTGGACAAACAGAGGTTTTAAAGGGAATCGATCTAAAAATTGAGGAAGGCAATACAGTTTGTATTATTGGGCCATCAGGTTCAGGGAAAACAACCTTGTTACGTTGCCTGAATTTATTGGAAACGCCTACAAAAGGGACCATTCAGCTTGGAAAGTTTTCTTTGGATTTTCAAGATAAAATACCAGTTCCAAAAGATAAGGTGATTAAGTTCCGTCAACAAACGGGGATGGTTTTCCAGGGTTACAATTTGTTCCCTCATATGACTGCACTGGAAAATGTTATGGAAGGCCTTGTTTACGTTCGTAAACAAGACAAGGAACTTTCGCGTATTAAGGCTCTTCAATTACTAGAAAAGGTAGGATTATCGGAACGGGCGAACCACTATCCATTCCAGTTATCCGGTGGACAACAACAACGTGTAGGAATCGCACGGGCGATGGCAATGGAACCTGAAGTCCTGCTTTTTGATGAACCTACTTCCGCGTTAGATCCTGAGTTAGTTGGTGAGGTTCTAAAGGTCATGAAAGAACTTGCTAAAGAAGGAATGACCATGGTTGTAGTGACTCATGAAATGAATTTTGCGCGCGAAGCAGCGGATAAAGTCGTATTTATTGATAAAGGTGTGATCGTTGAAGAAGGGACACCACAACAAATTTTTGAACATACAGGGCATGAACGGACATTACAATTTTTAAATAAACTTTGTTCATAGGTAAGGGCCGGTACCCCCAAGCTGCGGAAGAATAAAAAAATGTAGCTTGGATCTGCGTAAACGTAGATGACTAGAGGAGGGTTTATATGAATGATTTAACAGACTACAAAGTGATTATTGTTGGCGGCGGAAGTGCCGGTATTACAGTGGCAGCACGTCTATTAAAAGAATCACGGGCTCTTTATGGGAAAATTGCCATTATTGACCCTGCTGAAAAACATTATTTCCAGCCACTATGGACATTGGTTGGTGGCGGGGTTGTTGATAAAAAGGTAACAGAGAGAGAACAGTCCACTTTAATTCCAGATGGCATTGCATGGATTAAAGAAGCGGTTGAAGCGTTTTTTCCAGATGAACAGTCAGTTGTAACAGCTTCGGGCAACAAACTGAGTTATGAATTTTTAGTGGTGGCAGCCGGTATTCAAATTGACTGGCACAAGGTGAAAGGTTTAAAAGAGAGCATTGGCAAGAATGGCGTTTGCAGTAATTACTCTTTCGATTATGTCGAAAGTACTTGGGAAAATATCCGCAATTTCAGCGGCGGGAATGCCATCTTTACAAATCCGAATACACCGGTTAAATGTGGTGGTGCACCACAAAAAATCATGTATCTGGCGGATGATTACTTTCGAAAATCAGGGGTTCGCTCGAATTCCACGATCCACTTTTTCTCGGGAGCAGAGAGTATTTTTGGAGTCAAAAAATATGCGGATACATTGAACAGAGTAATTGAAAGAAAAGGAATTGAAACGCATTATCTGCACAATTTAGTGGAAATAAATGCACCGCAAAAAAAGGCCTTTTTTAAAAACCTTTCGACGGATGAATTGGTAACGATTTCCTATGATATGATTCATGTCGTCCCGCCGATGAGTTCGCCTGATTTCATTAAGAAAAGTCCATTAGCTGCAGATACTGGCTGGGTGGATGTAGATCCATATACATTGCGCCATAAAAAGTATGGAAATGTCTTTGGAATAGGCGACTGTACCAATTTACCAACATCAAAAACTGGTGCCGCTATTCGCAAACAAGCTCCGGTTCTTGTTCAGAACTTGTTATGTTTAATGAACCAAAAGACAGGTATGCAAAAGTACAACGGCTATACTTCGTGCCCGCTCGTAACGGGATATGGAAGCTTAGTTTTAGCAGAGTTTGATTATGACTCTAAGCCGGATGAGAGCTTTCCTTTTGATCAAGCAAAGGAAAGATACAGTATGTATCTATTAAAGAAGCAGGTACTCCCCATTGTATATTGGAACGGAATGCTAAAGGGCCTGCTATAAAAAACGTGTTAGTGAGAGGAAGATTATGCAGAAAACAACCATTGATCACTTATCTGATCTCCAACCATTACTTTCATTATTGAGTCAGAAGGAAATACAAAACAGTTTAATCCAAACACTGGAAAAACTTCCCGAACTTGTTGACCAGTATTCTGCCCTAGAACGAAACATCGCTTTTATAAAATCCGTTCTAAATGATAAAGAATCGACGGAATATTTATTGGGGGGATTAGAAGATGAAATCGGTAAATACATTCCAACTAAAGATTCATTGGAAGCATTGATGGCACTGGTCCATAACCTTCCGAAATATACTAAATACTTGTCAATGGTAGAACCAATTATGGAATTCCTATTATCGACTTCCCGTGATCAAGAGTCCGTTGATTATTTATATAAGGGGGCACAAGAAATCGCAGGTCCGATCCAGCAAAAGGTTGAATATGGTTGGGATTTGATTCAGCGGGCAAAAAAAGAAGCGGACAAAGACCATTCACCTGTGAACATCTTTACCGTATTCAAATTAATCAAAGAGCCTGCCGTTCAACGGAGTATTCATTTTGTTAAAGCACTTTTAACCCTTGCTTCTGAACCTAAATTAAAATAATCGACTTCTAAAGGAGTGTTCAATCTCATGTTAATTAAATATTTTTATGATGAGAAATTGGCTCATGCCTCTTATTTAGTCGGGTGTCAAGCTAAGGGAGCAGCCATTGTGATTGACCCATCCCGCGACGTCCATTCTTACTTGAATGCAGCGCAGGCCAATGGATTATCGATTAGAGGTGTTACGGAGACACATATTCACGCCGATTATATTTCTGGTTCAAAGGAGCTGGCTTCCAAAACAGGGGCCAAACTTTATCTGTCAGATGAGGGGGATGCCGATTGGAAGTATCAGTTTTTCGATCAGTACGATTCCCAATTGCTCAAAGACGGGGATAGCTTTTCAATCGGGAATTTAACCTTTGAAGTTCTTCATACTCCAGGGCATACACCGGAACATCTTTCATTTTTATTGACAGACGGAGGCGCAGCAGTCCAAGCCCCTATTGGCCTCTTTACAGGTGACTTTGTTTTTGCAGGAGATGTGGGCCGTCCTGACTTACTAGAGAAAGCTGCCGGTGTAAATGGTTCGGCCTATTCGTTGGCAAAAAAAATGTTTAAATCCTTGCAGCGATTTAAACAGCTACCAGACTATTTACAAGTATGGCCGGCGCACGGAGCAGGGAGTGCATGCGGGAAATCACTGGGGGCAGTGCCTTCGACAACGGTTGGATATGAAAAGCTAGCCAACTGGGCGTTGCATTATGATGAGGAAGATCTATTTATCGAAGCATTACTTTCCGGGCAGCCTGAGGCGCCAAAATATTTCGGAATCATGAAACGACTAAATAAACAAGGGACGACACTAATAGAAAATCTTGAGCCTGTCCTCCATGCACAAACTTCGTTAACCGTCGTCAAGGAATGGACCCAAAACGGTATTGTGGTAGATACCCGGCCGGCGAAGCAATTTGCGGAAAAACATATTGCGGGAACCATCAACCTACCCTACAATCAATCCTTTGTGACTTGGGCCGGATGGCTGCTTGAATATGATCAGCCGATCTATTTATTGGTAAGTGGGGAAGATGAAGCGAAAACGCTGAAAGCATTACGATCGATTGGACTTGATCAGGTTAAAGATGCAATGGATAGCACGTTCATTGAACAGCTCGAATTGAACGAAATGGATGCCGCAGATTATAAAGAAATTGAACCGAAAGAGATTATGGATAGGCTTGATGAGTATTATGTTCTTGATGTTCGTCGGAACAGTGAATGGATGGCAGGGCATATTCCGCAGGCTCACCATATCATGCTTGGACATCTAAAAGACAGAATGAACGAGATTCCTAGAGAAAAACCACTTCTTGTCAATTGTAAATCAGGCGCAAGATCGGCCATTGCCGTTAGTTTATTGAAAGCAAATGGATTTGACCAAGTCCTTAATTTAACAGGCGGGTTTGATCAATGGGTAAAAGAGAATAATAGAGCATTAAATTCCACTGAGCTTACTGCTAAAGGGAAAAGATTATAAGCCGGAACAAATATTGCGATATTAACTAGCACATCGTGAAATGTAAAAAGGAGTTATCGAATGACGATTCTTCAATGGATTCTCACAGTTGCTTCAGGCGGAATTATTGGCTTTACTTTAGGACTTATTGGTGGTGGCGGTTCCATTTTAGCGGTTCCACTTTTGCTTTATGTGGTCGGGGTGAAAGACCCGCATATAGTGATCGGCAGTACAGCCCTAGCTGTTTCCATTAATGCCTTCCTGAATCTTATACCTCATTCACGCGCAGGCCATGTTCATTGGAGACCGGCAATCGTATTTGCTATACCAGGTGTAGTTGGAGCCTTCTTTGGTTCTTATCTTGGCAAGCTTTTACCGAGCAAGCAATTGCTGTTTCTTTTTGCCTTACTTATGATTTTTATGGCCATTAAAATGATCCTACCCAAAAAGACTGTAAAACAGGTAGCAAATACAGAAACAGAAGGTATGAGTTAAATGGATAAATTTAATGGAAAAAAGTTAACCCTATTCGGAGTTATGACAGGATTAGCCTCTGGATTTTTTGGAATTGGCGGCGGATTTTTGGTTGTTCCCTCCTTACTAGCTGCCACAAATATGGCTATCGTTGAAGCAATAGGTACATCTTTGTTTTCTGTAGGAACTTTTGGGCTTACAACGGCACTAAATTACAGCCTTTCTGGATTTGTTAATTGGTTCGTAGTACTGGCACTTGTATGCGGCGGATTTATAGGGGGCATCTTTGGTACGTTCGTTGCAAAGCGTTTAAGCAAACAACGACAAACCCTTAACTATATATTCTCTGCTGTTGTCATCACCGTAGCCATCTATATGATTATAAAAAATGCAGACGCTTTGAATTTATGAATCTGTATTTTAGAAATGTGACTTTAAGAATCGCGAGTAAGATAATTCAATAGTTCAATTATGTATTCATCCTTCCTTTACTTTTTTGTACAAGGAAGGATTTTTTTCAGATGTGAGATGAATTTTTTCACATTTGCTAAGACTCCAGCAAAAGCAATGGGTTATTCCAATGAATGAAAATGATCAAACAGTTTTGTATCAACAAAAACAACAGCATTCCCTGGTTATTAAGGGCAATTTTTATTTTGGCATGATTTTTGCGATATAGTTTGGTGTAGTAATTAGCTAGATAGGGGGATGCGAAATGAATTACAACTTAAATCAGGAAATTAACCGGATGAAAACAGCTTATGAAAAGTGGGATGACCTTGAGACTCGCTTTGGTGTGAATGATATCCTGCCCATGTGGGTGGCCGATATGGACTTTAAGGCGCCGCCCCTGCAGTGATTAAAGCCTTAAAGGAAAGGGTAGAACACATCGCATGTCCCCGCTCTACTATGGAAAAAGCTCTACTTCAGTTAGAACAAGCAGTCAAGCAACTTTCCCATACAGGAAAGTAAAACATAAGAATATTGGGGAGGAATTAAAATGCACACGAATGATTATGATTTCAAAAATTTTGTTCAAGATATGACGGTTATGGTGGAACGGAGTCAGAATGATAACGAATGTGTTGTGGAAGCAGAAAGGTTAGTTGGTAAATTAATTCAATCCCAATCATGGCTTCCTTCTGAGAAAAGAAGACCAAGTGAGGAAGGGTACTCGCGGCATCTGTTGTATTGTGACCCAGAGGATCGTTTCGAAGTGATCGCGCTAGTCTGGAAGCCCGGCCAGAGGACCACTCTTCATGATCACGATGATACATGGGGAGCAGAAGGAGTTGTCGCGGGAAAGGTTAAAGTGACTAATTATATACGATTAGAGGAATTATCTGGGGGCAATATTGTTAAGTTACAGCATACTGATACCATCATTGTAAACGAGCAGAATACAGGAAAGCTACTGCCTCCAGCAGACTGTCATATCTTGGAGGGGGTAGGTAATAAACCAGCTATCACGATCCATGTTTATGGAAAGCAATTAAGAAAATTTCGGGTATTCACCCCTTTAGACGAAGAGGGGCTATATCTTGCAAAAGAAAAGCGGGTTGAATACTCCCCTGCTTAGAATCGCTTAAATAGTGAAAGTGTGGTCCGGTCTGTCCCTTAGACGTTCCGGACTCATGAACTTTATGCTTGATTACTATAACTGAATTAGACATTATATATATTTTACACTTAGAAAAAGATAATTGGTTATTTAAAATTAGCGATTGGTACTTTAACTGCAATGTTTCTATTTTTTATTAAGATTCAATATACCCGCTACCGCTTATGGTTGCTAAAATAAAAGTATGCCCACTCAAAATAAAAGGAAGTCCAGTAAGATGATAGAGATACCAATTTTCTCCTTGGCTTTGCTATTACAATTTTTTTGACCGGAGTTACTTCGTTCGCAGCCTGATAGATAAAGAAGAAGGCAGCCAGCGAAACACCTGACTTCAAAAAAGACGACTTAAAATCTTATTCCAAAATTTTAGAGTCGTCCTTTTTTCAATTGTCTTACAAACTATTTGTGTTCTGTATAATTTAGAAGCGCATGAAAGAAGTTCCTACAATGATCAATAGAATGAACAATACAACGATTAGTACAAAAGTACTACCTCCGCCATAGCCGCCACCATAGCCGTAACCTCCGTAACCATATGATCCCCAACACATAACTTTTCACCACCTATTGGAATATTAGAGGAAAAACACTCTACTATGTATATATATTTCATCATGCAAGTATTGATTGGACAAACTTCATAGTTCAGGGAAAAAATCAGTACACTGATTAAAAACTTTCGAAAAATAAAAAGAAGCATCTGCAATACATGCATATGCTTCTTCAGAGGTAATTATATGTGATCTGGATCGGCGGTAGTAATAGCATATGTACTGGAACTAAAAAGGAATGAACAGGCGCTGAGGTGAAATAATATTTTGCAAATGGGCATTAGAGAGGACATCAGGGCATCAAATTATAATTTGACTTTTTTAAGGATATTTCTATTCGCTAGGACTAGTTTTGCCGCTATATTTATGTGAATGAGGATGGGACCCATTAACTGATGTTACACCTTGAAAATGATGAAAATGTCCACCATTTGGCAGAGGGACAGCAGGACCAGTAACGCCTCGAATTTCATGTTTATGCCCGTCATTAAAGGAAGTAACAGTATGGAAATTATGGGTATGGGGCACTCCAGTGGGAGCAGGTTCTGTTGTACCAGCATATCGATGATCGTGCCCAACATTAAAAGAGGTTACTCCTGCAAAATGATGTCTATGAATTGGTCTTCCGTCCCATGAAGTTAGAAATAAAGTATGAGAATGCTCAGATTCCAAATTTGAATCAGCTGAATGAACAACAAATCCGGTAACCTGTATTTCCATACGATTTACCACCTTCCATATTCTTTTTTACACTTTATGAAAATGGTCGAAAATTAATACGTACTTTTTTTCAGAATGGATCGCTATGATTACTTTATTTAATTTAGCAAAAAAATAGACCAATAGGCCCTAAAGGATTAATCAAAGATATCTTCCTGTTTTTTTGTGAAATAAATGATTTATGACATTTGTACTGCTTGTTGTTTCATTTTTAATTTTTGCTTTAAGACAGAAATCATATCAAGGAAGTAATCTGCTTCTCTTGCTACATGGTCCGCTAAACAAGCGGGTTAATAAAAGAACACCTTTACTTATAAAAATTTTCGTTGTAAAATAATGCGGAATACTAAAAATAGTAATTTATGAACTGGAAAATTGTAGCTAGGGTTCCTCTATTTATTTAGGTATGTGACCGAGGGCTACATCTTTTACAAATGTAAAAGGCACCTATTGACATAAAAGGTCCGAGGGGAAAGGTTCAGCGTATTTGTTATGCGTTGAAATCTTTCCTTTCGGACCTTTTTTATTTTTGAAGGAGGTTTTTTATATGAAGAGAATTGATGAAATAAAAGCTGGTGTTGCTATTATTATTTTGAACGATGAGAATCAAGTCTTGTTACAGAAAAGAGCTGATGTAGGGCTATGGGGTATTCCTTCAGGACATATAGAAAAAGGGGAAACAGTTTCTGAAGCAGCTATAAGGGAAGTAAAAGAAGAAACCAATTTAGATATAAGAATTACAAAGCTGATTGGTGTTTACTCTGACCCAAGTTCACAAGTATTTACTTATCCAAGTGGTAAAGTAGTACATTTTATAACAACTTGTTTCCTTGCTGAAATTACTGGTGGCGAACTTAGATGTAATTTAGATGAGTCACTTGAAATTAAGTTTTTTAAACTCCAAAAACTACCGCACGATTTATTGAAAATGCATCCTCAATGGTTAAAGGATGCTATTGCAAAAAAAGAATTAGCATTCATTCGTTAAAGTGAAATCCTTATCAAAGTAAAGGAGCAGGGTATTAACCTTATAATTCAGAAGTAAGGCCATTACAAATTAGACATGTAAATATGTAACGTCCTTTAATTTAAGGCTGTGTTATAGGCCATTTACGGGGATAGCGGATATAACCATGCTGTACAAAAGATTAATTTATCAGAATGGAGATTAAGATATGAAAAAAGTTTTAAGTATTGCCGGTTCAGATTGTAGTGGAGGCGCTGGCATTCAAGCCGACTTAAAAACCTTCTCGGCTCATGGCGTTTTTGGAATGAGTGTCATAATTTCAGTGGTAGCCGAAAATACGAGCCGCGTCATTGACATCCAGGATGTCAAGCCGGATATGATTGAAAAACAAATTGATGCTGTTTTTGAGGATATTGATGTGGACGCTGTGAAAGTTGGTATGCTCTCACAGCCCGCTTCCATGAAAACAGTCGCAGGAAGGTTAAAAAAATATTCTCCAGCCAATATTGTTATTGATCCTGTTATGTTTGCTAAAAACGGATGTCCGCTTATGAACCCTGATGCAATAGACACACTGATTAAAACGGTTATTCCGTTAGCAGACCTTCTAACGCCCAATATTCCTGAAGCGGAGAAAATTGCTGGTATAAAAATTAATAATGTTGAAGATATGAAAAAATCTGCGGTAGCCATTTATAATATGGGATGTAAAAATGTCATTATAAAAGGTGGTCATGCTATAGGAAATGCGCTGGATATACTGTTTGACGGGGATAAATTTTATTCGTTTGACGTACAGCGTGTTGAGACAAAAAATACGCATGGCACAGGCTGCACCTATTCATCCGCAATAGCATCTAACCTCGCATTGGGGTTTGAATTACAGGAGGCGGTACATAGAGCAAAGGAATATGTTACAATCGCAATTCAGCATTCCTTGTCAATCGGAAGGGGCAATGGCCCCACTCATCATTTTTATGAACTTTACCAAAATGGATTAAAGAAAGAAGCTGGGATACAGCAAGGTTGAAACAACTATTTTGTAATAAAAGACTCTGTTAGTGTTTTTTCTTATTTCACTTTTAACTACTGCGGAAGTTTTAGCAGCACTTCATCCCACTACAGGTGCGATAGCATTGCAGCATGCGAATCTCGGAGAAGAAGGAGAGATATCTGCTAATCTACAGTTTACTGACGCATTCAGTCCAGGCTTAAGCATAGGATTCGGTGGTGCATTCATAGCTATTAGCGAGAGCTTGCAATGGGGGCTATTGCCGACGAATATTTTTGAAGTCTTTCAATTTACGGTACTTTCCTCCGGATATTAATGTTTTTTGTTTTAAAATTCATAATGTGTTTAATTTTTGACACATTGATTTAAATGTTTCTATGCTATCCTTAATTTATAATATGTAATTAAACTTTTTAAATCCTTGGAGGGTTATTAATGAGCTGTGGTTGTACATCAAAATTAAAAGATGGGAAAGACATCGTTGACCATGTTAAAAGTAAAGGGAAAGAAAACTTTGCACCAACAGTGGCGCACGAGATTAGATGTGAGTGTGGAGAAACATTTATATTAGAAACGGTTATTATGAACTGCCCAAAATGTGAAATGACTTATGCGGTAACACCTTGTGGGTCAGATGATAAAAACAATATTAAGCTTGCTGGCATAAAATACTCATAATAACTAAATTTTTTATACAAACAAAGATGTTAAAGTAGATAGAATAGTTCTTTTATACAAATGCTACCCTTCATTTAATCACAATGATTTAAGAAAGGTAGCATTTTCACTTTACTTAGAAGCTTTGAGAAAACCACTAATGAGGCATATTCGTGTTAGTGTTCATATTCATATTGTTAGTTTGCAGCATTCCTTGTGCAGGTGCATAAGCATTTAGAAGCTGCTGCATATCCTGCTGGGCAAGCTGCGGTACCTGATAGTAATGATGTTTATTTTGATAAATAGAGAGCTCATACGCCATTTCAATACAATTTGGTACAGAATCAGCAAGCACACGGCGAACCACTGGATTGGTAACTTCACATGCTGCCATTGTTTTCATTGATGCTCCTGATTTTGCAGAGCCAAGCATCATCCCTGAAATGCAGGCATCTGTAAGCTCTGTTGGAGATTGCGCCGGTTTTTTCGGCTGAGAAGGTTGCAGCCCATAAACGAAGTCATTTCCTTGTTTCATTTTATAGCTCTGAGTCGGTTTTGAAGGATCTTGTCCGGTTTTGAAACAGTCTACCGTAATATTGTATTCATCTTGCATAAATTGATATTGACGATCCAGAATATCAAGTAATTCTGGATCTTTTACGTATTGCCGTAACATCATATACTGATCCATTGTGCCAACTGATCCCGATAATACTTCATGTACATCGAATACTTCATGACCTCCATGGTTCATCTGAGTCGGAACAGTCCCGGTATGCATATTTTGGTGCATTTGCCCTTGTTGGTTTTGCATCATCTCAAAAAACCTCCTATTTTTATTGAACAACCATAGTTATTATGTTTCTAAAAACGGGAGTTATTCGGTCTTCTATATGAATTTGTTGTTTTAAATATTAATTCCATGTCAATAATGACAGGTAGTTGAATTTTGGGGGTGCAGGTAAGTGAAAGAGGAACTGAAGATATTCTATCGGATTTTTACGACTACCTTTGATGCTATTGAAAAATTTATGAAGATGCTGGATCCGGTTATAAAAAATGCCACAGATGACCATGAGCGCCTATATTATCATCATATTTTTGAAGAAGAAGAGCAGCGGCTTTCACGCTTAGTAGAGCTAATTCCGCTTATTCAAAAATTTGAGGAAAAAGACCAGATAGTTTTTACTCCAACTAATAATGAATTTAATCGTCTTCTACAAGAGCTGAATCTTGAAAAATTCGGCTTGCATAATTTCGTCGAACATCTTGATTTAGCCCTGTTTCGTTTTACCGATGAGGAACGGAGCACGATGTTAAATCAATTGCGTGAGGTATCTTATCATGATTATCAGCAGGTAAAAGCAATGTTAAACGAGATTAATAGCCGCTTTGATCATGATTACGTTGACCCGCATGCCCATCATGATGAGCATCATGACCATCTTGACCGCCCTGCTTCGAAAGTTCCAGTTACGGATGCTCAGTTCAAATATAAAAAGGGGTTTACGGTAGGGAGCTTACGTTAGGTTTTTAAAGAATAAACACAAAAGTCCGCGGAATCACATACAAAAAGCTAAACCGAAAACCCAAAACATGCCCAAAAATAAAAATAGAGAGGAAAAAACCATGAACAAATCACAAATATTTCCGGATTCACCAATTTCTGATCAAGAATTCGACCAATTAGATAAAACGGTCATTGAAACAGCACGAAGGCAGTTGGTTGGCCGCTGTTTTATCGAATTATATGGACCTCTTGGACGAGGAATGCAAAGCATCGCTAACGATATTTATACAGAAACAATTGAAGCTAAAATGGACATCCAAGGTTCCTTTGATACTGCTTTCGAATCAAGTAAGCGCGTCAATCATACCATTCCTTTGCTGTACAAGGATTTCATCCTGTTTTGGCGTGATTTAGAACAGGCAAAGGTGTTGGATATCCCGATTGATTTTTCAGCGGCAGCAAACGCTGCCCGCGATGTCGCCAATTTAGAGGATCAAATGATTTTTCACGGGGCAAAAGAATATGATATCCCTGGTCTAATGAATGTACAGGGGCGCCTTACCCATTTGATTGGCGAATGGTTTGAATCAGGTACATCCTTTCAGGATATTGTCGAGGCAAGAAGCAAACTCCTTGAGATGAACCATAATGGCCCGTTTGCCCTTGTGTTGTCACCGGAGCTTTATTCACTTATCCACCGTGTACATAGGGATACAAATGTATTAGAAATCGAACATATTCGCGAGCTGGTAACAGATGGAGTGTTCCAATCACCTGTGTTAAAAGGGAGAGCAGGAGTCATTCTAAATACAGGAAGGAACAATTTGGATCTGGCCGTTTCCGAAGATTTCGATACCGCCTATATGGGGCAGGAAGGGATGAACCACCCATTCCGGGTGTATGAAACGGTAGTATTACGTATTAAACGACCTTCGGCCATCTGCACTCTGGAATTTATAGGGGAATAACGAGTGGGGCAGCGAGATTTTACTGTAGGATCGCTTATTCCTAGAAAAATAGTATCAGTCGTTAAGGAATTAGAAAGTCCAGCGGCGCCAGCCAGCAAACATAATTGTCCAGCAGGGGGGCAATCAATTTGAGATTTCGCCAGAAAAAGGAAAACTACTTGATGCTGCTCTTAACCAGGGAAAGCCGCTCCAGTTTAAATGCCGAAAAGGAACCTGTGGCCAGTGTACAGTAAAGGTTGTCCAAGGAAAGGGACTATCCAAGCCAAACGAACAAGAATTTAAAAAGCTAAATAAAGAAATCGCCAACGGGTATCGCCTAGCATGTCAGGCAGAGATTCTCTAATAAAAAAGAGGTCCATCATCGGACCTCAGTTAGGCATGTAAACGAACTAATTTATCTTCAACAGGGAACGGCAGTGAAATATTGTTATTTTTAAGTTCTTTCACACTGATATCTTGAACAAGCTTCAGTGCTTCTTTTTTAAAAGTTGGGGTTACGAAACCGGCATTTACTTCACATAATCTTTGTAAGTATTGCAATGTATCGCGAACCATGATTTCTTTAATAAAAGTGTTATTTAGCTGGCAGATCAGTTTGTGCTGCAAGCCTTTAATGACGGCAATTTGATCGACATGCACGATGATGTTAGCACCATCTTCATCGATAAAACCGACGGAAAAATATTGTCCTTTTGAGATATCAACATTGGTAAACACGGGGTTTAGGTAGGTTTCACCAGATGATAAGCGAATCGAATCTGCTTCCGCTGCACCGCCGATTTTTCGCTGATTAGCAAGAACTGTGTGAATATCCTTCAACCCAAATAGCATGTTAAACATGTTGTATCCCCCTCCGATGTGATGTCTATACTCGTCATTTTATAGATAATGAGAATCATTGTCAATGGAATTCGAATCCTAAATATGGCGGTTAATCGAACATTATCGGAATAAAATATAATGCATGCGGAAATTACTGTAAAATTGGCATAAAAAAATACTTGCTTTCATACTCGGAATCATATAGAATAAATCTTACAAAAAACGGAAGGGTGACCTTGGAACGATGATCTTATAATCCTATTTCTCATGAAAAAAATATAATCTTTTTTCTGGATAGGATTTGTCTGTACTTTTTTACATATCGATAAGATCATTGTGTCCCTTCTGTCAGGGATATTGTGCCGCTTTGAAATTGTATTGTGCCGCCTCCTACCAGAAATTTACGTAGGGGGTTTTTATATGGAAAGCAATGTAACACAAACAGCACCAACCGGAGGTTTATTTGGCAACCGTGTCTTTCTCGCAATAATCATGTCCGGATTATTTTTACAGATAGGTATTTGGGTCCGGAACTTTGCCGTGCTACTGTTTGTAATGGAACAGACCAACGGCGACGCCTTTGCAGTCTCGATGATCTCGGTGGCTGAATTTGCGCCAATCTTTATTTTTTCTTTTATCGGCGGGACCTTTGCGGACCGCTGGGCACCGAAAAAGACAATGGTCTGGTGCGATATTTTAAGTGCAGTATCCATTTTTGTCGTGCTGATTACACTTGTTTTTGGAACGTGGAAAGTAGTATTTTTCGCGACCTTAATCTCAGCCATTCTCTCACAATTCTCCCAGCCATCAGGGATGAAATTGTTTAAAATGCATTTGTCGGCAGACCAAGTGCAGCAAGCAATGTCTGTTTATCAAACCGTCTTTGCTTTATTCATGGTATTAGGCCCGGTTATTGGAACATTCGTCTTTCAATCGTTTGGTATTGATATCTCGATCACAATTACGGGTCTCGCCTTCTTGCTTTCAGCGGGTGCACTAGCATTCCTGCCAAAGGATCGTCCATTAGATGAAGTAAGTGAATCAACATTATTGCAAGAAATGAAAAGCGGTATTAAATATGTTCTTGGAAAAAAAGAATTAAGTTTATTGGGCTTGTGTTTCATGGCTGCAGGTCTGGGGATTGGCTTCATTAATCCGTTATCCATTTTCCTTGTTACAGAACAATTAGACTTGCCAAAGGAAAACCTTCAGTGGCTGCTAATGGTCAATGGTGTCGGGATGATTCTTGGCGGGGCAGCAGCGATGATTTTTGCTAAAAATGTCGCTCCACAAAGGCTGCTTGTATTTGGAATGCTTGTCAATGGGATCGGCATCGCTGTTATGGGCTGGTCGACAAACCTATGGATTACATTAATCGCTGAATTTTGTAATGGCCTGATGATGCCTTGTATTCAAATCGGGATCAATACAATGATCTTGCAAAAAACAGAAGAGGCCTTTATTGGCCGAGTGAACGGGATCTTAAGCCCGCTGTTCGCCGGATCAATGGTCATCACGATGAGTGTCGCAGGTATATTAAAAGAGAAATTCTCATTGGTGACTGCGTTTGAAACATCGGCCGTCTTGTTTATCATCGGATTACTTTTCATTTTGCCGCTTTACAATCAAAAACAACAAGCGAAGCAAGAAGCCCTAGGATCAAAATAGCAGAGCAGAGAAATCCTTTTCTCTGCTTTTTTCTTTCTGGCAAGAACACCTCTGACTTAGCCTCGCCAATTGCGAGTTTTCTTTAAGTGGCTGACACTATAGGAAATACCACTAAGGGTTTAGTTTAAATTAGTCTTCAAGTCCATTCCATTTCATTCATTATGTAGGTATAGTTGTATTTTAAGATAAAATTAAGAAATGGTTAAGGACAATTTAAACCTTATTGCCCGATAATAGAAAGGCCACTTAAAAAGTTATCAATCAGGAGTGAAACATAATAAATGACTATTTCGCAGGTAAATATTGATGTTTTTCGAGCAATCAATGACTTAGGAAAACAGCATGATTCCCTAAATCCAATCGCCATCTTCATGGCAGATTACATGATCTATGTTTTAGCTTTAGGTATTGCAGTTTATTGGTTTACTCGAACCAACCAAAATAGAATGATGGTCATTCAGAGTGCTTTTGCCGTTGGGTTAGCTGAGGTCCTTGGAAAAATGGCTGGAACAATCTATTACCATTCCCAGCCATTTGCCGAGCTGCCACATGTAAACAAGCTTATTGCACATGCGGTTGACAATGCGTTTCCAAGTGACCACTCGATCGTGTTTTTTTCAATTTGTTTTTCGTTTTGGCTGGTTCGTAAAAAGGAAGGATGGGCATGGCTTATCATTGCCTGCTTTGTAGGTATCTCTCGTATTTGGGTAGGTGTTCACTATCCTGGGGATGTTCTTACCGGTGCACTAATCGGAATTTGTGCAGCCTCCTTTTCCTATTGGGTTGTTCCGAAGCTTGGCTTTGTTAAATCCGTGCTAATAAAATATGAAAAAGTGGAACAATCGATACTGCCGATAAAAACTAAGATTGAAGACCAGTCCAATCATTTTTAAAAAAGAAAAACCTCTTTGAACTTAGATTCAAAGAGGTTTTGTCTTGCTATGCAAATACCTGTGCACCATATAAGCTGACGACTGTTCCAGCTTTTCCATCGATCGCATTAAACGCTTGGTCTAATGAGGTAATGATTGTTTTTCGTTCAGGACTTGTTTCAGCAAAATTGATGGCCGCTTCTACCTTAGGAAGCATGCTGCCAGAAGCAAAATGCCCGCTCGCGATATAAGTTTGTAACTCTTCAATACTTACATCCTCTAATTTTTTCTGTGTTGGTTTATTAAAATCAATGTATACATTATCGACGGCAGTGAGAATCATGAGCGCATCGGCATCAACAAGCTCAGCAAGCTTTTGTGAAGCAAAATCTTTATCAATCACCGCTTCGATTCCGAGAAAGCCATCCTCTGTTTCTACGACAGGAATCCCGCCGCCCCCGACAGAAATGACAATATTTCCTTGTTCGACGAGAGAATTAATAACCGAATGCTCACGGATGCTTACAGGCTTAGGTGAAGGAACAACCCGCCGCCAGCCGCGCCCG
>Ga0213822_1000413_pt1 | contig 34171 bp, 30 predicted proteins | sample MC6MC0908MG_FD_179872 | JGI IMG/M metagenome (GOLD analysis project Ga0213822, IMG submission 179872) | Enriched soil aggregate microbial communities from Iowa State University, Ames, United States - MC6-MC0908-MG | ecosystem: Environmental > Terrestrial > Soil > Unclassified | place: USA: Iowa... | reverse complement strand
TCGTGCTGTGGCAGGCCGAAGAAGAACTGATCGCCGAGGAGACCTGGGAATCGGTTTGGCACTGGGCCCGGGACGTCTGGCTGGAAAGCTGATCCGCCGGGCGCCCGCCGCCGTTCAATGCCCGGACGAGTCCTTGTGATTGTCCAGGGTGTCGAGCAAGGCCACCTGCATCCGCGTATGCAGGCGGACGAACCAGCGCCAGAGCAGTGCCGCCACGGCAGTCGCCACCACGGCGATCAATACCAGCAACTTGTTGGTCGGCAGGATGCTGGCCGACAAGGCGGCCAATAGCAGGAAGATCACCAGCAGCGAGAGCAGCGGGATCACCTCGGCGATCACCCGGCGCACGCGCTGGGTGTGGCGGCCCGCCATCTCCGGCTTCACGCCCATCTCCGCCAGCAACATCGACAGCGCCTTGAGTTTGCGGTACGCGGCAATCAAAAACGGTAGCGACAGCAACAAAGCCCCGCCCCAGATCAATGCTTTCTGCCAGCTCGGATCACTGATCCACGCTTGCAGATAGGCCGACATCCGTTCGGCAAAATAGCCACCCGAGACAAAAATCGCGATGACCAGGGCCAGGTTGATCCCGACCTGCAACAAAATCCGTCTGATGATCGAGGCTACCACCGCCCCCTCACCTTGGGGCTGGATGCTGCGCAGCCACTCGCCATACATCCCCAGCACCCGCGTCAGCCGTTGCGGCATGACCGTTGCCAACTTGACGGACAACGGATCGGCAGCCCGGATCAGGTACGGCGTCATCAGTGTGGTCAACACCGAGACGGCCACCGCTACCGGATAGAGGAAGTCGCTGGTCACCTGCAAGGTCATCCCCAGCGAGGCGATGATGAAGGAAAACTCGCCGATCTGTGAAAGCCCCATCCCAACGCGCAGTGAGGTGCGTCCGTCGTTGCCCGCGATAAAGGCACCGAGGCCGCAGGACAGCATCTTGCCGAGCACCACGGCGCCAGTGATCACGGCAATCGGCCAGGCGTATTGCAGCAATATGGCCGGATCGAGCATCAGCCCGATGGCGACAAAGAAAATCGCGCTGAACAGATCACGCACCGGCTCCACCAGCCGCTCGATTTTCAGCAGTTGCCGGGATTCGGCCATGATCGCACCGATCAGGAACGCTCCCAGCACCATGCTGTATTCCAGCTTCACCACCAGCAGGCAGAAACCGAAACACAGGCCTAGCACAGTAATCAGCAGCATTTCATTGCTGTCGAACTTCGCCACGTAGGCCAGCACCCTCGGCACCAACAGGATGCCGATGACCAACGCGACGATCATGAACAGCGACAGCTTGCCGACGGTGGAAAACACCTCGCCGGAACTCACTGTGCCGCTGACGGCAATGCTCGACAACAAGGCGATGATGCCGATACCCAGGATGTCCTCGACGATCAACACCCCGAAAATCAGCTGCGCGAAGCGCTCGTTCTTCATCTTCAGGTCGTTGAGGGCCTTGACGATGATGGTGGTCGAGGAGATCGCCAGGATGGCGCCGAGGAACAGCGAGTCCATGGTGCTCCAGTCGAACCAGCGACCAATTTCGTAGCCGATCCAGATCATCAGCACGATTTCGAGGAACGCTGCGATAAACGCTGTGGCCCCGACCTGGAACAACTTGCGCAGGCTGAATTCCAGGCCCAGGCAAAACATCAGGAAAATCACCCCGAGTTCGGCCAATGTCTTGATCGTGTCTTCATCGTGAATGAAGCCGAACGGTGGTGTATGCGGGCCGATGATGAAGCCGGCCACGATGTAGCCCAGTACCACCGGTTGTTTGAAGCGATGAAAGAGTACGGTCACCAGCCCCGCAGCCATCATGATGATCGCCAAGTCTTGGATGAAGCTGATGGCATGCATGTCGGGGCTCCCTGTTCAAAAAGTGACTCATCCCAGAGCCAGATAAGTCCGTTTCCCTTGTAGGAATTGCCCTCGCAACGGGCTTTTGAAGGGTAACACCGCGACTTCCGACAAAAAGACGGTGCAATATATGGAAACAGATCCATCGGCGCGTGACGGCAACCACAGGCGCAGCGTCCCGATATCGGTGGTTTTGAAAACCTGGTGGCCTGTTCGGCCACTCACCAGCACCCGCAGAGGTGCACTCCCCGAATTGCTGCCTTGAACCGTGAGAACGTTATGGAACCCGGAAACGCCCAACTGTCGATGACGGTGTTGATGACCCCCGATATGGCCAACTTCTCTGGCAATGTCCATGGCGGCACCCTGCTCAAATACCTCGACGAAGTCGCCTATGCCTGCGCCAGCCGCTACGCCGGACGCTACGTGGTGACCCTCTCGGTCGACCAGGTGATCTTTCGTGAGCCGATTCATGTCGGCGAGCTGGTGACCTTCCTGGCGTCGGTGAACTACACCGGCAACACGTCGATGGAAGTGGGGATCAAAGTCGTGACCGAAAACATTCGCGAACGCTCGGTACGCCACACCAATAGCTGTTTTTTCACCATGGTTGCGGTGGATGACCAGCGCAAGCCGGCTGTTGTCCCTCCGTTGCAACCGCAGAACGGCGAAGAAAAGCGCCGTTATGAACAAGCCCAGCAACGCCGGCAGATCCGCCAGGAGCTGGAAAAGCGGTATCAGGAGATCAAGGCGGACGGGCCTTAACGGATCGACAAAGATCAATGTGGGCGCGCGCTTGCTCGCGATGGCGATGTCACAGCCAACATCTATGTTGAATGTGATGCCCTCGTCGCGAGCAAGCTCGCTCCCACAGGATTTGCAGCATTTCCACGGTGCCGATCAGAGGCTGATCGGCACCGCCTCGAAACGCACTCGTGGATGGGCAATCCGATCCTGGGCTCGGATCAGTTGCAGCTCGTAGCTGGCGCAGGCCTGGGTTTCCAGCAGCACCTCATGCACCGCTGCGGCGGCGAACTCGAACGCCGCCACCAGGCTGTCCCCCAGCAGTATCCGCGCCAGGAACAACCCCGACGTCAGGTCACCCACGCCCACAGGCTGGCGAGGGAAAGCCAGCAGCGGACGGCGGAGATGCCAGTTGCCGTCGGCGGTCACCAGCAGCATTTCGAAGCTGTCATCGGGCTTGCCGGGATAGGCCAGATGCTTGACCAACACCGCTTTGGGCCCACGAGCGAGCAATGCACGGGCCATGGCCAGGCAGTCCAGCAGTGATTGCGCCTTGCGCCCCGAAAAACTGTCCAGCTCCAGCTGGTTCGGGCACATGAGGTCCGCCACGGCAGCGGCTTCTTCCAGCAGAAACTCACTCACTTCGGGCGCCACGATGCAGCCTTTCTCTGGATGCCCCATGACGGGGTCACACAGGTACAGGGCCTTGGGGTTGGCAACCTTGATCCGCGCTACCCCCGTCAGGATCGCCCGTCCCTGGGCGGCGCTGCCCAGGTAACCGGACAGCACCGCATCGCAATTACCCAGCTCACCGATCGCCGCGATGCCCTCCACCAAGGCCGGTATCTGATGCGGCGCAAGCACTTCCCCAGTCCATTGCCCGTACTGGGTGTGATTGGAGAACTGCACGGTATTAAGCGGCCATACATTCACCCCAATCCGCTGCATCGGAAACACGGCAGCGCTGTTGCCGGCGTGACCGAATACCACGTGAGACTGGATGGCAAGCAGATGAGGTGTGCGTTTCATGCGGGAAGTTTCCGTAAAACGATTGAAATTCGAGCCGCGCAGTATGCGACTAAACGCAGCCTATACGACAGACCGGCGACACAGTTAAGCTGACTGCAACTTGTTGGAGCACTTCGTTCATGCTGACCCTTGGAAATATTTTCGTGCTGATGCTGCTGGCTACCGGCGGCGCCTGGCTGTGGCATAACCATGGCTTGCGCGAACGGGCCTTGGCGAGGGTCATGCAGCATTGCGCCAACCTCAAGATCGAGCTGCTGGACGGCAACGTGGCGCTGAAAAAGATCGGCTTCGTGAAAGATGCGAACGGACGACGACGCTTGGCGCGTATCTATAATTTCGAATTTACCGTCACGGGTGAAACCCGCCATTCGGGCACCATTACCCAGTTCGGTGCCCACAGCGCGCACATCGAGCTGGCCCCCTACCCGATGCCATTCGAGGAATCACCGCCCACGCCGATTGAACCGGCCCAGACCAGGCCCAGAGCTGAGGTCATCGAGTTGAGCCAGTGGCGTCAGGAACACAACAAGTGGAAGCCTTGAAACACGACTGACTCAGGGGTACCGACAATTCGCCAGACCGGCTTGCAGGGCATCGACGTCTTGCAGCTCATCGAAAATCAGTTCGATCCGTGAGTCCTGGCGCCACTCGCTGGCTTTCCAATCCAGTGCGGCGCCGTCCAACGCATTGGCTGATACCCAGCCGTCGGCGCTGTGGATAACCAGCTTCGCGCGTTTCCAACCCCAGCCTAGCAGCCATTGAGCCAATGCCGCCGTGTCGAATGACTGGCTCGGATGCCAGCGCCAGCCGATACTCCAGCTGCCTTCCTGCTGCTGATACAGGCAGATCGGCGACTTCGGGTCTGTCCAGATGGCTGACATCTGTCCCACGTCCTTGGGCAAGACCACGTTATCCACAACCCCACTCCCTCGAGCCGCCAACCCCGGCAGTCGCTCAATCGGCAACACCGCCTGTTGTGTCCAGTACAGCCCACGCGGCGGCAGTTGCGCAGTGATGCGAGCGCGATCGGTTTCGGTGAGGTTTTCGGATTTGTTCAACACCAACAATCCGGCGCAGTCCAAAGTTTGTCGTTGGGCATCGGGCAACGGCTTGCCCGCCGCCATCGCCTGGGCATCCAGCACCAGCACACAAGGCTGGACCGTCAGCACCCCGAGCCAGGGCGCTTCGCTCAGTTGCCGCATCAGTTGCGCCGGATGGCCCAGCCCGGAAGGTTCGATGAACAGTCGGTGCGGTCGCGCCTTGCGCAGCAAACGACCGAGACCGACCTGAAAGGGCGCACCGTTGACGCAACACAAACACCCCCCGGCCACCTCGCCCAGTGCGATACCATCGGCGGCCTGGGTCAGCAGCGCGGCGTCCAGGCCGATCTGGCCGAACTCGTTGATCAACACCGCCCAGCGTTCGTTGGCCGGGCGCTGGGCCAGCAGTTGCTTGATCAAACTGGTCTTGCCCGCGCCCAAGGGGCCGGCGATGACATGGGTGGGAATGTTCTGCAACATAATCGACGGCTTTCGATGGAGGTGAAAATGCGGATGATCGGCTGGTTGTTACTGGCACTGACTTCGAACCAGGCACTGGCCCAGGCCTGTGTGGTGCACAGTCAGGCGGAACGCCTCGATGTGAAAGTCTGCCAGCAGAACCGCAACATTCCGCAGAAGTTGTTCGCCGACGGTTTCTGCCAGCCAAGCCTCGCCGGGCAAAAAGTCGAGGTGCAGTACGTCGATCAGTGCCCTGGCGGCGCGTTTGGTATCTGCAGCAACGCCCAAGTCGCCAATATGCCCTACCACCAGGATATTCACTATTACGGCGTGGCCACCGATGCGGCTTATCTCCAGCCGTTTTGTGAAGGGCAAAGCCAGGGTACCTGGCTCAAGCCTTAGGCCAGCCAGTCCAGCGTGAGGATCAATCGACGTTCCCCCGGGGCCGGCTCCGGCGAACGATGGATCAGACCGAAACCTTCATTGCCGTGCCATTTCTCGCCTTTAAGCAACGCCACATCACCGCTGCAAAGCTGCTGGATCACCCGCGGATCGCTTGGCTCGGCTTCGGGCTGCGCCAGGCATAGACGGTCCATGGCGCCTTCCTCCAGCCACTGGCTGCCGACGCCGGCGTAAGTGGTGATCAGCCGTACTGGCACGTGGTCGACGTGAAAGCGCGGGCACATGGCCTTGTCCAGCGTTCGTAGACGCAGGCCGATGCGCCGAGCCCCCAGCAGGCAAGCAAAGGCGCTGACCAGCCAGGCGACGTCGGCGATAAAGCCTTCGTAGCCTTGCAGGTCGCTGAAGCCCTTGGCGAGACCGTTCAACGCCGGTGGCGCGTCCTCTTCCGGCAATTCGAGAACCAGCGACTCAGCCAGAGGCTCATCCAGCGAAAGCACCAACGCCGAAAAATCGTGGATGTGGGCCGGAAGCTCACGCTGCCAGACCGCCAGGTTGGTGCCGTCGTCCAGGATCTGCGTCAGAATCCGCGGCGTTTCGCCCTGGACCTGCCGCACCTGCGCAGCCTTTTTCAGAGTGGGCGCCAGCATCACGCCGCGACCTCGTCATGCCACGGGCCGAACGGGTCCGGCAGCAAGCGCCAACTTTCGGCACCCAGGGCCATTTCAGCGTCGGTGAGCAGGCAGGCATCCAACTCCGCGCTGAGCCGGGTGAAGTCGATGTTTTGCCCGATGAATACCAACTCCTGACGGCAATCGCCCGTGGTCGCAAGCCAGTTGTTCAGGATGGCAGCGGTGCTTTCTTCGTCCTGCGGCCATTGGCTTTTTGGCACGAAACGCCACCAGCGCCCGGCAAACCCATGCCGCATTAAGCCACCGGCCTGGGACCAACTGCCCGCTTCTTCGGGTTTGCTGGCCAGCCAGAAGAAACCCTTGGAGCGTAGGAGCTTGCCATTGGTCCATGGGCGGTCGATCAAATTGAAAAACCGCTGGGGATGAAAGGGTCGGCGCGCCCGATAGGCCGTCGAGGCGATGCCATATTCTTCGGTCTCGGGCACATGTTCGCCGCGCAGCTCCTGTAGCCAGCCAGGGGCTTGAGCCGCTCGTTCAAAGTCGAAAAGGCCGGTGTCGAGAATGCTCCCCAGGGGGACCTGCCCCATGACCATGGGGATGATCCGGGCCTGGGCGTTGAGACGTTGCAGAATGGAGACCAACTCCTCCCGTTCGTGACGGCTGATCAGGTCGATTTTGCTGATCAAAATCACGTCGGCGAACTCGATCTGCTCGATCAGCAAGTCAGTAATCGAGCGCTCGTCTTCCTCGCCCAAGGTTTCACCCCGTGACGCAAGGCTTTCGGCGGCCTGGAAATCCAGCAGGAAATTCACGCCATCAACCACCGTCACCATCGTGTCGAGCCGGGCGACATCGGCCAGGCTGCGGCCCTCTTCATCACGAAACGTGAAGGTTTCAGCCACCGGCAAGGGTTCAGAAATACCCGTCGACTCGATCAGCAGATAATCGAAGCGCCCTTCCCTGGCGAGCTGACCGACTTCCTCCAGCAAGTCCTCGCGCAGCGTGCAACAGATGCAGCCATTGCTCATTTCCACCAGCTTCTCTTCGGCACGGTTCAGGGTGACATCACGCTGGACTTCGCTGCCATCGATGTTGATCTCGCTCATATCGTTGACGATCACGGCGACCCGTAGATTGTCGCGATTACGCAGTACGTGATTGAGCAGCGTGCTTTTACCGGCACCGAGAAATCCGGAAAGTACAGTGACAGGAAGGCGTTTGGGCATCAGGTATATCCTCATCGGGGCGGCCTTTGCTCACGCTGTTCATGCGTGTTGCGGCTCGTTTTCAGGCTTTTGACTGGGTTCAAGATCTGCGTGCTTTTTATGTTATAGTATAACAACACAACTCAACCAGCCCTGCTGCCTTATTGGTTTGAGAACAATCAATGCGCAATCATTTGAAATTCGTCTTAGTGAGCCCGTTGTTGCTGTGGGTGTTGAGTGCTTCGGCGCAAAACTCGCTCTTGGCGAACTGTACCCGCAGCGCGAATTTACTGGCTTGTGTGGATGGGCAAGGCAATGCCTACAGCGTCGCGACGAGGGGAAATACGATTTACTTGCGTGGTTTTGAAGCGCTTAGTCATCGTTATTGGGCGCAAACCAACAGTCGTTACGGTCAGCTCACGTTCTTTACAGGCTTGGCGTCCGACGGTGAGAGTTGGGTTGGATACAGTCGGCGTGTTGGCTGGACGACGATCAATCGGTTTTCCAGCTCGGGCGGTAGCGCCGGAAAATTCGTCTGCGGTCGTATGAACGGTTGCCAAGATTCGCCACGCTGATGTTTCACGTGGAACGTGAGCGGAGCAGATGAAACTCCGTTCATAGAAAAGGTTTCTTCGAATTAACTGTTATACTATAACATTAACTCGAACCTACGATGGACCTTGACCATGAATGCGTTAACGCTGCCAGACGTTGCTGCGCAGGTTTCAAGCCAAGCGTTGCCCCTCGATTGGGTCGGCATGTGTGGCATCGCAATACCCGTGTTAATCGACGGTCAGCGTCTCAGCGCGGTCGCCGACGCGGGTGTCAGCCTCGACGATGGAGATGCTCGGGGCATTCACATGTCACGCCTGTACCTGGCATTGGAAATGCTGGAAGAGACGCCGCTTTCGCCGATACTCCTGCGCCGCATACTGCAGCAGTTTCTCGATAGCCATGAAGGCTTATCCCAGACTGCTTCACTAAGTATTCATACAGATTTGCTGCTCAAGCGTCCGGCGCTGACTAGCCCCTTGGCTGGTTGGAAGCGTTATCCGGTGAGCATTGAAGCGCGGCTGAGAAACGCAGTGTTCCACGTGGAACTGAAAATTCAGATTCCCTACTCTTCCACCTGTCCTTGCTCAGCAGCACTGGCACGACAATTGATCCAGCAGCAATTCCTGAATGACTTCGCCAACAAGAGACTCGAGCACGCCGACATCCTCGCCTGGTTGGGCTCAGCAAACGGCATTGTGGCTACCCCCCATAGCCAGCGTAGTACCGCTACGCTGAGTCTAAGGTTGAAGGCCAACGTCGACGAATTGCCACTGCTGTCTCTGATCAACGACGCTGAAGCCGCCCTCGGCACTGCTGTGCAAACTGCAGTCAAACGCGCCGATGAACAGGCCTTCGCCCTCGCCAACGGCCAGAACCTGATGTTCTGCGAGGATGCCGCTCGGCGATTAAGCGCCGCCTTGCAGCGGTCATCCCACATCGTCGCCCTGGATGTTCGCGTCGTCCACGCCGAAAGCCTGCACGCCCATGACGCCGTGGCCGAAAGCCGCTGGCAGCGGGAGGCATCATGATCCGTTGCCACGCGTTGCGCTGGGGCGCGCCCGGACAGCCCCTCACGCCGGCGCTGAACCTGGAGCGGCCGGCGGGTAGCCTGACCGCCATCATCGGCGCCAATGGCTCAGGTAAAAGCAGCTTGCTGAAAGTGCTCGCGGGGCTGCAAAAACCGCTCTCCGGGAAAGTCTCGCTGGATGTTCCACGGCGTGGCGGTGTCTCGTTCCTGCCACAGCAGCTACATCTGGATCGGCAATTCCCCATCAGCCTGCAAGAATTGGTGGCCGCCGGCTCCTGGGGTAACCGCCACACGCCAGCCATGCGAAGGCAGTTGCTCCAGACGGTCCTGGAAGACTGGGCCCTGGCAGGTCTGGAACATCGTCCGTTGATGGCGCTGTCTGGCGGCGAGTTACAACGCGCCCTGCTGGCTCGCTTGAGTCTGGCTGAAGCGCCGTTGCTGTTGCTCGACGAACCCCACGCAGCACTCGACGAACAAGGCCAGACACTGCTGTGGAAACACATTCACGGCTGGCACGCTGCAGGCAGGACTGTGGTGGTGGTCTGCCATGACTTGGCGGCGGTACGCGAGCACGTGCCTGACACATTACTGATCCGCCACACCGGCTGTGTACTGGATCGCAGTGTCGAGTTGATTGCCCAGCAACCTTGCACGTGGGTGGCCTGATGCTCGCGGCCACCCACTTCTGGCAGCCATTTCAGGAGTTCGTCTTCATGCGTCGGGCCTTGCTTGGCGGCTTGGTGTTGGCATGCAGCACGGCCCCGCTGGGGGTCTTTTTGATTCTGCGCCGCATGAGCCTGATCGGCGACGCCGTGGCCCACGGCATCCTGCCCGGCGCGGCCCTGGGGTTCTGGTTCGCCGGGCTGAGCCTGCCGGCCCTGACACTGGGCGGTCTCGGTGCGGGCCTGGGTATGGCCGGGCTCGCTGCGTGGATCACCCGTCGTACCGGTCTGCGGGAAGACGCCAGCCTCGCGGCGATCTATCCCATTTCCTTGGCAGCTGGTGTGTTGATACTCGGCATGGCCGGCAAGCGCCTGGACCTGCTTCATTTGTTGTTTGGATCAGCACTGGCAGTAGACGGCCCGACGCTCACCGGCATGCTCTGGGTTTCCGGAGCCAGCCTGGTAGCGATGGCGCTGATTTACCGACCCCTGCTTCTCGACACCCTGGATCCGCTGTTCCTGCAAACCGTCAGTCGCCTGGGTCCCTTGGCCCATGGTGTGTTCCTGACCTTGGTGGTGTTGAACCTGGTGATCGGCTTCCAAGCCATCGGTGCGTTGATGGTGGTCGGCCTGATGATGCTGCCGGCTGCCGCTTCGCGGTTCTGGAGCCGTCGACTGCCGGTCCTGATGATGGTCGCGGCGCTGCTCGGTTGCCTGTCGGTGTGGCTTGGCCTGTTGTTGTCCTTCTACCTATCGCTGCCCAGCGGGCCCGCCATCGTACTGGTGGCGGGTGCGTTGTATCTGTTGTCCGTGGTGTTCGGTCCGGTGCACGGCTTGCTGCGCCGCCCGCCTTTGCTCACATCCCAATGAGGTGTTTCCCGATGCGCGTCCTGCTCGTGCTGTTCAGTCTGATGCTGTCCATGTCTTTATCTGCCGCCGAAAAACTTCAGGTAGTGACCAGCTTCAGCATCCTCGCCGACATGACCCAACAGGTCGGCGGTGAGCATATCCAAATCACCAACATGGTCGGCCCCGACGCCGATGCGCACACCTACGAACCTACGCCTGACGACGCCAAGGCGCTGCTCAAGGCAAAGCTGATCATCAAGAATGGGTTGGGCTTCGAGCCGTGGCTGGATCGCCTGGTCACCAGCACCGAAACCAGCGCACCGGTGATCAGCGCCAGTCGTGGGGTGATCCCACGCTCACTGGATGAAGATGGCGAAACCATCCCCGATCCGCACGCCTGGCATAACCTGGCGAATGCTGAGTTGTATGTCAGCAACATCACCAAGGCGCTGGAAGCCGCCGACCCGGCCAACAAGGCCGATTACGAACGCAACAGCCAGGCGTACCTGAAGAAAATCTACGCCCTGCTCGCCGAAGCCAAGGCCAAGCTCGGTGCATTGCCACCCGGCAATCGCAAGATCGTGACGTCCCACGATGCATTCGGTTACCTGGGCCAGGCCTACGGCATCGAGTTCATGGCGCCCCAGGGTTTGTCCACTGAACGTGAACCATCGGCTGCTGAAGTTGCGGCGCTGATTACCCAGATCCGTCAGGCTAAAGTCAAAGCGATATTCATGGAAAACATCAAGGATGCGCGCCTGCTCAAGCAGATTGCCGACGAGAGCGGCGCGCACATCGGCGGTACGCTGTACTCCGACGCCCTCGCGGCCAGCGGACCGGCCAGTACTTTCACTGGGTTGTTCGAGTACAACCTCAATACGCTGTATGAGGCTTTGAGTCGGCCTTGAGCCCTCTGTGTCTGAAAAGGAGGGTCAGGCCCTCGGCTTGACCGTCCCGCAATCCTGCCCCAACCACACCGCACGCGTATCGAGGCTGCCATTCTGTTGGATGCCAGTCGCATTGAAGGTGCCGTTGACCTTGGTGGTGAATTCACGATCGCTCTGGAACGTCGCGACGCCACTGCCCTGGGCTTTTGGGCAGCTAAAACGAAACTTCCACTGATTACCGGTACGGTCGGTGATCTGCTGCTTGCAACCCGATTGCGGGTCTTGCAGCGGAATGTCATTGGTTTGCACCTGCGCCGGGGTCAGGCATACACGAATGCCTTTGCCGCCCATGGTGATGCCCTGCTTCTCCAGCATCGCCCGTTGCTCCGGGGTCATCTGGTTTTGCACTTGGCCCAGCAGAAGCTGCAGGTCCGGCAGGTTCTGGTTATCAACTTTCATGTTGCTGGTGGTCAGTTCCCACAAACCCGGTTGAAGCATCTGCGCCTGAGCCGCCATCGGAACCGACAAGCCAACCGCCAAGGCCAAACCCAGCAGACGAACATTCATTGCATAAACTCCAGAGGACAAGTGGCCGTTAGACGCCGCCCACAGGCTTCGGTTCAGACCCCGGATGAGTGAATTAAATAGCGACATTCACCCAGGAACATGGTCTGTTAAGCATTGAAGTTTCAGGAGCAAGGCTGTCCCATGGATTTTTTCGGCCCCCATGTCTTTGGTTACCTGATCGCACTCCTCCACACCCTGGGTTCCATCGCCGCTGTCCATGCGGTACTGACGGTGCGCACAGCCCAAGGCTCGATCGCCTGGGCCCTGTCGCTGGTGTTCATTCCCTACCTGACGTTGATCCCCTACCTGGTTTTCGGACGCAGCACCTTCGACGGCTACATCAAGGCGCGCCGGCAAGCCAACGAGGAGATGCGCAAGGCGATCTCCGAATTGAACTGGCGCCCATGGGTCGAAGAGGCCCTGACCGCTCGTGCCTCCCAGGCCTACGCCTCGTTACGGGCCATGCCCAAGTTGGGGCGCACACCGTGCCTGGCGAATAATCAGGTGCGATTGCTGATCAATGGGTATGCGACGTTCGAGGCGATTTTCCAGGCAATCGCCGCCGCGCAAGAAGCCGTGTTGATTCAGTTTTTCATCATCCACGACGACCGTCTCGGCCTGCGCCTGCAAACGCTGCTTTTGAAAAAAGCCGCCGAAGGCGTGGCGGTGTATCTGCTTTATGACCGCATCGGCAGCCATTCACTGCCCCACCGCTACGTCCAGGCGTTGCGCGACGGCGGTGTCCACGTGAAAGCCTTCGCCACCCGTAGCGGCTGGCTCAACCGGTTCCAGGTCAATTTTCGAAACCATCGCAAGATCGTCGTGGTGGACGGCGTCCTGGGTTTCGTCGGCGGACATAACGTGGGCGATGAATACATGGGCGAAAAACCGCCCTTGGCACCGTGGCGCGACACCCATGTCGAAGTCTGCGGGCCCGTGGTGGGAAGCATGCAGGAGTCGTTTGCCGAAGACTGGTTCTGGGCGGCCCGCTCGTTGCCTCCGCTGATCTTGCCAGACGCTTATCCGGACGACGGTGTGCTCTGCCAGTTGTTGGCCAGCGGCCCGGCCGATGCGTACGAAACCTGCTCATTGTTTTTCGTCGAGGCCATTCACGCGGCCAGCGAACGCGTCTGGATCACAACGCCCTATTTCATTCCTGACGAAGCGGTGTTCGCGGCGTTACGCCTGGCGGTGCTACGCGGGGTGGACGTGCGCATCCTGCTGCCCTCACGCCCGGACCACAAGGTCGTCTACGCGGCTTCCAGCCTGTATGCGTTTGAAGCGGTGCGCGCCGGTGTGCGGGTGTTCCGTTATCAGCCGGGTTTCCTGCATCAGAAAGTGGTGCTGATCGACCGGGAAATCAGCGCCATCGGCAGTGCGAACTTGGACAACCGTTCGTTCCGATTGAATTTCGAAGTGATGTTGCTGACCGTGGATATCCCGTTCGCCACCGAGGTTGAGCAGATGCTCGAGAAGGACTTCGCCCAAGCCCAGGAAATCGATAAACAAGAAGGCCGGGAAACCCACCGCCTGCAAAAAGTCGGCATGCGGATCGCCCGGCTGATTTCCCCGATTCTTTAAGGGGTGTAAATGTCGTCACGGGTCCAGGGCAATTCATGACTGCCGTCGGCGTGGGCCTTCACTGCCAGGATCTGGTGCAGATTGATCCAGCCCTTGGCAAACGCGTAGGCGCAGCCAGCCAAGTACAAGCGCCAGATCCGTAGCGCCTGCTCCGGCACCTCCTTCGAAGCGGCCTCAAGGTTGTCCTCCAGGCGTTCACTCCAATGATCAAGCGTGCGCGCGTAGTGCATGCGCAGGCTTTCCACGTCGACAATCTCCAGCCCCGCTTCGCTGATCTGGGCAGAAATCATCGACAGGTGCGGTAGCTCGCCATTGGGGAACACGTACTTCTCTATGAACTCGCCGGCGCCGCGACCGACCGGACGACCATCGGTGTGCTTGGCGGTAATGCCGTGGTTCATCACCAGCCCACCCTCGCGTACGGCGCCAAACAGCGTCTTGCAGTACTGCGCGAGGTTGGCGTGGCCGACGTGTTCAAACATGCCGACGCTGACCACCTTGTCGAAGCGGCCATCCTGGGGCAGGTCTCGGTAGTCCAGCAGTTGCAACTCCACCTGATCTTCCAGCCCTTCGGCCTTGACCCGCTCCCGGGCCAACGCCAGTTGCGCTTTGCTCAGGGTGATGCCAAAGACTTTGGCTCCGAATTCCCGCGCCGCGTACCGCGCCAAACCGCCCCAGCCGCAGCCGACATCCAGCAAGTACTCGCCGGGCTGCAAGCGCAGTTTGCGACACAAGTGACGGAATTTGGCTTGCTGGGCCTGTTCCAGGGATTCGCTGCCCGTCTCGAAATAGGCACAGGAATAGGCCATATCGCTGTCGAGCCACAGCTGATAGAAGGCGTTGGAAAGGTCATAGTGATAGGAAATCGCCTTGGCATCGGTTTCCTTGTCATGGATCGAGCGCACCGGCAGTTGGTCGGAATCTTCATCAACCAGCGCCTGGCTCCATTCATCGCAGACACGAATGACTTCGTGGATCGAACCTTCAAGTTCGAGTTTGCCTTCTACAAACGCCGCCCCCAGTGCATCCAGGCTGGGATGGCTGAATTGCGCGACCATTTGTGGGTCCTTGACCACAATCGTGACGCTGGGATCGACACCCAGCGTGAATTCATGGCCATCCCAGAGCCGCAGCCGAAGCGGTAGATGGAGATTCTGTAAGGCCGGTGGAAGTTGCGCGAGCATGAGTAAACCCCCTTGTTTCAGACGTCTGAAAATGAGGGTAGACCATCGTAGAAAAATAGCAGGCTATCGAATTTATAGCCTTTTTCTATCGTTGTCCCAAATTCACTCCTTGTATGGGAGGTGGTCACCAGCATGGACGCCCTCTCCAATAGCAGACTGTAAGCGCGGCGCACAGTTCGCAGGGGCTATCCAACGGCTTCCTTTTCTTGGATTTTCAGCAGCGGCTCCTGAAAACGCAGCAATCGTCCGGCATTACCTAATACTAGCAGCGTGCTCAAATTGTGCAGCAGCGCCGCGATCATCGCCCCTGCTGCGCCGAGCCAGCCAAATGCTGCAAAGGCAACGATGGCCAGCGTCCATCCCAGGCCGATGATCACGTTGACTTGCAGCGTGCGCCGGCAGTGGCGACTGAGTCGCACACAGGTGCCCAGGCGCCGCAAGTCGCTGCCGATCAGCACGATGTCCGCCGACGCGAGTGCAATGTCCGCTCCGCCCGCACCCATCGCGACGCCCACGACGCCAGCCTTGAGCGCCAGGGAATCGTTGATGCCATCGCCCACCACCATGGGGCGGAAACCGTGGTCGATTTCGGCCATGACCCGTTTGAGTTTGTCTTCCGGCAAGGCCTGGGCCTGTACATCGCCGATACCGATGTCCCGCGCCAGGGTGTTGGCCACGCTCTGGCGATCACCGGTCAGCAGTAACTGACGGCCAAGGCCCAACGCCCGCAGCTCAGCCATGGCCGCCCGCGCTTCTGGCTTGACGCTATCGGCCAGCAGCAACCAGGCGAGGAATTGCCCGTCCAGGGCCAGCCCGGCAATCGGGCCATCGTGGTTGGGAACCGCTGAAGTCTCGATGCCTAGCTGAGTAAACAACTCCGGCCGACCAAGGGCCGCCTCGCCTTGCGCGGTCATCGCCACTACACCCAGGCCCTGACGCTCATGGATATTGGTCAACGGCAGGCAGCTGTCCTGTTCCACCAGCCCCGCCAACGCGCGGCTGACCGGATGACTACTGGCCGCCCCAAGGCTGGCAGCCAATGCCCGTAAAGGGGCGTGATCGTCGTGCACAGTTTCGATGGATTGCAGGCGCAGGGCGCCGTAAGTCAGCGTGCCGGTCTTGTCGACGACCAGCGATGTCAGGTCAGCCAGTTCTTCCAGAAAAGCCGAGCTGCGGATCAGGATGCCGTGGCGCGCCGCCACCGCAATTCCGGCAATAGCCGTCGCTGGCGCTGACAGCACCAACGCGCACGGACACGCCGCCACCAATACCGCCAACATCGCCTGGGAATCGTTGGTGACAAACCAGGTCACCGCGGCCAGCAATAACACCAGCACCAGATAACTGCCGGCGTAGCGTTCCAGCAATCGAGTGATGGGCGGTTTAGAGCGTTCGGCGTTTTGCATCAGGGCGATGACTTTGCCCAGGGTTGATTCATTGCCGGTGCGAGTCACTTCCAGGCGCAGCAAACCATCAAGGTTGATCGCGCCACCAAAGATTTCGGTACCGACCACGGCCTCCAATGGCACCGATTCACCCGTGATCGGTGCCGTGTCGAGGCTGGCCTGGCCGGACAACACGCGGCCATCGGCTGGCACCCGGTCCCCGGCGCGCACCTCCACCACATCACCGGGTTGCAACGTGCCGTTATCGACTTCAAGGATCGAACCGTCGGCCTGCACCTTGCGGCCTTGACTGCGGGTCAGTTGCCCAAGAGCGTGAATCGCTTCCTGGGAACCGATGACGCTGCGCTCTTCCAGTACATGGCCGAAAATCATGATGATCGGCAGCAACGCCGCGGTCAGCAGGTCACCGGTGGCCCAGGCGCCGAGCATTGCCAGGGCAATCAGTTGATCGGTGATCCCATGCAGGCTCGGATAGCGCAGGCTGTACCAGGCCGATCGCATCACCGGGACCGCCACCAACAGCGAGGCAAACCCCAACAGCAGTTGACTGACACCACTCTGTTCCGGCGACCAACCGCGCCACACCAGGCCCAGGACGAGCAGGCCGAGAGCGAGCATCGCCAAGGTCAGTTGACGGGCGGCGGCGCGTTGTTCGGCGCTGGACAACATCGGCGCGGCGGCGGTCTGAGCGGTCATTGTTCGGCTCCCTGAATGATCAGACGGGAATCGTCTTTCGAATCGACCGTTGTCACAGAGCCGGCGCGACGAAGGATAGCGGGCATGCGCTCGCGATAAAGGCGCAGCAGCAGTTGTGGATCGCTGCCTTGGGTCTTGGCCAGGCCGAGCACCGTGGCGGTGTCGGCCGACGCCTTGGCAAGCCGTTCGCTGGCCTGGGCATGGGCGACTTGCACAGCGCGGTCGGCGTCCTGGCGCGCGGCCTGGGTCAGTTTCTCGGCGTCGGTCCGCGCGTTGGCGACGGCTTTGTCGGCCTGTTGACTGGCCGTCAGTACCGCATTGAAAGCACTCACCGCCGGTCCTGGCAGGCTCGACTGCACGTCGACCCGGACCACTTCAATGCCCAGCCCCTGCCCTGTCGCAGCCAGATCGGCCAAGCGTCGATTGATCCCTTGCACCAGATCGCCGCGCAGGCGCTCACGGCGTTCGGCGGCCTGGTTGTCACTGCCCATCAGTTCGGGGCGCGCCACCAGGATGGTGTCCAGATCCCGTGCGGCAGTAAGGGCCACGGCACTGCGGGTCGCGAGTCGATTCAATGCCGGGAGCACGTGTTCGCCCTGCAAAACAAATGCGTAGGGCTCGGTGACTTTGTAGAACAGCCGCACATCCAGCTGCACGACCCCTGCATCACCGGTCAATAAATAACCGGAACCGGCCAAGGTATCATTGACCGGTGTGGCAAAACTGGCGACGCGATCAGCCTGCAACGCGGCATCCGAGCGCAGCAGGTTTTCTACGCGCAGCTCCAGAACTCGATCCGCCGCCGGCAGCAAAATCACTTGTTCCACGGGTCGAGGCCATGCCAGCAAGAGACCCGCGTTCTGGATTCGATCCAAGGCACCGAAGTGCAACACCACCGCGCGGCTCTGCGGGTCAATCTGCCGCACATTGGAAAAAGCCCAGGCCAATGCCGCCAGAACCGTGACCGCATAGAGCGCCAGAAAGGCCAGGCGCCCTGCCTGAATCCATGGGCTGGATAACCCATTTGTTCCACGTGGAACCAAACTCATGGTTGTGTTCCACCTTTGGGTTCCACGGCAGGCGGCCCGTCTACCAACACCCGGAATGGCGCGGCGTCGGTGCGCAAAATCAGTTTTGTGCCAGGGCTGACGATAGTGCCCAACGTATCCAACGAGCGCAGCAGGTTGTAGAGCTGAGGCGAACCGGCGTATGCCCGGCCATAAATCTCGGCCGCTTCCACCCGGGACTGCGCCTCGATGTCAGCGGCTTTCACCGTGGCATCGGCCTGTACGATTCGCGCATCTCGCTCCGCAGCGGAACGAATCTGCGCGGCTTCACGCTTGCCAATCGCCGTGCGTTCGGTGGCGATAGTTTCGCGCTCGGCACGCATGCGATCCACCGTCGCGGTCAACGTCACAGAAGGCAAGGTCAGGCGCTCAATACCGACTTGCACCACGCGCACACCGTAGGTGGTGAGCAGCTGTTGATCGATCTGTTGGCGCAACTGCGCCTCGAAATCGGCGATCCGCACCTGGCTGGCATCGGTGTTGACCAGGTTCGCCAAGTCAAAACTGGCCGCCGTGGTTTCCAGCGCTGAACCGACGAAGGTGCGGATCTGCCGGGCAGCTTCGTCCGGCTGGTTCTGTACTGCACGCATGAAACGCTGGACGTTATCCGGGTCGCCCTGGACCTGCCACGCCACGTACGCCTGAACGATGATTCGCAGGCCATCGCGGGTGCCGACGTCCTGCAAACCGCTGGACGTGGTGCGCAATCGCAAGTCCACCGGAATGGCCGCTTCGAACGGCGCCGGCCAGCGCCAGCCCAGCCCCGGCTGCAGCAGCACCCGTGCTGGATTGCCGAAACGCGTGATCACCGTAGCCTCCCCCGAGCGCACCTGCACAAGGCTGGCAGCCGCGACAGCAAACCCCACCAGCAGCACCGCCCAGCCCATCCGCCGCCAAGGAAACGGACCGGCTTGCTGCGGATCGCCGTGATGGTGGTGATGATGCCCATGGTGATGACCGGCATGGCCGTGATCGTGACCGCCGTGGTCATGGTGATCGTGTGAAGAAGACTGGCTCAATGGGCAGCTCCTGGCTGGACAGGGTTACGCGGCGAGGCAGGATCCGCCGGCAGCGTGAAGGTACGAAGGTCAATGGTCGGCGCGTTGCCGCTGCCGCCCAGGCGATGATCGAGAATCAGCAGCTTGGCATTGCCAAGGCCCTGGCTCAGTTGGCTGAGGTACTGCTCCAACACAAACGCATGGCCGGCCGTTGCATAGGCTTTGCGTTCAGCGTTGAAGCGCAAGTCGGCGGCCTGGGCCGTCGCGTTTATTTCCCGGGCGGTGGCTTGAGCCTGGTCACGGGCAATGCTGGCCTGCAGTTGCGCCTGGTTACTTTGCTCCGCCGCCGCACCGCGCTCCCGGGCGATGAGTGCCTGCGCACCGATCTGCGCCGCTTGCACGCCGTGATAGGCATTAGCCGCGCCGGCCGGCGGATGAATCGCTTCGACCACCGTCGCCAGAATTTCCACGCCGCTGTCGAGTGCCTGCAAATCGGCCTGTACGGCACGACCGATTTCATCGGCCAGGCTGACACGGTCCACGCCCAGCAAACCGTCCAGCGTACGCGAGGCGAACTCATGCACCAGGATGCGGCTGGCGGTGCTGCGGATCAGCGTCGGCACATCGGCACTGTTATAGGTGGCCGCCAATGCTGCGGCGTCCGTCAGGCCGATGCGATAGACGAAGCGCACGTCCATATTGACGATCTGGAAGCTCTGTTGGTCTGCACGACGACTGGCAATCACTTGGGATTTGTCGTTCACGTGGCTGGCGTCCCATAACCGATTGGCTATCGCCGGGGCCGGCCCCTCGGCTGGATCAGCGTCCGTGGACGGCCGTGTATCGCCGACGCTGGTGGCCAACTCATGGACCACACCATTTTCAACGCTCAGCACTCTGCCCAACGGCCAGGGCAGCCCCACCTGCAAACCGGGGCCGAACACCTCCACCGGCTTACCAAATCGCTCATAAATGCCGCGCCCTTGCAGCGGCACTTCATGCACGCCCGTCAACAACCACCCCACCAGCGCGACCAACGTCAACACCGGCAAAAAGGCTCGGCGCATGTAACTGAAAGCCCAGATCTGCCGCAGGTCGATGCCGAAGCGGTTGTGCAGTTCGTGTTGCAAGGCCATGAGCGGTCTAGGCGGCCAACGCAGCAGATCGGCGATCACACTGCGACCCAACAGTGTCGGCTCCAAGGAGTCTCGGCGGGGGCTGAACAACGACAGCACTGCACGCAACAGCAACTCCGCTGCCACCAACCCTGGCAACACACCCATCAGCACTGCCAGCCGCACCGGCCAGATGGACGTTTGCGTGGCGAACAACAAGCACAAGGCACCGAGCACCAACACGATGATCGCCACCCGCGTCAATTGCGCCAGCGACGATGCTTCCGGCCACTCCACCGCTGGCTGCTGGGCCAATTGACGCTCAAACACCAGCAACCCAAACGCTAACAACAATGCAAGCACCGCCCCCACGCTGGCCGAAACGCCGAGCGCGGCAGCAGGCAATTGCAGATTCCAGGTTTGCTCCAGGCTCAGCAATACCAACACGGAGCCACCGGCCAGCCACAAGGTGGGGGCACCGATTTGCCTCAGCAAGCCGATCCAGCGGGCACTGATTCGCTCAAGCAAGCGTTCATACCAGCCCAAGTTATCAACAGGCTCTTCTTCGGCAACCGAGATATCCACAGCCGGCATCAGCGCCCTGCCCCGCCACTGCGTCACCCACCAGGCCGATTGCAAACCCATCGCCAGCACTAGCAAACCGGCACTCTGGGCGACCAGCAGCGCCGGCCACAGCGATTGCGGCGAAAACAGTCCGACAAAAAACGCCAACACCCATCCCGCAGCAGCCAAGCCACCCAGCCCAAAAGCGATCCGTTTCAAACGGCGCCCATGAAACGGCGCCTGCTGAAAGCGCGGCCATTCGGCAACCTGTGCCCCCTCGACATCAAGATCGACTTGCATACCACCCCAGCGCCGCTGACGGATCAAAACCCGGGGCCGTGGACAGACGCCACCGCCGCTCCGTTATATGCCGTTACCTTATAACGATTGCTGTGAAATTTCCGTTTTGAATTTTTCATCACACGGCCCATGACGGACCCTTGACTTAAGCCTTGACCGAAATCTCTGGAAACGCTCATATTACGTACATAATTTTTTATCAGTCCAAGCGGGAGAACGGCGATGAGCAACTATGACGTGGTCATTCTGGGCGGCGGACCCGGTGGCTATAACGCGGCGATTCGTGCCGGACAATTGGGGTTGAAGGCCGCCTGTGTCGAAGGTCGCGCCACCTTGGGCGGCACCTGCCTGAACGTCGGCTGCATGCCCTCCAAAGCCTTGCTCCATGCCTCGGAACTGTACGAAGCGGCCATGGGTGCGGAGTTCGCCAACCTCGGCATCGAGGTCAAACCCACGCTTAACCTTGCGCAAATGATGAAACAGAAAGAGGAAAGCGTGACGGGCCTGACCAAGGGCATCGAGTTTCTGTTTCGCAAGAACAAGGTCGACTGGATCAAGGGCTGGGGCCACATCGACGGGCCCGGCAAGGTGACCGTCACCGACGCACAGGGCGGCAAGACCGAGCTGAGCGCCAAGGACATCGTCATCGCCACGGGCTCCGAGCCCACGCCACTGCCGGGGGTGGATATCGATCACCAGCGCATCCTGGACTCCACCGGTGCGTTGTCCCTGAGTGAAGTGCCCCGGCATCTCGTGGTGATCGGCGCCGGCGTCATCGGCCTTGAGCTGGGTTCGGTCTGGCGGCGCCTGGGCGCCCAGGTGACGGTGGTGGAATACCTTGATCGTATCTGCCCCGGCGTGGATGGCGAGGCCGGCAAAGCGTTGCAACGGGCCCTGGGCAAACAGGGCATCGCGTTCAAGCTGGGTTCCAAAGTCACTGGCGCCGTTTCCTCGGCGAGTGGCGTGCAGCTGCAGGTTGAACCTGCGGCGGGCGGCGAAGCGCAGACCCTCGACGCCGATTACGTGCTGGTCGCCATCGGCCGTCGGCCTTATACCCAAGGGCTGGGCCTGGAAAACGTCGGGCTGAACACCGACAAACGCGGCATGCTCGCCAACCAGCACCACCGCACCGAAGCACCCGGTGTCTGGGTGATCGGCGATGTGACCTCCGGCCCCATGCTCGCCCACAAGGCCGAAGACGAAGCCATGGCCTGCATCGAACAGATCGTCGGCAAGGCCGCCGAGGTCAACTACGCGCTCATTCCCAGCGTCATCTACACCCGCCCGGAACTGGCCAGCGTCGGCATGACCGAAGAACAGCTCAAGGCTGAAGGCCGCGCCTACAAGGTCGGCAAGTTTCCGTTCACCGCCAACAGCCGGGCGAAGATCAACCACGAGACCGAGGGTTTCGCCAAAGTCCTGGCCGATGAACGTACCGACGAAATCCTCGGCGTACACCTGGTCGGCCCGAGTGTCAGCGAAATGATTGGCGAATATTGCGTGGCCATGGAATTCAGCGCCTCGGCCGAAGACATCGCCCTCACCTGCCATCCACACCCGACGCGTTCGGAAGCGTTGCGCCAGGCGGCCATGGATGTCGAGGGGATGGCGACCCAGATGTAACAACGTACAGCTGGCCCTATGGGAACGAGCCTAATCACGAGACGGCGGCACATCAGACATTGATGCAAGCTGATCCACCGCTATCGCGAGCAAGCTCGCTCCCACAGGGTCAGCTCACCTCAACTGGCTGAGATCCGGGCCTTGCGCCGCCGCCGACTGATCAATCCCAACGCCACTGCCACCACCAGCACCAACCCCCCCACTTCCAGCAAACCCTTATAAGGTCGCAGTGACGAGCGAATCGGATCGAGGGCCTGGGTGACGTAGCGTTTGTCGGCCTTGAGGAAATCAGGCTCCTGGCACTGATGGCCAAAATCCCCGGCCCAATCCACATAAGGGCCTTCCTTGACGTAACGCTGATACAACGCGCTTTGCTCCTCCAGGCTGGAGTTGTAGCCCACCGCTTTGCACAACACCGCCGCAAACGCCTGGCTGGTATGGGGCAGATGATCCGCCGCCTGGCTTGCCAGCGCCGTGGCGACAAAACGATAGTGGTAACGCATGTCCGGTTGTGCGGCGCTGGCCTGCTGGCGTTGTACCTCGCCTTCGGCCACCAGCGGCCCGACCTTCAGCTCAACGGGCTCCAGGCTGTAGTTGCCGCCCAGGCTGGCGTAATCGGGCGCCATCTCGTAGCCGAGCAGCTCCATACCCCATTTACGCGCCACCCAAGACGCACGGAAATACGCCTCGGCCCGCCGGGTGGGCCACCACTTGGACTCTGCATCCTGTCTCAACTGCCCATAGAACTGGGCCTTGCCTTGCAGGTCGGCATTGTCGAAATAAGCCGGCGCTTCGTCATAGCGCCCTTCGCGCAACAGACGACGACCCAGCAGATTGCGCAAGCTCGCAGCCACCGGCAACGGCACGTAGTTGTCGCGATCTTGTTGGCTCAACGCCGGTGGCGCCGGAACCTGAGCGTCGACGTACTGCTTGAGCTCATCCACCGTCAGCACCCGTTCGGCAACCAAGGCAGCGTCGTACCAATAGTTGCCCTGGCCGCGATAGAGCTGGTCGAAGGCTTGCAGGTAATCACCCCGTTGCAAGGCCAGGATCGCACTTTCGCCTTCGACCCGGCACTTGGGCTGTACCGACTCATAATCCCAATCCGGTGTACGTCGGTTGCCCCAGGATTCATCGTTCGGAAAGGCCTGGGCCGCTTTGGCATAAGCCGCAGCCGCAGCGACCTTATCACCGTCGCGCAACGCCAACTTGGCGCGCACCCACCAGGCCAAGCCCGTGTCGGAAGCCTTTTGCACAAAGGCCTTGGCGCCGGCGTAATCGCCATGCTGATAACTCACTGCGGCCAGGCGGTCGGCATCGTCCAGGTTGTCTTGGGCATTGACCTGCAACAACGTGAAGAGGCGTTTCTCGCCTGACGGTTCCTCACCGTCCCACCAGCCGACGCGGCTGAGCAAATACGCGGTGATCAAACGCTGCACCGCTTTGACCTTGAGCAATTCGCCCAGGCGCTCATCCGGCTGGACGCTCAGGTCACCGGCCAATTGCAGCAACGAGCTGTAGCCGACCTGGGAACCTTGCAGGGACTGGGTCGCATAGAGTCCGACGGCGCTGTCCCAGTCGTCAGCCGTGTACGCCACTCGGGCTTCTTCACCGAGACTGGCAACGCCCAGCTCCAGCGGATCGCTGAAGCCGGCGATGCTCAGCTCACGGGCCTGACGGAACGCTTCCCGCGCTTGCTGCAGCAACGCCACAGGCTCGCCGCCGCCGGCCTCGGTACTCAGGGCAAACAAGGCCCGGCCCATGGAATACGCCGCCCAGGTGCTGCGCAACTGACGTTGATCCGCCGGCAGCGCCAGCAACTGCTGGAACGATTCGACGGCCCGTTGATGCTCACCGGCATTAAAAGCCGCCGCGCCAATTGCGTACAAGCGCAATTCGGCCGGCAGGTTTGCGGCTTCGGTGGCGATCTGCTCGACATCGGTCAGCGCCCGCAAACGCTCGACCACCGCTTGTTGCGGCGGGGTCAAGCCAAGCTGTTCGGCCTTGCTGCGTTGTTCGACATAGGCGGACATATCGTCATAGCTGTAATCCGGGTTGCGAGTCGCATCGGTGGCAGGCTTGAGCCCGGCAATCGCCTGACCGAGACGGCTGACCTCGAAACGAAAACTGCCTTCGGGCAATTCGGCCAGTGATTGCGCACGGTTATCCAGCAGGCGCATCGGGAATTCCGGCCCACAGGCCAGCGCCTGGCCCACCGGCAAGCAGAGGCTCAAACACAGCAGGTGACGAGGCCACTTACGGGTAAACATTGAAACCTCCTTGGTCGATTTTTGTACAACGCGCCCAACCGATCGCCCGTTGAGCGCCGGCGGCCAGGCGGCCTTCCTGAATGCGGGTGAAGGTAAGCAGTCCGGGGGTTTGTTGCAACGTGTAACCGGCCAAGGCATCGACGCCGTCACACCCGCCGACGGCAAGCGTCAGCCGCTGGGGCCAGGGGCTGTCGAGATTGCCCCGGTTGACCAGCCGGATGTCGTACAGACCGTCCTGCTCCTGCAGATGCACACCGAGGCGGCTGTCCAGGCTATCCCCCCGCGCGACGGCCCCGAGGGTGGTCAGGCTCCAGGCCCGCCGGTCGCCCGCCAGCGGCAGGCGAAACCAGATCAGCCCGGCCAGGTGTTTCGGCGGTTCAGCGCGCAAGGCTGCCGTAAGCCCGGCCACTTGCTGCGGATCAGCCAGCAGCTCTCGACGCTCGCCGCCCCGATCGATCGGCACTTCGCTTTCAACCACTGGCCCGCCGCTCTCCGGCGTCAGCAGCGCCACGCCGTAGGCCGGCAGGGCCAGGTAGAACGGTCGTGTGGTGATGTCGCTCCAGCGTTCAGCCCAGCGTAGGGCCTGTTTCGGATCGAACAGCCCCTGTCGCGGATCGCTCACCGCGTGAACCTGCAGCACGCTGCTGTCCACCGTCTCCAGCAGCCCAGGCAACGCGGGGCTGTCGAGCCAGGCCGGCAATGCGGTGATGCTTAACCCCAGCGTGGCTGGCAAGGTCTGCCGCAGCCGGGTCAGGAATGTCCCGTAGGCCGGCAATCGGGCGTTACCGGCGTCATGGTCGATCTCCACGCCAACCGGGGTCAGGCCCTGGGCTTGCCAGTCACTCAATACCTGCTGGACCTGCGCGAGCACCTCGTCCTGGTCCAGGGATTTGAGCTGACCGTCCAGGCGAATCACGGCAATCAACGGTCGGCCATCCGCCTTGAGCATCGCCGGATCGATCCGCGCACGGCTCCAGCCAGCCCCGGGGAAAGCCTGCAATGCCAGCACCCGCAGGCTGGAAAAGTCGCCATGGCTCTGGCGCAACGCCGCTTCGTGGGCCGGCGTCCATTGGCGTTGCCAGATATAGAGTTGTTGATCGAGGGACGGGGCCGGAGGCTGTTCGCAGCCGCTCAACAGCAAGCCAGCGAGGGCCAGCGATAACCGGAAAAGAAACGTCATGAAACCTCACCACCCCATGGAAGCCTCGCAGATTAACGCTTTGCACATGACAGTGGGAGCAGGCTTGTTCGCGATAGCGGTGTGTCAGCAACCTAAACGTTGCTGATCCAAAGCTATCGCGAGCAAGCCTGCTCCCACATTGGGGGGTGAACTTCAGGTTATTCGGCTTCTCAGGCGGTTTTTTGCAAACCGACCGCGGTACGCGGCATGCCCACGAAGCCGCGCAAGGCTTCGATTCGCGCCAGCCAGGCCCGCACATTGGCATAGTCCTGCAACGACACATTGCCTTCCGGCGCGTGGGCGATGTAGCTGTAGCCGGCGATATCGGCAATGGTCGGCGTATCACCGACCAGGTAAGGACGGTCGCTCAATTCCTGATCGATGACTTTCAACACGTTGTGGGAACGGGCAATCACATCCTCGGCGTTGTAAGGCGCGCCAAACACCGTGATCAACCGCGCCGTGGCCGGGCCGGCATGGATCGGCCCCGCCGCCGCCGACAACCAGCGCTGCACCCGGGCGGCGCCAATCGGATCGGTGGGCAGCCAGCGCCCCTGGCCATATTTTTGCGCCAGGTACACCAGGATGGCATTGGAGTCCGCCAGCACCACGCCGTCATCGTCAATGACCGGCACTTGGCCAAACGCATTGATGGCGAGGAAATCCGCCTGTTTGTGCGCACCCTTGGCCAGGTCGACGAAGACCTCCTCGACAGGTAGCTCGAGCAACGACAGCATCAATTGAACGCGATGGGAATGGCCGGAAAGTGGGAAGTGGTAGTGCTTGATGGGGTTCATGGTCGACTCCGCTGGAAGTGACGCCATCAGCACAACGGCGTCGATGGGCTCATCTTCCACTCAAGATAAAAACAAGAGAATCACCCAGAAATGCAATCCATTGTTTCAGCCCAAGAAATAATGCCTCAGTCGCTCAAGGCCGGGTGTTCGCGCAAAGTGCTGACGATGAAATCGACAAAACTGCGGACTCGCGCTGGCGCATTGCGCCCGCCTTGATACACCACATGGATCGGTAGAGGCGGCAGTTCGAAGTCCGCCAGGACAATTTCCAATTCACCGGCGACCACATTGCTCGCCACTTGATAGGACAGGATCCGAGTCATCCCCAATCCCAGGCAGGCGGCGGTGATCGCGGCCTGGTTGGCCGTCACCACCAGCCGCGGCACAGGCCGGACGGCCAACGGCTGGCCTGCCTCGGCGAAGGTCCAGCTTTTGATCTGGCCAATGGCCGATGACGCCACGACGGGCATCCGTTCCAGATCTTCCGGATGTCGGGGCCGTCCATGACGCGCGAAGAAGTCGGGAGAGCCGCACACCACCCGCCGCACTTCACCGACACGGACAGCGTGCAGGTTGCTGTCCGGCAACTCGCCGATGCGCACGGCAACGTCAATGCCTTCCTCGACCAGGCTGACCGTCCGATCCAGCAGCAAGGCGTTGATGCTGACCTCGGGAAACCGGTGCAGGTAATCCACCAGCGCCGGCGTAACGAACAACTGACCAAACAGCACCGGTGCCGTGATCGTGAGTTGTCCACGGGGCTGGACGTGACTGCCGGCTGCCGAATCCTCGGCTTCCTGCAAATCGCTGAGGATCCGGCGACAATCCTCCAGAAAGCGCTGGCCGGCTTCGCTCAGGTACACGTTGCGGGTGGTGCGCACCAGCAGGGGCGTGCCGATGCGTTGCTCCAACGCCGCCACCGCCCGCGTGACGCTGGCCGCCGAGAGCCCCAGGCGCCGCGCCGCCGCCGAAAACCCTGAGTCCTGGGCCACGGCGAGAAAAACCTGCATTTCCTGGAACCTGTCCATCCATCCCCCAATGAGAAATCCTGATACAAGTTTGCTGCGCCCCCCAAAGCAGCGCCACGCGGCCATTGTAGAGGCCCCGGCCAGTGAACCACAGCGTAGCGCAGCCAGACACCGGGATATTGAGCCGGCCATGGATGGCGACCCTTGGTACCATTCCGTCCCATGACAATTTTATGACCGAAGAAAAATCCCTGTGGGGAGCAAGCTCACTCCCCACAGGGCGTGTACTCAATGGATTGGCTTCAACCGAAAGGCCCTGTCTTGTGAAAGCTCTCTACCGCTGTTCAACCCACCCCCTCGCCTCCCTCATCGCCCTGATGGGCTGCGTACTGCTCGTCCCGATAGGCCTGCGCCTGGCGTTGGACTGGTCCGACCCACTGGGCTATCTCTCGGACCTGGGCATCGGCGGGTTGCTGATCGCGTTGCTTTACCGCCGTCCCTGGTGGCTGGCACTCCCGGTATTGCTGGCCTGGAGTGCGTTGACGCTGGCCAGCATCGAGTTGGTCAGCGCCGTTGGACGGATGCCCACCCCTTCGGACGTGCTTTACCTGATCGACCCGCAATTCGTCGAAAACTCCACCAGCGGCGGCTTCGCCCATCCCTGGCTGGCCGCGTTCCAATTGGCAGCGCTGGCGTCCTGGCTGATGATCCAATGGACCAGCCGACGCCAGCTGACGCCACGCTTGCCGCATCACACCTGGGCGTTGCCGGTATTGCTGTTGCTGGCCCACGGCGCGCTGCAAGCCTGGCGCCCCAGTGAGGCGGACCAATGGAATGTGTTCAACCTGCCTCACCAACTCGTCACGGCGGGTATCGTCGCTGGACAGGAACGGGCCCAGCAATGGCTCGAAGGCGATACTGTGGACCCGCTCCCGCTGATGGAAGGGCTTACCCGACTGGACCTCAATGGCGCGAAACTGTTGGCCGAACCGGGGCGAGCGCGCAACGTCCTGGTCATCGCCCTGGAGGGCATTCCCGGCGCTTACGTAAGCGCTAACCGCGAAGCGTTGAACAGCCGCTATCAAGAGCACCTGATGCCGCACCTGAGTCGCTGGGCCGAGCGCGGCATGAACACGCCCGATTACGTCCTGCACAGCCACCAGACCATTCGTGGCCTGTACGCGATGCTGTGTGGCGACTACGACAAACTCAATGACGGCACGCCCAAGGGTGTCGAGATGCTCAACCAGGCCCAGCGCAACCAGGCCTGCCTGCCGGCCCAGTTGCGCCAGAATGGTTTCTCCACGCATTTCCTCCAGGGCGCGGGCCTGCGGTTCATGGCCAAGGATCGGATCATGCCGCACATCGGCTTCGACACGACCCTGGGCATGGACTGGTTCACCCGCCCCGCCTACCTGGAATTCCCCTGGGGCAAGGATGACAAGACCTTCTTCGAAGGCGCGCTGGACTACGTCGGGCAGCTGCAGCAGGCGGACAAGCCTTGGATGCTCACCCTGCTGACCGTGGGGACCCACCAGCCGTACTCCGCGCCAGAGGACTATCTGCAACGCTACGACTCTGCCAAGCAGGCTGCCGTAGGTTACCTGGACGATGCGCTGGACAGTTTCCTGGCAGGCCTGGAGAGCCAGGGCATCCTGGAAAACACCCTGGTGGTCATCACCTCGGACGAATCCCATGGCATCGATGATGTGCGCCTGGCGTCGTCCTGGGGGTTCAACCTGACGTTGGCACCGGAGCCGTTGCCCAGGCTCAAGTCAGGGACCTACGGCCATGTGGACCTGACCGCCTCGATCCTCGATTACTTCGGCTTTGCGGTACCCACGTCGCTGTCCGGCCGCTCGCTGTTCAGGGATTACGCAACGGGCCGGGAAATCATGTCGTTCACCAATGGCAAGCTGCGTTATCACGACGGCAAGGGCACGTTCACCGAGTGTGATTTCCTGCAGCATTGCCGTTACTACACCAGCGAAGGCTTCATCGCCGACCGTGCCCTCTATGGCGGGCAATACAGCGGCCAGCGCGCCAGGCTGATCAGCGCCCGGGCCACGGCCTTGGACCAGACCCTGCTACCCACGCCACTGAACCAGCATTACCAGTTTGGCAGCACCGATAAAATCCCGCTACCGGCCCAGGTGACCAACGACTGGACCGACAACCTGATCGGCGCCCAATACCTGGAAATGCCCAAGGGCTCACAGACCCGCGTCAGCCTGACCATCCGCGCCGTGGAGGCAGACCACGCCGCCTACATTTCCCTCAAGGCCAAGGAGTTCGAACAGGACGTGCCGATGGACCTGCCGACAGACGTGGCAGTGACCGCCGACCAGCCGCTGGTGATGAACATTCGTTTTGATAACCCGCAACAGCGCAAGGCGTTTTCCTTCCATTTACTCGGTCATGGCATGGGTGCCATCGAGATCAGCGACTTCAGCGTCGTGACCGAATTGCAGGAACAGACGGACCAGCCGGAATACCTGGACGACATGCAGGACGACAGCGAGGTCCAGTCCAGCTAAGTGCGAATGCCCGTCGAGCCGCAGGCTAATCCAGCAACCGATGCAGCTTGGCGTACTGCAACAGCATGATGGTCTTGCCGTCGCAAATGTCCCCGCTCTCGATCATGGCCAAGGCTTGATCGAGAGACATTTCCAGCACTTCGATCTCTTCACCCTCTTCTTCCAACCCGCCGCCTTCGTGCTGTTTGTCTTCATCGAAATACTCACCGACGAAAAAATGCACCCGCTCCGTCACCGAACCCGGGCTCATGAAGGCTTCGAACACCTTGCGCACGTCCTGGATGATGTAGCCGGTTTCTTCCTGGGTTTCCTTGCGGATACAGGTGTGCGGATCGTCGTTGTCCAGCAGGCCGGCACAGGTTTCGATCAACAGGTCGTCGTGCCCGTTGACGAAGGCCGGGAAGCGGAATTGCCGGGTCAACACCACGGTCTGCTTGGCCTTGCTGTACAGCAGGATGGTGGCGCCGTTGCCACGGTCGTAGGTCTCGCGCGTCAACTCGCGCCATTGGCCATCGCGGCCGAGGTAGTCATAGGTGGTCTTGCGCAGCACGTACCAGTTGTCCGAGAGGACTTCGACGTTCTTGATGCGCACGCGATCCTTAATGCTGGTTGCCTGTGTCATTTACCACTCCGTTCAAGGCCAAGGTCCTATTAGAATCCTATTACAACGATGCAGGGACGCGTGGCAATGCGCGTTTGTGAGCTGTCTTGAGATAGGCGCGTTCAATGATCTGTCGCGCCTGGGGCGACACCTCTTCGCCCATCAGGTACGCATCGATCTCCTCGTAGCTGCAGCCATACGCCACTTCATCCAACTTACCGGGCGCCAGGTCTTCCAAATCAGCGGTCGGCGCCTTGCGCACCAGATGCCCAGGAGCGCCCATCGCGTCGGCCAACAACCTCACCTGGGTCTTCGTCAGCCCGGACAACGGTGCCAGGTCGCACGCGCCGTCACCGAACTTGGTGAAAAAACCCATCACCGCCTCTGCCCCATGATCGGTGCCCACCACCAACCCGTTGCTTAAGTTGGCAATGGCGTATTGCGCCAGCATCCGTGCCCGAGCCTTGGCATTGCCTTTGGCAAAATCGGTGAGTTCGGCCGAAGGCTGCAAGCCATCGATGGCGATACTGCCCATCAGCCCGTCGACACACGCGGCGATGTTGCTGGTGGTGATCACGTCCGGCCGGATGAAGTCCAGGGAAGCCTGGGCGTCTTGCTCATCGGCCTGGGCCTTGTACGGCAGCCGGACGGCGATAAACCGCGCCGCGTAGTCTTCACCCCGCAGTTGCTCCACCGCCAACTGGCAGAGGCGGCCGGCGGTGAGGGAGTCGACGCCGCCACTGATCCCCAGGACCAAGGACTGGCAACCCGACTCGCGCAAGACTTGCTTTATAAACTCGACACGGCGGGCAATCTCGGTTGCTTCGCCGCCCCGTGAGAGTTGGCGGTCGATGCCCAGTTCCCGGGCAATACTCTCTTGCTGAAATGAAGTCATATCAGGCTCCCAACTGTGGATTGATCAGGGCGACGTTGAACACTTGGGCGGCGTAGCGCAGGAATGAAGCATCTTCACAGACGTTCTTGATCGGGTCGTCGGAGAACTTCACCACCGGTTCGCCGTGGACCCGCACCAGTTTCATGACGATGCTCAGCGGTTCGACACCGTCGACATCGCAGGCCAGGCTGGTGCCCATGCCGAAACCGAATCTGGCCTTGCCACGAACATGGCGCAGGATCGGCAGGCATTTTTCGAAATTGAGGCCGTCGGAGAACATCAGGTCCTTGGTGCGCGGATCAACGCCCAGTTCCTTGTAACGATTGAGCACCTTGTCCGCCCAGACGATCGGGTCACCGGAATCCTGGCGCAGGCCGTCATAGAGCTTGGCGAAGTACAGGTCGAAGTCCTGGAGGAAGAAGTCGGTGCTGATGCAGTCCGTGAGCGCGATGCCGAGCCGGCCACGATACTCGTGCACCCAGTTTTCCAACGCCGCGTTCTGGCTCTCGCGCAAGCGCCCGAGTTGCTGGTGCACCATCAGCCATTGGTGAGCCATCGTGCCGATCAGGGGCAGATCGAACTCGTAGGCCAAGTGAGCGTTGCTGGTGCCGACAAAAACGCCCGGAAAATCGCTGCGCATGACATTCACTACTTCACGCTGGGCCCTGAACGACAGCCGCCGACGGGTGGAGAAGTCTGAAACCCGAAACTCGGCGAGTTCTTCACGACTGGCGTTTTTCTCCAGCCATTCAAACTTCTGGTACAGCTTACGGGTGACGTCGGCCAACTCGACTTCGGGGTACTTCTCGCGGTTGCGCAGTTCGCTGACCATCGCCAATACCGGTTGCTCGAACATGATGCAGTGCAACATCGGGCCACGAACTCGGATGTGCAGCTGGCCGTCGACCTCGGCAACGTGTATGTAGCGCAGGTTGAAGCGAAACAAACCGAGAAACTGTTCGAAGTCCGGGGTCAGGTACTCACGGAAACGCTTGTTGAACAGAAACCGCTGCTCTCCTTCGCGCAACTGCAACCCGGCGAGCTTCTCCAGTTCGACACGGATCTCCGGGATCAGGTGACCGAGCCGCTCCTTCGAGCGCACGATGAACTGGTACTCCACCTCGACGTTTGGGTGCTGGTGCAAGACCGCCTGCATCATGGTGAAGGTGTAGTAGTCGGTATCCAGAAGGCTCTGGATGGTGCCACTGCTTGAATCGAATGCACTGTCCATGTCGGTTCCTTATGCGTTTGCCAGGCGGATGGTTTCTTCACGGGTCAAGGCAACCGAGATCCCCGCTTGCTGCATGTCTTGGATGGCCTGAAGGGCCCCCTCCTCACTGATGGCCCGGCAAGCCGGGAGGTGAATGATCACCTTGAAGCCGGCGGCGGCCAGTTGCAGGGCAGTGGTCTTGACGCAGAAGTCCAGCGCCAGCCCGCCGACAATGACCTGCTCCACACTCAGGCCCTTGAGGTATTCGATCACCCCAGTGGACAGCTTGCCGTGCAGGTCGTGATAGCAGGCGCCGTAGGGGTGCAGATCTGGCTCGACGCCCTTCCAGACGAAATAGTCGTAGTCGTAGGGGGTCGGCAGTTGATCCAGCAGGACGAAACCTTCAGTACCAGGAACGCAGTGGCTGACCCAGGTGATGTCGGCGTGCTCGAGCCCGGTGGGCACGAACATCTGTGCGTGATCGGCGACCACCCACGGGGCCAGGGGCGAGTGGGCGTCCTTGCTGCCGATTCGAAGACTGGCCAGGGACGCCATGAAGTTCAGCTCACCGCCAATCTGGTCACCGCCAGGCACTGGCAGCTCATTCGGGCAAAGCGGTGTAAAGCTCTTTTGCGCATCGACATCGAAGGAAGCGGTTTTCCGGGTCAGGCTGTTCATGCTGGGTTTCTCCTCTTCATGATCACGAGAGTACACAAGGTGTACTTTCATGACAAGCCAGTTTGAAAGATATTTTTTGGCGTCCCTCATCTACCCAATCCAGATGGTAAGGCGTAGACACATTTTCAACAGGAGGATTTTACTGATAGAGTACATGTCATGTACCTGAAGAGGATGAGCCATGTTCGAAATTGCCCTTTATGGCGGCGCCTTCAATCCCCCTCATGCCGGTCACGCCCAAGTGATGATCGAGGCCTCATGCCAGGCCAGACGCGTGCTGGTGGTCCCAAGCCTGCGGCATCCCTACGGCAAACAAATGGTCGACTATGAGGTGCGCCTGAACTGGCTGGAATCGATCGTCGAAAACGTTCAGCCGCTGTGCCGCGCCGAAGTGCGCGCAAGCCGGGTGGAGCAGGTCGTGGCCCGTGGCGTTGAAGGCGCGATCTACAGCTACACCCTCCTCGCCCATCTCGCCGACAGCCTGGCCCTGGACGGCAAGCGGATCGCGTTGGTGGTGGGCCAGGATGTCGCGGATCTGCTGCCGACCTTCTATCGCGGGCAGGAATTG